>Ga0272443_10003394_pt1 | contig 18779 bp, 18 predicted proteins | sample SSMAcet12_FD_193581 | JGI IMG/M metagenome (GOLD analysis project Ga0272443, IMG submission 193581) | Marine sediment archaeal communities from Little Sippewissett salt marsh, Falmouth, MA, United States - SSM-Acet-12 | ecosystem: Environmental > Aquatic > Marine > Wetlands > Sediment ... | reverse complement strand
TCTGGTTGTGGGAAGTCGATCGTGTCGATTTCCTGCACCTGATCTTCGGTGCCCGCGCACCGGTTGCGGACATCGCCTACTCCAGCCGGGGAAACGGTCTTGTCATGGCCTCGGAGAACGGAGAGTTTCGGTATCAGCGAGTCCCGTCCGTGTTCGAGCAGCGCATGATCCCGTTCGACCATCCGCTGTCCGCGGTCGCATTCTCGGACGATCGGATGTACATCGCATGCGGAGACCGCGCTGGAGCCGTCTTTCTGCTGTTCGTGCCCTAGCCCGATCGGTCACAACCACGGCCTTGGACACGCAATCTGCGGACTCTCGCGCGGAGACGCACGAGAATCACAGGCCTCTCCCGATGGGCTGCTCGGCGCTCAGCTCACTCCCTGCCGCCTACGGCGAATCGTCGACGCACGTTGGCGGATCAACAGTCCAGTCCGTACACTCGCCTCATTGAAGGAGGCATCTATGCGGATTCGTTCCCTCGTATTGCTGGTTGTGTTGTGCTCGTTGGCTTTGCTCTTCGCCGGTTGCGGCGACGGCTCGTCCGAGGAGCCGGCGGCCGCCCCGGTCGAGACGACCGAGGCGCCCGATTCGCCCCCCGTAGAGACCGCGGAGACGCCGGATACCCCCGCCACGGCACCCGCCGACAGTCCAGACACCGAGACCGATGTCGCTGAGCCCGACATCGCGGCCCCCGATGAAGTGGTCGCCACCGTCAACGGACTCTCGGTGTACCGCGACGATTTCGAGGCCGCCCGCCTGACCCTCCTGAACCAGTACCTCCAGATGTATGCCTCGTTCGGAATGAGCATCGAGTCGCTGCTCGCCGGAGGGGAAGGGCGCATGTTCCAGCTCTCCCTGGAAGCCGAGGCCCTGCGCCGCGTCATCGCCACCGCATTGGTTCGCGACGAGGCGGATCGACGCGGGCTTCGCCCCGCCGACGACGCCGTCGAGGCGGAGTTCCAGGTGCAGTATGCAGATTTCCTCGCCCAGCAGGGCTGGACCGAGGACGACTTCCTCGCCTACCTCGACGAGCAGGGATCCTCGTTCGAGACCTTCCGGGAAAACGGAATGAGCTCCGTCGAATGGCAGTTGACGATCAACGCGGTCCGCGACGACATCGCCGGACCGATCGATCCGACCGACGACGAGCTCGCCGCGTACTTCGCGGAGCACGCCGGCGAGTACGCCACGGAGGAGGAAGTGCAGGCCTCCCATATCCTGTTCGGGACATCCGATGCGGATCTCCAGACGTACCTCGAAGAACACCGAAGCGAGTACGCAACGGGAGAGGACGTACCCGAACTCGATGACGTCCGCGATGACCTGATCGCCGACATTCGGGCGGAGGCCGAGCAGGTGCTCGTCGAACTTGAAGGCGGCGCCGATTTCGCGGAACTCGCGAAGGAGTACTCTACCTGCCCAAGCGCGTCGGACGGCGGCGACCTCGGCTGGTTCGGCCGCGGCATGATGGTGGCGGAGTTCGAGGAGGCCGCGTTCGCGCTGTCGATCGGCGAGATGAGCGGCCTCGTCGAGACGGAATTCGGTTTCCACATCATTCGCCTGACCGACCGCAAAGAGGCCTACGAGCCGGAGCTGGCGGACGTCTCCGACCAGGTCCGCGCCGACGTGGTGGAGCAAACGAAGAACGAGCGTCTTCAGGCGTGGTACGACGAGGTCTACGCCGTCGCCGAACTCGAGATCCATCTCCCGCTCGTCGACGCCCTGTGGACGCAACAGGAGAATATCGACCTCACCATCGAGAAGCTCGAGGCACTCCGCGACGCCGGGTCGCTCGACGACCCGTACCTCCCGTATTTCATCGCGATGATGTACGAGACGAAGCTGTACGAGGCTCGGATGGAGCTGGCAACGATCGAGGCGGACGCCGAGGCGACGGCGGATCGCGATGCTGAGATCGCGGCCCTCGAAGTCGAGATCGCGGACTATCTGACGACGGCGCTGGCCGAGTATCGCCTGGCTCTCGCGAACGTCCCCGATGATGCGTCGATCCAGACGAAGATCGACGAACTCGAGGCCGACCTCGCCGAGGCGTCGTCCGAAGATGCCTCCGAGACTCCGGAACAAACCGAGGAATAATCCGCCATCCGCGACGCGCCGCGTGGGCGCGTCGCGGACGGACTCCCGCTAGCCCGCTTCGGCGTCTCCCTTCAGATGCCGATCGAACCAGGCGGCGATCTCGTTCAGTCGCCGGATCCGGTGTGTCGGCTTGCCGCCGCGCGACAGTTCGTGATTCTCGCCGCGGAACATCACCAGTCGCGTTTCGACCCCGTGGTAGCGCAGCGCGGTGAACATCTGAATCCCCTCCGGCAGCCAGCAGCGGTAGTCCTGTTCGGAATGGATGAACAGCGTCGGAGTCGTCGCCCGATCGGCGTATCGCAGCGGCGAGTGCCACCACAGCCTGTCGCTCCCGCCGTCGGCCCACGGCGTCGTTCCGAGCTGGTCGGCGTTGAAGTAGTAGCCGATGTCGGTCGTACAGAATTTGTGGATCCAATTGGCGATCGAACGCTGCGAAACCGCCGCTCGGAATCGATCGGTGTGACCGATCATCCAGTTGGTCATGAAGCCGCCATACGAGCCCCCCATGACCCCGAGCCGCTCCGCGTCGAGGAAGGGGTATCGATCGAGCGCGGTATCGACGACCGCCATCAGATCCTCGTAGTCGATCTTGCCGTACTGCGCCCGGATGTCGGCGAACGCATTCCCTCGTCCGGACGAACCGTGCGGGTTCGAGATCAGGATCGCATAGCCTTTCCCGGCCAGCATCTGCATCTGATGAAAGAAGATCTCCCCGTACGCGCCACGCGGGCCGCCGTGAATCGTCAGGATCGTCGGGACCTTCGCCTCCGGGTCGACGCCCATGGGGCGGATCAGCCATGCATCGATCTCGTCCCCTCCCGCGGAGGGGACGCCAAACCGCTCCGGGATCGCGACAGATCGATCGGCGAGGCTGTCCTCGTTGAGCGACGTCAGCCGCGTCTCCTCGCCCTCGTCATATGCGTACAGCTCCTGCAGCCGATCCGGACGCAGCTCGATCGACAGCACCCGACCCTCTCGCACGTCGTAGGCGTCGATCGAGCCGACGGCCTCGAGGATCGTACGCGCCGTCCCGGCTCCTTCGATCTCCACGAGGCTGCCGGTCGTCCGGTCGGTCACCGAGACGTAGGCCTTGCCGCACGCAACGCGTAGCGTCGGGCCGCCGCCATGACGACAATCGGCGGCAATCGAATTGCCGACCGATCGGTCCCATCCCGGCGTCCACGAGGTCACGCGGCCTGTAGCGAGGTCGATCGCGAGGATCTCGCGGTTCTGGTTGAGGCCGTACGTCTTCATATCCGCCCCCGTCGCCAGCACCGTCCTGTCGTCGAGGAAACGGACCTCGTCGAGGGCCCATCCCTCGATCGGTACCCGCGTTGCAGGCCCGCCCGCACCCTCGACGGTCCACAGTTCGCGGACGATCTCGGCAACCCCGTCAAACCGCCGCCCGATCACGGCGCACCGCCCGTCCCGCGCATCGAACCCCGTGACCTCCAACTCCGGATCGAGCAGCGCGGCGGACTCACCGGACGCGGGATCGAACCGAAAGAGCCGCTTGCGCCTTCCGTTCGTGAACCCTTCGCCGTTCATCCAGAACGGGATCTCGTCGAGCACCTCGTAGTCCTCGGCGTCGTCGGCCGCATCCTCGTCGGCCGGCGCAAGGCGGGCGGTGTAAAGAAATCCGCCGTCGTCCAGCCGGGCGAGCGCCTCGGCCTTGTGTGGGAGCGTCGCGACCCGTTCCGCCTCGCCGCCGTCGACGCGGATCCGGTACAGCGCCGGCTCGTCCCCATCCTCCCCATCGCGTCTCGAGAGGAAGTACAGTTCGCGGCCGTCGCCGCCCCAGACGAACGGTCCGTCCGAACCGCCACTCGTCAGGCGCGACACGCTTCGGGAGCCGAGATCGACCAGATACAGATCGGAGAGGTAGCGGTTCTCCTCCCGGTCGGCCCGCTTCACGACGAACGCGGCGAGACGACCGTCGGGGGCGAACTCGACGGCGGAGAGGAATCGATACGCGAGCAGGTCTTCGATATGGACGGGTTTCATGACGCCTCCTTCACGGAGGCGAGTGTATCCATCGAATCCTCGGCTTCACAGCCGGGTTCCAGGAGGCCACAGCCCGCTGGAATCGTACCCCTTGCACGAGGAGTTCGAAACCTCGAAGTACCTGAAGTTCGTGCGCTCCAGGAGAATCGCTACGAACCGAGCAGAACGTCGACCGTGTCGCGAATCTCGAACCCGCGCAACGCTCGATAGGCACCCCTCGGCCTCCCAAACGAATCGGGGGTCATAATCCATGTTTCGTCCATCGCGACGATGGTTCCGGTCGTATCGATGACGAAGGCACCCACCGATCGCCGATACAGTTCATTCGTCGCTGGGTCGCAGACGACATGTGCCGGAACTCTTACGCCGTCCTCGAAACGGAAACCGTCTGGAGGAGGCTCCTCCACGACAACCACAAGCACCACGTCCTCCGCAAGACCCTGGAGTGCAGCTCGGACATCGTCAACTCGCTCCCGCGATAGCAGAGAAGAGGATGAACACCCACCGCGATCCGACGTTGCGATGCGTTGAATGAACAACATGACCGTGATCCGTTGGCCGTCCGCAGGAATCGCAATCCGCTCTCCATCGATCGTCGTGAACGTGGAGGGAGGCGCAGGTTGCCCTCGTGCGATGATCGGCCGAGCCGCGCCGTCGCCTTCTCGACGAAGATGGAACCTCTGGCCATCGGGACTCGCCCAAACCATGGCATAGGTCCCGACCGGGAGAACGATCGGTTCTCCGGGACCGAACGCCTCATGCGAATAGGGGAGCGTGTTCAACGCTCCATCACGATCCAGGTCCACTGCGATGACGAGACTGTCGAGGTCGTCATAGCAGCCGGTCGATCCCATGCTCGCAACCGCGATCGGATAGCATTCGCCCTCGATCGTCACGATTCCTCGCCGGTGGGAGTATCCCCCATAGTGGTATTCGTACGACTGCAACTCGTACGAGTACTCCGCGTACACCGAAATCCGGTACGGCACGCGCAGTGGGTCTCCTCCCTCTTGGTACTCCGGTGTTGGCGTGACGAACCACGTGTAGCTCCGCGGACCGTTCCGTTCGTCCGGCGGCCGCCACACGTCGTCGTCCAGCCATTCGTTGTTATTCGCATCAAGCAACAGCAACGGCGGGCCGCCCGGTTGCGCGTATTCGACCAGCGTGATACCGGGATCTGCTCCCCTTCCGAGCGGAAGCAACCCGAACCGCACCGGCTCGACCCCACCGACCCAGCGGACCTCCTCGTATGCAGTGTCTGTCAGATCCAACGAAGCCCCGGTGATGGCCGCGCACTGCATCGGCCAGGGGACCATCTCGCCCAGGAAGGCCGTCTCATCAGCGTGCAGAGGGATCGTGCAGCCAAAGAAGAGCACCGCCGCAATCACAACACGACCTACTCCTCCGAACATGAGCAGTAGCATTCGTCGTCGAAGCAGCTACCAGCGAAGATCGGATTGATGTAGCACGTCGCGCTGGCTGAAACTCTCCCGTTTCCGCTTTCCGTCTCGTGATCAGTGCACGACTGTGTCCAGATGTGCACGTACTCACACTCGGCATGCGCTACAACGTCACTTGGGAGCGGAATCTCCCCCGGCATACCGTACCGCTCGAATGTGACCGACTGCCAGCACACGCACGACGATCCATTGTCAATGCAGCCGTGACTCTCGGACGTCCTATAGCATCCGGTGTCCTCATATCGCAGTCCCCCGCCTTCTTCTTGGCCGAGAACCCCGTAGGCTACTGCAGCCAAGATCACCACAACCACTTCGAACCATCTCATGGGCATCCTTCGGACCCTTTCCAGGTTTGAAATATCCCTATTCTATCCTCAGTTGTCTGTTCCGTCAAGTACCTAGGGTATATGTAAGTGACATACTCTACTAAAGAGACATTTTGCAGGACAGGTCTTTCAAGGCCAAAGGCAGCCTCAAAGGAAGGAAGTACAAGAGCTGACGAACCGATGAGTCTGCGACAGAGATATGAGTGGAGAACCCTCGCTCCGTCTGGAGCGAGCGGTGTCGTGCGCCCTCCGGCCGCAGCCGGAGGGCGCCGATCGACCCTAGAAGTAGTACTCGGTGACGTTGTCGATCTCGAGACCGCTGCAGCCTCGTCCGGTGTACTCCAGCGCGAGGATCAGTGAGACGTCCTCCATCGAGACGTCGAGGAACCCCCAACTCATTCCACTCGACGCGATATAGTCGCCAAGCCAGACGTACTCCGCCTCGTACGGGCCGAGGATGAAGTCCCACGTCTCGAGCCAATTCCCATCGGAATCGTACGCGGAGATCGAGCACGTCGCGGTGCTCGCCCACGGATTCATCACGATGAACGCCGTCTCCGCGGAGCCGACCTGCGTGTAGTACGTCCCGAGCCAGAACGGCTCCGCCGGATCGAGCACCGGAATGTCAGAGTACACCGTGTCAACCGAAATCAACAGGTCATCGGAGAAGTACTCCAGCCCGATGACGAGCCGCTCCTCGCTGTCGACGGTCACGACCCCCCAGTACGTGCTGCCCGGAGGAATCTCGTCGCCGAGGCGGACGTAGACCGTGGCGTACGAGTCGACCGTTCCATACGAGTCCCAGATCAGCCCGCCGTAGGCGTCATGCACCTCGATTCCGACATCGTTTGCCCACGGCATCGTGTTGATTAGGTTGATCTCGAGATCCTGCCCGCCCGAAAGGTCATAGTAGAACGCGTAGTGAAACTGCCCCACCGCCACCAGGCCAACCAGAAGAACCAGTGCTCCGACTGCCATTGCCGTCCGCATCGTTACCTCCCCTTCCTAGGACCTATCACAGAATAGCGATCTCTACCGGTTGTGCAAAGGGGGCACCTGACATCACGCGCAGTAGAATGCTGAGGGAGGCTTCGATGTCGGACATCGAGATTCGGGACATGCAGGACAGCGACGAACCGTATCTCTCCACCTGCTCGCACGTCGATGAATCCCGTGAGATCGATGCCCAGGCCGCCAAGCGCCGATCGGTGCTTCACGGCCTTGCCCGACACGGTGCCCGGTTCAAGATCGTGCTGGACGGCCCGGATCACGCCGGATTCGTCCACGGCCTGCCCATCGACCGCTCGCCGTGGGGGCCGCTCGGGGAGAACCTGATGGTGATTCCGTGCCTATACGTCCGCCGGGAGAGCACCGGGCGCGGCGCTGGACGGGCGCTGGTCGGGTCGATCGAGCGGGACGCACGGCCAGGCATCGTTCGCCGGTGTGACCGTCACTGCTTACCGCGACATCCCCGGCGCCGTGTGGTTCATGCCGGCCGCTTACTTCGAGCAACTCGGATACCGCCCGGTTGCCGAGCGGGGGCGCGAAGCGCTGCTGTGGAAACCGTTTCGGGCCGGCGCGGCGCCCCCTCGCTTCCTCGAGCCTCGCTACACGTTCGAGCCGATCGACGGCGTTTGCGTCGTCGACCTGTTCTGGAACGATTTCTGCCCGACGAGCGGGATCGAAGCGCAACGGGTTCGAGAGGTCTGCGCCGCATTCGGAGATCGGGTAGTCCTGCACGAGTATTGCGCTGACGATCGGGACACGTTCCTCCGCTACCGGATCCCCAGACGGATCACTGTCGACGGCCAGGAGATCTGGTGGGGGTACGAGGCTCCGCGTGACGGAATCCGATCTGCCATCGAGCGCGCGCTCAGCAGCCGCTCGACGTGATCAAAGCAACGGCAGCTGCTCGCCGGTCGGCGCGAGGTACGGCCGAACCGACGTGGCGATCCCGATGGATGCACACAGGGCGCCGAACCGCTCCGCCAGCTCCGCCGCGTTCGGCGAGGGGCACATGTAGTCGTTACCGTAGGTCGCCACGTACCTCGCACGCAGCCCGGGGAACAGCTCATCCAATCGGCGAAAGTAGTACGCACGCTGCCGATCCCGCAGGCTCATCCCGAACCACGGCACGATCGACTTCACGCCGACCGCGCAGCCCCGCTCGACGATCGCCGACACGTTCTCCCAGGTGTCCTCGATGAACGGAAGGATCGGCATCAGTGCAATTCGGGTCTCGATCCCGACCGCGGCGAGACGCTCAAGTGCGTGAAGTCGGGCCGAGGTCGGCGGCGAGAACGGTTCGATGCGCCGCGACAGGTCATCGTCGATCGTCGTAATCGTCAGCGAGACGGCGGCGGCAGTGCGGGAAATCTTCCTCAACAGGTCGACATCTCTCAGGACCAGGTCGCTCTTCGTCACGACATGAACGCCGAAGCCCTGCTCGGCGATCACCTCGAGTGCCTGTCGGGTCAGTCCGATCTTCTCCTCGATCGGCATGTACGGGTCGTGCATCGATCCGGTTCCGATGATTCCCGCCCGACGCTTCCGCCGCAGTTCATCCCGCAAGAGATCGATCGCATTCACCTTGACGAGGATGTCGCGATCGAACGCATCGATTCCATAGCATTCGCTTCGCGAGTCGCAGTAGATGCATCGGTGCTGACAGCCTCGGTACAGGTTCATCCCGTAGTCGAGGCCGAAGTACGTGTCGAGGCCTTTCACCCTCGCGACGAGCGTCTTCGCACGGATCTCCTTGATCATCGACGGCCCTCCGGGCCGCCGCCGGGCGCGTCACCCAGGACTCAAGCGGACGCAACCGACCGACGGCGTTCGTGTACAATACCTGACCTCGGTGGATGATTCCGAGAGTACACCACGGGAGGATCGACCGCGTGATGAATCGACTGACAGCAAAGGCCTTCCTGGTCCTGGCGTGCGTCCTGCTGCATTCGGGGGGCCTCGCCACGGCCAATACCGCACCGGTCGCGACGTTCGATGTCCGTCCGGGCCGCGACGGGTCGTCGACGTCGGTCCTGTTCGATGCCTCGGCATCCCATGACGCCGACGGAGCCGTCGCATCCTATCAGTGGGCCTTCGGCGATGGCACCACCGGTTCCGGACCGACGAAGGAACACACGTACCCATCGGCTTCCACCTATACCGTCACGCTCGTCGTCACCGACAACGACGGAGCCAGCCGGATCGCGAGCCGTACGATCGACCTCGGTCAGCCGCTGACCTCGTCGACACCGGCCCAGAGCGAGACCCGCCCACCCGCGGTAGCGGCCGCTCGGGTCCCGATCGGCACGTACATCGGGGCGCGGGCACCGGACTTCGCCCTCCCCGATCCCAAGGGGCAAACCGTCCGTCTGTCCGACTTCCTCGGCCAGGTCGTCCTTCTCGAGTTCTGGTCAAGCGGCTGCAACGCCTGCGTTTCGTCCCTTCCGTACCTCGAATCGCTGCGTCAAACGTACGCCGAGCGAGGGCTCGTCGTGCTCGATGTCATCACCAACTCCGACTACTGGGAAGCGGAGCGGCTCCTCGAAACCAGCGGCTACGACGGGTTTGTGACCGTTCGCGAGGTCGACTTCGCCTCGAAGCCGACGAGGGCAATGTACGGTGTGACCCGCATTCCGCACGCCTTTCTGATCGACCGGACCGGGGTGATCCGGTTCAGCGGGCATCTGACCTACCTCCAGCGCGACATCATCGTGCCGTGGCTCTAGTCGGACATCGCACACACGATCTCCACCGCCGTCCCACGATGGATTGACAGCCGCTCAGTAAGCTTTCCCCTCGTGCGGATCGGATCCGCAACTTCCCGGTCACGAGGCGCTCATCGCCCGGCGATCGGTCCACGGGTGGTGTCATGCGCGGTCATTGGGTCCTGTTCCCATTCACTCTCCTTCTTCTTGTCTCGATCCCGTTCGCCACGATCGCCCAGAGCGCGTCCATCGAGTGCAGCTACCAATGGACCTACGACGGACGCACGTGGACGCTGACCCATCGTTTCTCCACCGAGCATTACCAGTTCTACCGAACTCTGCCGCGAGTCCTCGACTACGCGAGGTACACCGGGTACGTCGACGACCCACGCGACGACCGGCAACTCCGATCGCTGATCGATGATCTGGAGCGCCTCGCCGCCGACGCCGGACTGGATGCGTGGGGAAAGTTGAATCTTGTCATCGCGTTCGTGCAGTCGATTCCGTACGTCAACGAGTCGTGCGAATACCCTCGATACCCGCTCGAGACGCTGGTCGAGCGTCAGGGGGATTGCGAGGACGCCGCGATTCTCGCCGCGGCGCTCCTTCGCCAGATGCACTTCGACGTCGTCCTCCTCGCCTTCTTGGAGGAGCGGCACATGGCGCTGGGGGTCCGTGTCCTCCCGCCGGGACCGGTCGAGGACTCGCCCGTCCTGTGGAACGGCGGATCCTATTTCTACCTCGAGCCGACGACGATCGGCTGGCAACTCGGCCAGATCCCGGAGCCGTACCGATCGACGCCGACCATCCTCCCCTTTGCCCCGGTCTATGCCGCCAGCGAGCGCTAACCCGGCAGTTGCCGTCGAGGAGTTCGGACCCTAGACTCCGACCATGACACGATCCCATGTCGTTCGCTCGGTCCGACTCGTGACGCTATCCGCTGTGCTCGTGCTCGGCCTCGTCGGCTGCCTGCACTCGACGTACTGCATCTCCGAAGCCGACGCGGGCGCGCTGCGGATTCTCGAACGCGGCGATACGCTCATCGTCCGCCTGTCGAGCAACGCGTCGACCGGCTACGCCTGGGAGCGAGTCGCCCCCGAGACGTTCGCCGGGGGGTCGCTCGAACCGCTCGGCGAGGGGGCGTATCGAAACCTGGGCAGCGCACCGGGCAGCCCCGGGATCACGTCCTTCCGCTACGCTGCCGTCGGCTCCGGCACCGTCACGCTGCGCTTCGTCTACCGTAGGCCGTGGGAAGAGGAACCGCCAATCGAAGACATCTCGTTCATCATCTACGTCGACTGACGGGGGAGCGCGACGCGACCGTCGCCCTTCGGCTGTCGATACCTACCCCGTCGGCGCGATCCGATCGAGCAGCGCGCCGGCCCAGGGCGATTCCGGCCAGCCGCGCCCGCGCCGCCGGTGAAGGTGATCGAGATACCCACGCACTTCGCTCGCCGGGTAGCCGAACCGCCGCAGCACGCCGCCGATCACCGTGCCCGTTCGCCCCGTTCCGCCGGCGCAGTGCACGACCACTCCGTGGCCCGCCCGAATCGCTCCGTAGGTCCGATCGATCGCGTCGACGATCCGCGCTTCCTCCCCGGCCGGATCGCCGGGATCGTGTCCGCCGTAGAGGTCTTCCAACGCAACCGCGTGGAGAAGCTCGAGCGGGCGCGGATCGTACCGCAACAGATCGTCAGTCAGGCAGACGACGAAGCGGAACCCGGCCGCGGCGATCGCGTTCCACGGCGTGTCGCCGTTCGGCCGAACCATGCCGGCCAGCCGCGCCGGACGATCGAGGACGACGTAAAACTCCTCGGGAGTCTGCAGACCGTCGACTCTTGTCGTCTGAATCGTCTCGATCGGACACAGAACCGTGTCCGTAGCCTCCTCCATCGCGCTCCTCCTTCGACCGGCACATGATACGGTGCCGGATCCGGTTGGTGTACCGCGCGGGCTACCGGTACAGTTGACCCATGATGGAACCGTTTGCCGTCGAGAAGCCGCTGATCGGAATGATCCACCTGCTGCCGCTGGCCGGCAGCGTCGGCTACGCGCCCGGGAGCCTGCAGCTGATTCTCGAGAGGGCGTTGCAGGATCTGTACGCGCTGGAGAGTGGCGGAGCCGACGGCGTCATCGTCGAAAACCTCAGCGACGCTCCGTACGCGGTCACCGCACCGCGGGAGACGGTGGCGATGATGTCCGTCATCGTGCATCGCCTCGTGGAGAAGGCCCACCTGCCGATCGGCGTCAACATGCTCCGAAACGACGGCCTTGCGGCGATGGCAATCGCCGCGGCGTCCGGCGCGTCGTTCGTTCGGGTCAACGTCTTTTGCGGCGTCGCGTTCGCCGATCAAGGGATGATCGAGGGCGCGGCCCGGGATCTGCACTGGCTTCGTCGCGACCTCGGCACGGACACAAGGATCTTCGCCGACGTGCACGTCAAGCACGCCGCCCATTTGACGACGATCGAAGAAGCGGCCATCGATGCGGAGCGAAATCGACCGGAAGCGCTGATCGTTTCCGGCATCGGGACCGGAAAGCGGACGTCCCCGGACGACCTGCAGGCCGTCAAGTCGGTCGCAAGTCTGCCCGTGCTCGTCGGAAGCGGCGTACGGATCGATAACGTGTCGACGTATCGGGACGCCGACGGGTTCATCGTCGGGACGCTCCTCAAACAGGATGGGGCAATCGACGGACCGGTCGACGTCGAACGTGTCCGCGCGCTCGCCGACGCCGTCGCCAGCCTTCGACAGGACGCATGAGCCGCATCGTCGTCCTCGGGGATCTGAACCTCGACGTACACGCGCGGCAGCCGGCGACCCTCCTCCCCGGCGACGAAGCGCGCGATCGTCTCCACGCCGCGCCGGGCGGCTCCGCCGGAACCTTCGCCCGTACCGCCGCCGCGCACGGCGCCTCGGTTGCCTTCCTCGGATGCGTCGGGACCGACCTGATCGGCGATCTGCTCATCCGTTCCCTCACGGATGCCGGGGTCGACACGTACGTGCAACGGGCTGCGCAGCCCTCCGGCGTCATCCTGGCCCTCGAGCGCGGCGACGAGCGGTCGATGATCTGCTCGCGGGGCGCGAACGATGGGATTCGACCCGACCGCATCGATGCGTCCGCCTTCGACGGGGCCACCCACTTGCATATCTCGGGCTATACGTTCCTCTCGGAGGCGCAACGACTGACCCTGGACCACGTTCTGACCGTCGCCGGGGCGCGAGCGCTGTCGATATCGATCGATCCACCACCGGCGAACCTGATTCGCGCTCACGGAGTCGCCGGGTTTCTCGATCGACTCCCGGACGGCACGTGGCTTTTCCCGAACCGTACCGAGGGAGAACTGCTCGCCGACCTGCGGAATCCGGAGTCGATCGTCCGGTGGCTCTCGGATCGTTTCCCCGTCGGCGCGCTGACGCTGGGCCGCGACGGCGCGATCGCGTGGGCGGCCGACCGGCGCCACACGGCGGCCCCGAAGCCAATCGAATCGGCCGATCCGACCGGCGCCGGCGACGCGTTCGCCGGGGCGTTCGTCGCAGCGTACCTCGCCCATCCGGACATCGCGTCGGCCTGCGACGCGGCGTGCGCCGCCGCTCGGGCCCATCTCGCCGCCGGGATCCCGCCGTCTTGATTCGAACGCGTCGCCGCCATACTCTCGATCGTACGCACCGTCGAAGAAGGGGGAGGAGACGATGGACGAATCCGCATCCATTCTGATCGCTGCCGTCATCGGTGTGTTGCTGATCGCCACGCTGATGTTCTTCTACGTTCCCGATCCGTCGAACGCGGCGCTCATCACCGACTCGCGGTTCGATGTCGCGATCCTGGCGTTTCGCAACAGCTCGACGTGGCGGGGAATCGAGGAAACGGTTCGCTCGCGGATCGAGGCGAAACTCGCGAACGCGCCGGCCATTGATGTCTTCTCCCGCGCCGAGCTCGATACGCTGCTGATGGAGCGAACGCTCGACATCGAAGGGTCGATCGATCCGGCGACCGCGGCGGAAATCGGCAGCCTCACCGGCGTGAACAAGCTGATTACCGGATCCGTCTATGCCGTCGACACCCGTTCCGAAGAGACCACGATGTGCGTCGAGTGGGCCGGCGGGCAGTGCGTCACGCGCGTTCCCGGTGTCGAGTACTCCGTCCGCGTGCTCGCTCAGGTCGAGGTCATCGACGTCCGGACCGGCCAGATCGAGCGCGCCTTCGATCTCGACGGAGCAGATGCGGTCACCCTTCGAGCCGAGAGCACGTTCGGCGGATTCGACTCGCTGCTCGCCGATGCCGCGTCGGATATCGCCGTGGAGATTCACGACACGCTGACGACCTCCTACTTCCGCGAGTTACGCTACGGACTGTATCGAGAGGTCGAAGAGAAGCGTGGGGGATACATCGGACGCGACGAGACCGATCGGTTCACGACGTCCGATGACGACGCCCATCTGGTCGTTCACTTCACGAGGATGCAGAGCCGCGAGACGTTCGACATCGACTGGGTCGCGCCCGACGGACAGGTTATCGCGCGGGAACAGGACATCGTCGGGCAGGGCGACTGGAGGGTGTACACGCTCGATCTGAGTTCGGTAGCGGCCGGTCGGCATGAAGTCCGAGCAACGCTCGGCGGGATCCTCGCGTTTCGGGAACCGTTCGTCGTATCGCCGTAGCAGGGGAGACCCCGATGATGAAACCGCTTCTCTGGTTGGCCGTCGGATTGGCAGCGATCGTCGCCGGATGGCTGCTGATCGCCCCGGATCCTGCGGACGACGCGTGGCGGATCGATGCGACCGCGCCCCGAATCGTCGGTGACGCAACCGATCCGTTCGCCTATGCCGGCGGCGATGCACTCCGGACGGTCTCCGGTTCGGCAACGATCCGCCTGGCCGAAGGCGGCGGCGAGGGGACGGTTCGCCTGTCGATCGAGGCCGACGAGACCGATCCGCCTCTCTCTCTGCGCGACGGGGCGATCGTCGGTCGCAGCTGGACCCTGGTCCTTCCGATCGACGAGGCAGCGACAGTCTGGATCGATACCTCCATCCATGGGGATACCGGAATCGGTGACCGGCGGCTTCCAGAGACGACCGCGCGGCTGGCCGGCGCCGGCCGGTTCGAGCTGACGATCGATCAGGATCGCCGCGTGACCGGACAGCGTGGGTTCTGGTCGGTTGCCGACGCGGTGCGGCAGGAAGACGGCTCGATCCGACAGCAGGGCCTCTTGTTCAGCCCACTGCTGCGCGACAAGGCCCGGTTTTCCGATCCGAGCCGCCTGGAGCTGACCGTGGTGCTGTACGAGGACGGATCCGACTCGGACGTCCTGGTCCATCTGGTCTTCGCCAACCCGGCCGTGGAGCGCGCGCCGGCCGCGCCAACCGACGACTAACTCTCGGGAACGTTGACGTCTCGGATCTCCTCTTCGGGGTGCTCCGTCTCCGCCTCGCTGTCGACCTCCGTCTCGAGCCGGGCATGGGCCTCCTCCTCGTCGGCCGCCCGTGCTCGCCGGTGGATCAGCCGCGCCACGAATCCCTCGCGCTGACCGAGCAGGTCGGCGGCACGCGCAACCCCATCCATCGACCCGACCAGGAGGACCTGGTCGCCGGGGAGAAGCCGATCATGTCCCGAAGGGAAGAGGAGACGGTCCCCATCGGAGCGGAGCAGGCCCGAGACGACACAGCCTCGCGGGAAGCGCCGATCGGCGCGGAGATCATCGAGGGATCGTCCGCTCGCGGCGGATCCCTCTGCGACGACAATCCAGACAATAACACCCTGCCCGTCGACGACCGTCGCCACCTGATGAACCGGCGGCCGTTCGATTTCGAGAACGAGCCGATCGAGGAATAGCCCCGTTGCGTCGAGGATACTGGTCACGCCGGCACGCTCGTACGCCGCTCGATAGCGAGGGTTCGGCATCCTGGCGATGATCCGTTCGGCTCCGGCCCCGTGCGCGAGGAGCGAGAACGCGAGATTGTCTGCCGACAGCCCCATCAGCGCCACGGCGACGTCCGCACGGCCGACCTCCGCCTCTTCGAGCGTCGCGATGTCGGTCGCATTGCCGCACAGCGCGACGATCCCGTATTCGGCCGAGACCGCGTCGCACAGCTCCCGGTTCAGATCGATGATCGATACGTCGTGGCGCGCCGCTGCCAGCCGTGCCGCCAGCCGCCGCCCGACGACTCCCGCTCCCGCAATCACGACTCTCATCCGTACACCTACCTCCACGCCCGGCGCGAGAAGATCAGCAAGAACGGCAGGATTTCCAGCCGCCCCGCAACCATCGCCAGACTATAGCAAACCTTGACCCCGGGACCGAGACGCAAGAACGCGCCCGACTCGACCGCGTTCGGCCCGACATTGCCGAGCATCGAGACCGATGCCGACAGCGACGCCCACGGTCCGAGATCCGACAGCAATAGCGTCATCGCCCAAATCACGACCGTCGATACGGCCCAGGCCACGGCAATGGAGACGGTTCGCTCGACCTCGGGCGGCGCCAGCGGCCCGCCGTCGAACGTCATCGGATTCGCCTCTCGAGGGGAGCGGACCACGCCTCTCAATTGGCGACCGAAGACTCGCCCGAGCACCGCGATCCGACGCACCTTCAATCCGCCGGCGGTCGACGCAACACAGCCGCCAACGATCATCAACAGGAAGAACACCTGCGCCGAAAGCGGAGAGAACCACGGCGAGGACAACTCGTGGATCGTGAACCCGGTCGTCGTCGCGATCGACACGACATGAAACAACGAGTGCCGAATGTGCGTGTACAGGCCGACCTCGGCGATCCGCGCCCGGTCGCCGACCATGACGAGGACGGACGCAACGAGCAGCAGGGACAACCACACTCGAAGTTCTGCGTTCCTCCAGACCGCGCGCGCGCGCCGCCGGATCAATCCCCAGTGGACGAGGAAGCTCGTCCCGCCCAAGAACATGAAGGCGAGAAGGGTGTACTCGATCGCGACGGCGTGACGGTATCCGTGCAACGCGAAGTACCCGATGCTTTCGTCGTACGTCGAGAACCCACCGGTCGACAGGGTCGTCAGTGCGTGGACGACGGCGTCGTACGCGTCCATGCCCTCCACCCACAGAAGGAGGGCACAAACGAACGTCAATCCGCCGTAGATGGACCACAGAATCCGAAGCGACGAGAACACTCCGGGAGAGAACCGCTCCGAGCGAGCCTTGTGCGCCTCGGCGCCGAGCAGAACGTGCCGGTGTCCGCCTGCACGGATCACCAGCAAGAACAGCGTGAAGATACCCAATCCCCCGATCCATTGAGTCATTCCGCGCCACAGAAGCAGGCTCTTCGACAGGCCTTCCAGTCCGGTAAGCAACGTCACGCCGGTCGTCGTGAATCCGCTGACCGTCTCGAAGAACGCGTCGAGATACGTGATGTCGAGTGCCAGCCAGTACGGAATCGCCCCGACGAGAGACAGCACGAACCAGCCGAGCGCGCCGATGGCCATCGCCGCACCGGCCGACAGCACCCGCGGCCGGAAGAACCCGGTCAGCGCGGCGCCGAGCCCGAGGGCGATCCCTGCCGGCACCATGTAGTACGTCACGTGGAAGTACAGCGGCTCGTCGAGGATCGCGCTCGCAATCAGCGGGGCCGCCTGCAACACGGAAAACGCGACGAGAACCACCCCAAGGTAATGCAGCACCGAACTATGGGCTCTCACGACCGGCCTCCCTCCGCTCATTCTAGCATTCGATCGAACGGCGTCGAGCGCCGGCTCACCTCGCGACGAGCGGTGCCAGATACACGATTCCCCCCGGGTAGGCGATCCAGATATCGTACGTGCCCGACGACGCGCCGCTCAGGTCGGCCTCGAGCCAGGATCTTCCTTCGACGCGGCAGGTCGACAGGACCGGCGTCGCGACGGAGCCCCCTGCCCCCGCGACGGCCGGACCGCCCGTCGCCGCGACGCGGATCACCGGATAGCCTGCCGCCGGCAGCGGGATCGTTGCCATCCCATCGGCCAGCACGTGGGGGACGGCGTCCGCGGCGGCCTCGATCAGGTCATCGAGCGACGGCCCGCTGGGACGTCCGGCCGATGCGAGGAGCGGGCGCCCTCGGACATCGCATCCGCTGAGCAGCACGCCCGCGTGCGTCTGCCAGTTGCCTTCCTGATCGCCAATGTCGAGACGCACGCGCTCCATCGTCGCCGTCGACTCGGCGCATCCCGCCGTCCATCCGGGCCGCGTCGGGTGCGTCGCGTTGGCCGAGTCGACGATCTGCCCGTCCGGCGCGATCAGGAAGAGCGCCGCTCCGGCGTCGGAAAGCTCGAGACCCTCGTCGTAGATCAAGGTCGCCGCGATATCGGAGACCGCATCGTCGTCGCCCCTCTCCAGCAGGAACGTTCCGGCCGTTCCACCGCTCCACCGCTCGTCGACGACTCGCCAGATCCCATGCTCCTCCTCGACGAAGCGAAGCGATCCGGTCGACCGCGGCAGCGGATCGATCCTCCCCGTCAACTCGATCCAGTTCCACGCGCCCGCTTCGGGGACGGCGCCCCCCTTCTCGTACCAGCCGAGCCGCCAGCCGGTCAGGTCAACCGGCTCCAGACCCGGATTGGCAAGTTCAATCCACTCCGCGGTAGGATCGCCCGGCGTCCCCGCCCAAGCGATCTCGCTGAACACCGGACCCGCGATGGCCGACGAGGAAGTGGCCGCCGCCGGCGATGTCGCCGCTTCGCAAGTCGACCGACACCGACGCGCGCGCCTCGATGCGTTGCGCCGAGCGCGTGAAGGCGGTGGCCGTTGCCACGTGAACCGCCGGGCCGGGAAGATCCGACGCGCGCACAACGTGCTCGACGCAGGCCATACAGGCCTCGCCGGCGCCAAGCCGCGTGTCGGAGAGCCCGATCGGGCCCAACGCATCGTCGATCAGGGCGAGGCCGACGAGATTCGCCGTGCCATCGTTTCGAAGGGTGTACGTGATGTGGATCCGATCGCCGATCCCCGCGTCGCTTCGGTCGACCGATGCCCGGATGGAGAGCGACGCTTCGGCGGCGCGGACGTACAGAACCCACGCGCCGGAGGCGGTCACCGGACACCCGTCCGTACCGAAACCCAACGCGTCGATTGCCATCACGAATCGGTCGCCGGAGCCGGTCCGTTCGGCCGTCCGCTCCAGCCGACCGACCACGCTCTCGAACGGATCGAGCCGGCTGCCGTCCAGCATGACGCGG
>Ga0272443_10003393_pt1 | contig 18785 bp, 17 predicted proteins | sample SSMAcet12_FD_193581 | JGI IMG/M metagenome (GOLD analysis project Ga0272443, IMG submission 193581) | Marine sediment archaeal communities from Little Sippewissett salt marsh, Falmouth, MA, United States - SSM-Acet-12 | ecosystem: Environmental > Aquatic > Marine > Wetlands > Sediment ... | reverse complement strand
GCGGTGCAATTCTCCTCGCAGCCGGCTGCGAGGAGGACCCGATCGAAGGGATTCCTTTGGCGGATCCCGGGGCCAAGGCGCCCATGCATACGCCCGGCTATATCGCCTTCGTGAGCGCAGGCCGGCGCGATCCGCTCTGGCCGGTGCTCGAGACCAGCGCGCAACGCTACCATCAGACGCTCGGCACCATCGAGACGCGGTACCTCACGCCTGCCGGCGACTCGTCGAAGGACCAGATCGCACTGCTCGAATCACTGACCGAAGTCGCTCTCCGCGGCGTGTGCGTCCAGATCAGGGACCCGGTGGCCCTGGAGCCGACGCTTCATAAGCTTTATGAGCGCGGCGTGAGGATCGTCTCGATGGTCCAACCAGCACCCGTCGAGTGGCGTGTCGGCCATGCGGGTTTCGACGAGAAGCAAGTCGGAGAGATGTTAGCCGAGGCCGCGGCCGACGCCCTCGGTGAGAAGGGAACGCTCATGGTTCTGCATGCCGGCTCGGAGCACCCTGTCTATGGCGAACGGTTGTGGGCCTTTCGAGATCGGATGAAATGGTACCCGCAGATCGAGGTGCTTGCCTGGCTCGACTGCGAGGGCAATGGCCGGCGGGCACGGGAGATTGTTCGCGAGCGGTTCGCCCGTTTCCCGCGATTGTCGGCGTTTATCGCAGTGGACGATTGGCCTTTTCGCAACGTGGGGATAACTGAGGATGCGCTGCCGACCGGCAGCCGATGCATCACAGTCGGAGGGTACCCGCGTCACTGGGGACTGGTTCGCAACGAGATCAGCCCACGGATCGTGGCGGCCAACTACCGCGACCTCGGTGCGCGGGCGCTCCAGTTCTGCGAGGTCGCCATCGGTGATGAAAGCCGGATAGCGAACCTGTACCATGCACCGCTTCGTGTCATCCAGCCGATGAATCTGGATGCTTACATTGCCGACTGGACGAGTTGGGCCCGACCGGACCGCGACCAACCGAAACCGGTTCCCGGTACCGACACCTCCCTGCCGACCGTCTCACTGCCGTGAAGCGACACCATGTAAAGCTGCTCGATCAGGCCGACCGGAGGGATACGTTGACAACGGTTCACAGTGCCATCACAGATGTGGTTCAGCCTATAGCACAGTGGAGTGGTGCAGCCGAGGCGGCGTTGTCCAAACGTGCCGAGAAGGGTAGAATTTATTGAACTCTGCCAAGGTATCGATGCGGTGTACGAGGCCGGGATGATGGACAGGCAGCCTCGAAGGGATCTTTGCATCACCGTGTCGGCCGTCATTGCCGAGCAAGTTGCCTGTCCGGACCGTTGAACCCGTTCTGGAGCTGTTCATGTACCGCTTGTTCCTCGGAGGTGTCGTCGCCGTCTGGCTCAGCGCAATGACCGCACTGTTTGTGCGCGACATCTGGCCAGCCTGGTCGGCGCAAAACGCACCGCCTCTCAGCTCCCACCATCTGGGCGAACTGCCGCGTTACGATTGGCAGTACGGACTGTTTGATGCCCAACAGAGGCGTATCGGGACCTCCTGGGCGACGATGAGCGGTACCGAACAGACCACGACCATCCGCAGCACGCTCGTGCTCGACGGTGCGCCCATGATCCCACCGCTGCGGGTCGAAACGGAAACGCAGTTCGACGCCGAGGGCCAGCTCGACTCGTTCTGGCTCCATGTCTACGGACTGCCGATGACGCGCATCCACGTGCGGGGCGAACGGCGGGGAATCTATTTTCCGTGCGAGATACAGGCCGGTCCTTTCCACAGGCAGGCGAACCTCGAGATGGCGGCTACCCGGCTTATCGGCGACGCGTTCCGCCCGTTCAGCTACCTGCCGACGCTCGAGGTCGGCCAGAGCTGGCGGATGCAGCTGCTGGACCCCCTGTCGGCCGTCCTGGGTGGTAAACCGCGATTCACGTCGCTGGTTGCACGCGTGACGCGGAAAGAGACGATCGACCACAAGGGTGCGAAGGTTGAATGTCATGTAGTGGAAACGAATCCGGAACACGTGACCGCATGGGTCGGACCGTCCGGTGAAGTGCTCCTGCAGAAGGTCGATCTTCCCGGGCTTGGCACGCTGGGAATCCGCTCCGAAGAATACGACAGTGCGCTGCGCGCCCGGATGGTCAGCCAGATCGGTTCAACAGACACGGATGATTCGTTATGACCGCAAGGCTATCGGATAACCTGATACGTGGGCAAGACAACGCGCCGCTCGATGATGGCGACGCTCTGACCTTGCGCCGCATCACGAAACGGTTCGGTCAGTTCACAGCCGTCGACAATCTCGACCTGTGCGTGCGCAAGGGGGAGTTGTTCGCTTTCCTCGGTCCCAACGGCGCGGGTAAGACGACGACGATCAAGATGCTTGCCGGCCTTTTGACGCCTGACAGCGGGTCGATCTACGTCTGGGGACTGCCGATGTCGCGGAAGGCCCGCCAGGCCAAGGCGCATCTGGCATACGTACCGGACGAGCCGTTCCTCTACGAAAAGCTCACCGCCCGGGAGTTCCTCGAGTTTGTCGGCCGGATGTACGGCATAGATGCCGATTTGCGACGGGAGAGGATGAACCGGCTCATCCGGCAGCTTGATGTCTGGCCGTTCCTGGATCAATTGGCGGAAAGCTACTCGCATGGCATGAAGCAGCGGACGGTTCTGGCCGCGGCCTTGCTGCATGCGCCCCACGTCCTGGTTATCGATGAACCGCTCGTCGGTCTCGACCCCAAGACGGTGCGAACCGTCAAGAACCTCATGCGCGAGATCACCGCGTCGGGCGGTGCCGTGTTTATGAGCACGCACACGCTCGAAGTAGCTGAGAACATCGCTGATCGAATCGGGATTATCCACCGCGGGCGTCTCATCGCCGTCGGAACGCTTGACGAGCTGCGGAGCGCAGCAACCCGGTCCAGTTCGCTCGAAGAGATTTTTTTATCGCTGACGGCTGACGAGCAGGACGCCGCACCCGAGACGATCCCCTTGTGAGCAGGGGAAGGGGGAGTGTTAACGCATGAGCAAGGATCTGTAAGAACGATGGTGATGGACGAGCGCATCCGACTTGCCGAGTCAGCCAATCCCAGCGTCCCTGCCGCGAGCAAGGCAGCCTGCGCATTGCCGGCGACGTGCATCGGGCTCATGCTGCGGATGAATGCCTGGCTGATTGGCAATACCTTTCGCCAGGTCCTGGCCCGGCGGCCGATCCGCCTGATCGGCACCGGGTTGTCTATCCTGCTTATCTGGATCGGGATGTATATCCTGCTTGTGCAGACTTTCCAGCTTGTTCGGCGGCCGGTGCTGGAAGGCATCGTCGCGACGCCTCTCATTTTCACCTTCTTTTTTATGGCGCTCACCGCGATGCTGGCCTTCTCGACGGCGATCCTGTCCTATGGCTCTCTTTTCCGTCGACCGGAGTCGGCCTACCTTGTTGCCAGTCCTCTGCCAGCTCGGGACATCGTCCTGATGCGGTACCTGGAAAGCCTCATTCTGGCGAGTTGGTCACTTGTGCTGCTCGGCGTGCCGCTCATGCTGGCCATGTCGCGCACCTTCTTCGACGCGCCCTGGTGGTTCTTCCCGTTGTTTGTCGGCTTGTTCGCCGTGTTCATCCCGATACCGGGCGCGATCGGACTGTTGCTAGCCTGGGCAGTGGCCGTCTTTTTTCCCAAAACACCGCGACGAATGATCCTGCTGGCAGGTGCGGGATTGGTTGGATTCGGCGCCTGGTGGGTCTGGGATCTCGTGACGGCCCCACTGTCTTCGAGCGATTGGCTTCAGAATTTCTACGACCGCGTCGGCCTGCTGCAAAGCGCGCTGCTTCCACACACGTGGGTCTCCAACGGGATCCTCAGCGCCGTCCAGGGCCACCTTGGCGAGGCGTCCTTCTACCTCTGGGTGACGGGTGCTAACGCACTGTTCGCCAGCGTCGTTGCCGTCGAGATCGTGACAGGAAAGTTCACGCCGGCCTTTTCACGCGCCCAGGTCGCCAGCGCGCGGGCGGTCCTGCGTTCGGGACGGTGGCTTTCGCTGGCAGGGGAGATTCTATTCGCCTACCTGCCGAGCCGGCAGCGGCTTCTTGCCGTCAAGGATCTGAAAAATTTCTTGCGCGACCCGCTCCAGTGGTCGCAGATGGTGATTCTCATCGGTCTGCTGGCACTCTATGTCGGCAACGTCCAGCAGATCTGGACGGACCTGGCGACCCCGAGGCTCCAGGTGCTCATCGCATTTTTGAACCTGACGGCTGTCTGTCTCATTCTGGCGACATTCACGAGCCGCTTCGTTTTCCCGATCGTTTCCCTCGAGGGTCAGCAACTCTGGTTGCTGGGGCTTCTGCCCGTGTCACGGACGCGAATGATCATGGCCAAGTTTTCGTTCGCGCTGACCCTCACGCTTGCCGCCGCCCTGAGTGTAATGGGTATTTCGATCTATCGGCTTCAGCTGCCTGGTCCCCTGGCCGGCGCTCACCTGCTGGCCAGTGCTGCTACTTGCGTGGGCCTGTGCGGCGTGAGCATTGGGATGGGGGCACGCATGCCAATGCTTCGCGAGCGGAATCCGGCGCGGATCGCCGGCGGCTTCGGGGGTACGGTGAGTCTGCTCATTTCGGTTGTTTTGGTGATTGCGTCGCTGGTGGCCATGGGCGTGATGAGTGTCGAGGTGGCGCGCGAAGGTTTTGGTGATACGCTGACGACCACAATGGTCGCTTGGCTAGGGGCTGTCGTGATTGGTAATATCGCCGTAGCAGGGGTGATGCTGGCTGCAGGCATCCGCCACTTCGAACGGATGGAGTGTTGAGAGTGCCAGCGTAATCCCCTCTTCCTGTGTTTCTGAGCAATCAGGCGACGAACGCTCATAAGCATTATGATCGCCCTGTTCTGGCTGATGACCGTCATCGTCTACGTGTCGCCCCACAGTTCGTCTTACAAAGATCAGGTTTTTTCTTGAGAGCATCGTGGACGGCACTTTTTCAGGCGCACCGGCTATCGCCTCCGTGTCCAGGCGGGGTCGACGTACTTGGCGTAGAGTTTCTCGGTCAAGTCGTCCTCGGCCTGCGTAAAGCGGCGGTGTTTGACGTGGGTATCCCCCCCGATCGCGGCAGCCAGGGCAGGTAGATTCGCATCGATATCCAGGGTGATCGTGTCAGCCACCGCAGCGGAGACCTGCTGAAGATAGGTGCGCTCCAGGATTAAGGAACCGTGCTGGAGAACTGCCCAGCGTGTTCGCCGCTGCGCACTGCCCATGAGCTTGCGACCATCTGCGAGCAGATCAAAGCAACTGTGTCGCTCGAAGCAGAAGAACGGACCACGATGCGAGCAGCCACCGGGCGTACCTGGTCCCGGTGCAACCTTCACTCCATAGTCTCCAAGAAACTCCGCGAGGGCGCTATGAACGTGATCGTAGAGCGCGTTGGGCCCTTTTTTCAGAAGCGGGTGCGACCAGGGCAGGACGAGGGCGTAGGTCAGTTCGCAGTCGTGGAGGATCGCGCCGCCCCCTGTGGTCCGGCGTACGACGGGCAGGTGGCCGGCCGGTGGTGGTAGAATCTCGAATTCGGCGATGGGTTGGAAATATCCCAGCGAGATCGTGGCCGGCGACCAGCGGTAGAAACGCAGAGTGGGGGGGGACTGGCCGCTTCCCACGAGCGTGAGCAGCGTCTCGTCACGCGCCATGTTCGTTGGACCGTCCAGTGGCGGATCGCACGCCCAGCGCAGAAGGGGATGCGCGTCGCCCTTCGGCGAGAAAGGTTTGGCAGTGTCGCCCTCCTGTATCATATCTTGACACTCCAACCCTGCTGCCTTCTTGGATGCCCGTCGCGATGTCGCGTGTGATGCTAGGCCTCGATCCGTTTCGATGCGGCCGACGCCGATCCCTTCGCCGCATGGTTTTCAGCCGGCGGTTGCCAGCAAAGGTCTGGCTGGCGGGCAGCGCGGACTTCGTCGAGCCTGCGGACCGGCGTCGTGTGCGGCGCGTGGTGGAGGCGTTCAGGCATCGTCCGCGCCTCGTGCGCGATGCGGATCATCGCGTCGGCGAAATTGTCCAGCGTGGCCAGCGATTCGGTCTCGGTCGGCTCGATCATCAGGCAGTGCGCAACGGGCCAGCTCATGGTGGGGGGGTGGATCCCCTCGTCGAGAAGTCGTTTGGCGACGTCCATCTCCGTGACACCCTGGTCGCGGAATTCGGGAACGAGGATGAACTCGTGCGCGTAGGGGGGATCGAAGGGAAACCGATAGTGGTCGCGGAGTCGGGCCGCAACGTAGTTGGCCGACAGGACGGCCTTCTCACTGACCTGTCGCAGACCGTCGGGCCCCAGCGCACGGATGTAGGCGTACGTGCGGACGAGCACGCCCACCTGTCCGACAAACGAGCGGACACGGCCGATCGAGTTCAGCCCTCCATTTTCGAGACTGTAGGAGCCGTCCTCGCACTGTACGACCTGCGGGCCGGGCAGGAATTGACGGAGGTGCTCAGCAACGGCCACAGGTCCGGCACCGGGCCCGCCGCAACCGTGCGGTGTGCTGAAGGTCTTGTGGACATTGAAGTGCATTACGTCGACGCCGAAGTCGCCCGGCCGGGCGATGCCCAGGATCGCGTTCATGTTGGCGCCATCCAGGTAGAGCAGCGCGCCATGATCGTGGAGGATGCGCGCGATCTCGACAATCTGCGGGTCGAACACCCCGGCCGTGTTAGGATTCGTGATCATCAGGGCGGCCGTGTTCTCGTCGACCTGCCGCGCGAGGTCGGCCAGATCGACCCGCCCGTCGGGCCGCGACTTCACCGTGCAGGCGTGGCGGCCGCACATCGCGCAACTGGCCGGGTTTGTACCGTGCGAGGTGTCGGGCGCCAAGATCTTGACGCGATCCTCGCCGCGGCTGCGGTGGTAAGCGTTGATAATCATCACGCCCGTCATCTCCCCGTGTGCACCGGCGCAAGGCTGGAGCGTGACCTCAGACAAGCCGGCGATCTCGGCTAAAAAGATGCGCGTGTGGTAGAGCAGCTCGAGGATGCCCTGGAGGTCGTCAACCGGCTGGTAGGGATGCAGCGCGGTCAGGCCCGGCAGGCCTGCAGCGTACTCGTTGACCTTCGGGTTGTACTTCATCGTGCATGAGCCGAGCGGATAGAAGTTGCCGTCCACGCTGAAAAGCCGATGTGCCAGCTGCGTGTAATGGCGGACGAGGTCCGCTTCGCCGACCTCCGGCAGGGGTGGTGGAGCATCGGCCAGCAGCTCGGGCGGCACCGCACGAGACCGGTCGATCGGAGGCACGTCGGCCGCGGGCAGCGAAACGGCGCACAGGCCAGCATGGCTGCGCTCGAAGATCAACGGCTCGTCTTTCGCCGGAACCGGTATCGAGACGTCTCTCGGTGCATTGCTCATACCTGGTACACTCCCCGTTTTCGACCGCAACGAGAATTCGGCAACCGGTCTCCCCAGCATCCCCACGGTGTAGCGCGACGGAGACGGGCCTTGCCCTTACAACGGTCGCGTCCACCAGTCGGCAAAGCTGGCCGCGTTGTGCAACTGTCCGCTTTGAAGGTCGTGAATCAGCAGCAGCGGGTATCTTGACAACAGGTACTTGTAAATTTTAAGAAGTTCCGCCGCGTTCAGGTTGTTGTCCACGTGGATAGCCTCCAGCCAGACATGGAAGCGTGCATGGTTGAGACCGCGGCCGAGATAATCGATCGTCTTGTCAGGCCCCGGCCTGGTTCCGTCCAGGCGCAGCAGAGCCGCCCGGACTTCATCGACGGACGCGAACGGTTCGTGCGCGCCTCCATCCCGGCCGATGTCCTCAGCCGCCGTCGGAAAGGCGGCTTCCGGCCCCACCGCGATTTGGATCAGTTCCACATCGTAACCCACGCCTTCGCTCCGCTGTTCTCTCCCTCAGTTTGCTGCAATTCTGCCTGCTTCTGCTACGCTTCCTCCAGCGCTTCGACGAGCGCATCGATCTCGGTACGCGTTCGTTTCTCGGTGACCGCGACGAGAAAACAGTCGCGCAGCTCGTGGTACCACCTGCCAAGCGGAATCCCGGCCAGGATCCCCCGGGACCGGCAGTGTGCGAGCACCCGATCCACGTCCTTCGACGTGCGTACGACGAACTCCTTGAAAAACGGCGAACCGAATCGCATTTCGAAGCCGTCCACCGCGGCGATCCGGTCGGCTGCATAGTGTGCTTTGTCGAGGCACAGAGAGGCGACCCGCATCGCGCCGCGTTTCCCGACGGCACTGAGGTAGATGGCTACGCGAAGGGCCATCAGTCCCTGGTTCGTACAGATGTTGCTCGTCGCACGCTCGCGCCGGATGTGCTGCTCGCGCGTCTGGAGCGTCAGGCAGAACGCCCGTCGGCCGGCGGTGTCCGTCGTCGCGCCGACGAGGCGGCCCGGCATTTTGCGCATGTATTTCTGATTACAGGCCATGAAACCCAACGACGGACCGCCCAGGCTCATCGGGATGCCCAGCGGCTGGGCGTCGCCGACGACAATATCGGCGCCGAGGCTCCCAGGCCTCTTTAGCAGCGCGCAGCTGATCGGATCGACGGATACGATCGTCAGTGCACCGGCCGCCCGGGCGACCGCCCCGATCGCGTCGAGCCGTTCGATAACGCCGAAAAAGTTCGGCGTCTGCACGAGGACGGCAGCCGTGTCGTCGTTGACCGCCCGACGGAGGTCTTCGACGTGCGTTGCACCGTCGAACGTCTGGGCAACGCAGGGTTCGATCGGCAGGCTCTGCACGTAGGTATCCAGCACGCTGCGGGTCGCCGGATGGACCCCGGCTGATACCACGACGCGCCTTCGCCCTGTAATCGACCGGGCCATGAGAACAGCTTCAGCCGCTGCCGTGGCCCCCTCGTAGAGCGAGGCGTTCGAGACGTCCATGCCCGTCAGCTCGCAGATCATCGTCTGGTATTCATAGAAGGCCTGGAGCGCGCCCTGGGACGCCTCAGCCTGGTAGGGGGTGTAGGCTGTGACGAACTCACCCCGCGTGGCGAGGTGGTCGACGACCGTCGGGATAAAGTGATCATAGACGCCCCCTCCCAGAAAGCAGACCTGCTCGCGCGCGTCGCGGTTCATGTCGGCCAAGCGGTTGAGCTCTCCGATAAGCTCCATTTCCGAAATCGCTTCCGGAACGGACAACGGCTGATCGAGCCGCGCGCCTGGTGGAATGTCCTCGAACAGGGCGTACACACGATCCACCCCGATCGTGTCGAGCATGTGCCGGACGTCCGCGTCGGTCAACTGGATGTAGTTCATGGCTCTACTTTGGCAGTAGGGGGGCTTCCCGTACAGCGTCTGGATATTCCGCAGGCCGGGCCGACTCGTAAACCGTCCCTGTACCGTCGGCGGGTACGCCCGATCCGTCCTACGACTCACGGAGCAGGGCGGCGTAGGCCGACGCATCCATCAGCCCGTTCAGCGGTGTCAGATCGTCGGCCTGCACCTTGACCATCCATCCCCGGCCGAAGGGGTCTGTATTGACCAGCCCTGGTTCATCGGCTAGTGCCTCGTTGACCGCAACGACCTGGCCGGACACGTGCGCGAAGATGTCGCTGGTGGCTTTGACCGATTCGATTTCGCCCAGCGCGCTGCCGGCCTTGACCTCCGTGCCTGTTGCGGGAAGTTCCACGTAGGTGATGTCCGTCAGTTCGTCAGCCGCGTACTGCGTGATGCCGATCGTTACGAGCTGGCCATCCGCGAGCAACCATTCGTGTGATGGTGTGTACTTGCGATCGTCGGGAACCTCACTCACGATGCTGCACCTCCTTGTTCGTGTTACCGTTATTCAGCGGCCGACCCACAAAGACTGCCGAGCATTTGATCCGCTTCCCTCACACGTGATCCAGCAAAGTCAGGTGCTGGCGCACTTGTCGCTGCGTTTGTAAAAGGGCAAAGGCACGATCCGCGCCCGCGTTGCAGACTTGCCACCGATGTCGACCATCACCGTTCGTCCGGGCTCGGCGGTGTCCACGCAGACGTAGGCCATGGCGATGCTCTTTTTCAGGGTCGGTGAGAACGTGCCGCTCGTGACCGTGCCGATTTCCCTGTCGGCTTCCAGCAACTGCGTGCCTGGCCGGGCGATACGGCGCCCCTCCAGTTCGACGCCCACGAGCCGCCGCACGGGTCCCTCGGTCGCGATCGTACGGAGACGCTCAGCGCCGATGAAATCCTTGGTCAGGTCCACGCACCATGCGAGTCCGGCCGACAACGAATCCGTTTCCTCGCTCAACTCATGTCCGTATAACGGCATCCCTGCCTCCAGTCGGAGCGTGTCGCGCGCGCCCAGGCCCGCCGGCTTGATGGGGGCTTCCTCGTCGGCCGGCAAAACCGACCCGAGCATGCCGGCCACGGAGGCGGGTAGTATCATCTCGATTCCGTCCTCGCCCGTGTAACCGCTGCGGGCGACCGTGAACGGGACCCCCATGAAGGCACCGGAGGTGAACCGGTATTTCTTCAGGGAGTTGATCGGGATCGGCAACCTCGCCCCCAGGGCGTCCATGACGGCTGGCCCCTGAACCGCTACCATGAGCGTCTGCTCGGTGACGTCCCGCAGTTCAGCGTCCCGGCCGGCGGCTTGCTCGCCGAGCCAGGCCACGATCCGCGCGCGGTTGGCCGCGTTGCAGACGAGAAGCCAATGGTCCTCGTAGCGCGAAACGATAACGTCATCGAGGATGCCGCCCGCTTCGTTACAGACGTGGCTGTAGCGCGACTGGCCGACTTGCGCGTCTCCAAGCCGGCGCGTGCAGACGCGTTCGAGCAACTCCTCGGCCTGCGGGCCGTACAGTTCGATCCGCCCCATGTGCGAGACGTCGAACAGCGACCCTGCCCGGCGCGTGTGGAGGTGTTCCGGAACGATGCCCGTATAGAGAAGGGGCATCTGCCAACCCGCGAAGTCCACCATCTTCGCGCCGTGTTTGACGTGGAAATCGTAAAGAGGGGTGCGTTTCACAAATCGGTCCTTCAAGCATTGTCGTGTGTTGTACCAGGCTGCGTGTCATCTAAAACGGCAGGGCGGTTGAACGTCGCGTTCCGTCTTCCGCATGCCGTTGATCGAACCGGGCGTCTACAACCGCGCCACCCTAACGTATCCACGCGCCAGGACGATGTCAAACGATCGCGCACCGGCTGCAACACACCCGTGTGCAGATGCCATTGGTCACCTCGTAACATCAGGGCTGGATGCCGGCAGCGCTCGATTCCTACCTATTGCGACAATGTTGTGTGCCCAGCTTTGCGAGCCGTGTGGCGCAGCCTGCCTCATCGATTGCTACGTCGAGAATGGGGGCCGATCGGTCGGCTGCGTTTGCCGCGCGACGCGACGCTTTTCTTGGTGCGAGTTGTCTTTCCCGTCCGGCCGCGCTTGCGGAGCCCGTCCGGGGGGACAGCCAGGTCCAGTTCCCGGCCGGGGATGTTTACTTTGGCGATTTGAACTTTGAGCGGGTCGCCGACGCCGATCCGGATCCCGCGCTGACGCGCGACGACACATCCCGTGTCCATGTCGACGTCCCACCAGTCGTCCGGCAGGTCGCCGAAACGGACCATGCCGTCTACCAGGTAACGGCGCAATTGCACGAACAACCCGATCCGCGTAACACCCGTCACCACGCCCTCCTCGATGTCACCGAGGCGTTGTTCGAGGAGCCGCAGGATTTTGATCAGCTTGAGTTCCTTTTCGGCCGCCTCGGCTTGACGCTCGGTGTAGCTGCAATGCCGGCCGATCTCGACCAGGCTTTTTTCGGAAGGGGCACCGCGTCGTGTGCGGGGGGTTTTCAGTTTTCCTTCCAGGTACATTTGGAGCAAGCGGTGGATGACCAGATCGGGATAACGACGAATGGGAGAGGTAAAGTGGGTATAGTGCTTGCTGGCCAGGGCGAAGTGGCCCGTCTGGGCTGGGGAGTACTCCGCTTGGGCCATGGAGCGCAGGACGGCCAGGTTGACCGTGAAGGACTCGGGCTTGCCCCGCACGGATGCAAGCAGGCGGAGTAGCGCCTGCCGGTCGAACGAGTCGGGCAGCTGTCGACCGCCGACGCGCAGGAAGCGGGCGAGCTTCGCCTGCGAATCGGGCGGCGGTTCCGGGTGGATCCGCCGCAAATGGGGGACGCGCAGGCCCGAAAACAGCTCAGCCACTGCCTCGTTGGCCTCGACCATGAACATTTCGATGATCGTGTGGGGAAAGCCGGCCTCGGCCGGCTCGACGTCAACGACCCGGTCCTGATCGTCCAGAACCAGTTCGATCTCAGGCAGGTCAAGCACGATCATCCCCTCGACGCGTCGCCGCTTCTGGATGCGCCGCGCGAGCTGGTCCATGCGTTTGAGCAAGTTGACGACTTCCGGCGACGCGTCGTTGACCTGACCGTCAAGGATGGCCGCCGCTTGTCGATAAGTGAGCCGATGGCTCGAACGGATGACGGTGTTGGCATACCGCTTGCGGATGCGCCTCCCCTTGGCGTCGTACTCGATGAACACGCTTTTGGTGAGCCGCTCCTGATTCTCCTGAAGGCTGCACAGGCCGTTGCTGAGAACCTCCGGCAGCATGGGCAGCACGTGGCGGGGGAAGTAAACGCTGTTGCCGCGTGCCTTCGCCTCTGCATCGAGCAGGCCGCCGGCCTTGACGAAGTGCGATACGTCCGCGATATGCACGCCGAGCTCCCATCGGCCGTTTTCCAGTTCGCGAATGGATATTGCGTCGTCGAAGTCCCTCGCGTCGTCCGGATCGATCGTGAGTACCACCTCGTCGCGCCAATCCAGCCGATCGGCGCGCACTTGCTCGTGGTCGTAGTTTTCAACGGTGGCACGCGCTTCGCGGAGGGCATCGGGTTCGAATGCATCGCGCAGATGGTACTGGTGGACAATGCTGATGATATCGATCCCCGGATCGCCACTGCGGCCGAGTACCTCGACGATCGCACCACGGGCAATCCGCTCGCCTACTGGATACTCTATGATCTCAACGACGACCTGGTCGCCCGCCCGTGCACGTGTCGCGCGAACGTCGGGGATCTCGATAGGGTCGTCGAGCACGTTGCCGTCCGGCACGACGAGCCAGCGTCGCCCGTCTTTGGCGAGGCGGCCGACGAAGCGGCTGTGGCCGCGCTCGAGAATCTCGACGATCTCAGCCTCGACACGGTTCGACGTGTCCTTCGCGCGGGCCCCGGCCCTTGCCCGGCCACGGAACTTCGGTCGATTCAGGACGCGCGCCACGACGGTATCGCCCGTCATCGCGTTCCGCGTCGAACCGGGCGGGATGAAGAGGTCGCCGGCCTTTTCGGGCGACTTGGGAATGACGAAGCCGAAGCCTCGCCGATGCCCGCGGAACACACCCACGACGGTCTGGCTGGTTGTGTCCAGAACAGCCTGGTCGTCCTGTCCTGAGATGAGCCGATGGTGTTTCGATTTGGACACAATAATATCCTTCTTTCTTGGTGTCTTTTTGCCATGTCGCGTTTCAGTTCGCGACAGGGGCATAAGCGACAGTACACGGAATCGGTTGCGACGGCAAGAATGCGAACAATGCTCGGTTTTCAAGCATTGGTGAAAATGGGCGGATTTGCTTCGATCATCGCGGCTACCACTGGCCGTTGCCCCGATATCGGTGCAGCGACCGTTCGTGTCTGTGGATGGATGCGCAGGTCTTATTACAGAATTATAATAGAAAGTTATATTATAAAACCGATATTATATAATAAAGTAAAGATAATGCAGGCGGAATCGTTTCCCTTGCACAACCAGCGGAGACAAAACGATGATCTCATCCCAAAAGACGGCTCGGAAAAAACGCAGGAGTGCAATGAAAAAAACAGTAAAGTCAGCCGGTCGCTCCTCACAAAAAGCCAGCGGGGCGGTCGCGTCACATAATTCTGCCGTCTTCAGGGTGGAGTTGGTCGTCCGTATCAACGACGGCCTGACCCGAGAGGCGCGTACGATTCGCCTCGATGCTTCCACCGCCTCGGGCGGTGGTGTAGGTAAAAAGCGGACGATCTCGCAAGCCGATCGCGAAAAAAAAGCCCGCCGAATCTGCCGTGCCTCCCCTCCGCAGCGTGTCGCGGACCTGATGGCCGTCCTGTCACACCCGCAGCGCGTCATCCTACTCGGTAAGCTGCTGGAAGGAGAAGCAACGCACAAGCTGCTCGGCAGGCAGACGGGTCTGAAGGCGGGGCCGCTTTATCACCATCTCCGCGAGTTGCGATCCGCCGGCCTCATCGGGCCGAAGGTGCGCGATCTCTATGTCATTACACGCATTGGCAAGCGAGCGTTTCTGGCAGCTTTGGCCTTTGAGCGACTGTGCCGCGGAGCGTAAAAAAACGGATAGCCCAAAAACCATGTCCGTTTCCATATCATGGAGTTCTTACTTGGACCGCATTGCGAAATTCAATCGCCCTACCGCCAATGCAACATAACATACATTATCGGACCTTGGGTCCCGGTGTGAAAAAACGCCTGTTTACAGGCGGTTCAAAACAAACCTGGTGCCACAAAACCCAAATCCTTTTAGGCGACGGCCTTATGGCCATCACGGTCGGCCCGATCCGGTCGTTTCTGTCGGCGCGATGACGACTGCGGCCTGATGGCCCCCGAAACCCAGCGAGGTCTTCAGAATCGGTCCGGGCTCGATGGCCTCCGCGGCTCGTGGCAGTCGCAGGTCGGTCATCGCGGGATCCGCGTCCAGCAGGGTGGCGTTGCCCGGGATTACCCGCTGCGCACACGACTTGGTAGCGATGGCCAACTCGACTGCGCCTGCTGCGCCCAAGAGATGCCCAACCGCGCCTTTGATCGACACGATGGGAACTTCGCCGATACGTGACCCCATCACCGAGCCCAGTGCGCGTGTTTCGAGCAGATCGTTCGTGGAGGTGGCCGTCCCGTGTGCGTGAATAGCAGTCAGGTCGGTTGGCCGAACGCCGGTAGTCTGGCAGGCCCTCTGGATCAACCGCGCCAACAGACGGCCGTCATCCGCAGATCGGGTCAGACCGGTCGGATCCGTGCCGACAGCCCAGCCGGCCAACCGTGCCAGGGCGATCGCCTTGCGTTGGCGGACAGACTGGTCGGACTCCAGGACGAGGATGGCCGCACCTTCCCCAATCGCAAAACCCTGCCGCGAGCGGTCGAACGGACGGCATGCCCAGGCGGGTCCGAGCCGCGGGTGGGGAGCGGCCAGCACGCCCATCCGTTCGAACGCCCCGAACCATAGGGGAGCCAGAGCGGCGTCCGTGCTGCCCGCCAATGCGAGCTGGCAAGCCCCTTCCCGAATCCAGTCAGCCGCACGAATGACGGCCAAAACTCCCGTCGCACACGCAGCCACCGTGCAGTGGGTTGCTCCTCGAGTCTGGTAGCGCCTAGCGATGGCCCGCGCGGGTGCATCAGGTGCCAGAGCGTCCCAGGGGGGGGAAACTTCTTGTCGCCCTGCTCCCAGCGTGTTGAATTGTGTCATCCCCGCTGTAGCGGATACCAGTTGCGTTAACGCCAGGATCGACCCCTTGCTTGTACCGATTGACACGCCAACACCGTGCCCGTCATCCGTCTTGAGTCGTTCGGGATCCAGGTCAGCCGAGGCGACAGCCTCGTCAGCGGCCGCGACGGCCAGCAGGCTCACGCGGTCCATCGATGCGGTGTTGGGCGGCGATGGGGTATCGACGACACGGCCGGCACACCAGTGAGCTCTGCCGTTGCCGTCCCGAATACAGGCAGGTCCGATGCAGCGTTTACCTGCCAACAGAGCGGACCAACTCGTGTCGGCGTCACGGCCCGCCGGTGACACGATTCCCATACCGGTGATGAAGACGTCAGCGTCACGCATTGACGGAGTGCGCCGAGGGATGGGGCGATGAAACATCGGCTGCCATCTGTGGCACAGTCGACCGGTCAGCATAGTGTTCCATTTCCAGGCCGAGGTCGGCCAGCATCTTCCGATCTCTCTCAGGTGATTGGCCGCACGTGGTCAGGTAGTTGCCGACGATAAAGCCGGTCGCGCCGGCTGCAAAAATCCGGTCCTGCATCTCGCCCAGACACGGCTCGCGTCCACCGGCCACCTTGATTTCCGGCTCGGGCAGAAGGAAACGGAAAATCGCTATGATTTTCAGGCATTCCTGCGGATCAAGCGGTGATCGGTCAGCCAGCGGCGTACCCTTCACGGGGATCAGGAAGTTGATCGGTACGACCTCCGGGGCCAGCGACCGCAGTTCGAATGCGAGCTCGAGCCTGTCCGTCCACGTTTCGCCCATCCCGAACAACCCCCCGCAGCACAGGCCCATGCCGGCGTTTTTTGCGTGCTGGAGCGTTTCAAGCCGTTGCCCGTAGGTGTGCGTGGAAACGATTTCGGGATAAAACCGGCGCGATGTCTGGAGGTTGTGGTTGTAGTGGCGGACGCCCAAGTCCGCCAGCCGGTGTGCCTGTGCATCGGTCAAGAATCCCAACGAGGCACAGACGCCGATGCGCCCCGAGCCGGCGATGCGTTCAATCGCGGGCAGGAGCCGCTCGATTTCTTTGTTCCCCACTTCCCGGCCGCTGTTGACGAGACCAAAAAACCGCGCGCCGTTGTCGGCCGCCTCGAAGGCTGCTTTGACGATCTGATCGGTTTCCAACCGGCTGGGTTGCACACCGCTCGTCCTGTGATGCGCCGATTGGCTGCAAAATGCACAGTTCTCCGGGCACCGCCCTACCATGGTCGCCGCGATGCTGCAGCATTTGGCTTTTCGGCCCTGAAAACGGTCGCGGATCCGCCCGGCCCCTTCGAACAGGGCTGGCAGGTGGGATACGTCGATCTCCGTGACAAGCCACTCCGCCTGTGCACGCGACAGGGGTGTCGCGTTCAGTACCTGACGGGTCAGTCTGTCAAGCGTATCGATGACCATGCAGCTTCCGATCGTTGTGAATGGATAGACGGGACCGGCATGTCACACTGTGCTAAATGGCCTCGGGAGGAAAGGCTCATTCCCGTGGTGCAGGCAGCCCGCGTTGTCCCGGTCGCCTGCCCTGTTCGCGTAGTTTGCGCAGCTCTTCGCGCAACTGAAGCCTGTTTTCGGTCAAATCCGCCATATCAAGTTGCTGAACGAACTCCGTCTGGCCTGCCAGGAGATTGAAGTTATACACGTTTACCAGTTCGGTCTGCGTGTCGAAGACGACCAGCAGGTCGGCCGTCGCGTCAAGCATGGCGGACGCGACAACATATCGACCCGCACGACCGCTTTGACCGGAAGCCGTGGCCTGCTGCGGCCGAAAAGTCTGCGCCATCACCACAGCGGCCAGCAGGATGGTGGCAGTTACACTCAGGACGCCGATCGCCAGGTCCCGGCCGTCCAGCCCGCGCTGGACCGCCCGCCGCCCTGTCGGTGAACGTGCCGCTTCCGTCTCCAACTGTTCACCTGGTGTCATGGTTGGATCGCCTCTCTTGAAAAATCCAACGACAGATCACGCGTGTCCACATAGGCCATGCGCGCGGGAACGCCGGCCGCGTGGTCAAGGGGCGTTCGAAATGAGTGGAGCATCTCGTTGGGTGAATCGAGGACGTAAATCGTTTCGTTTTGCAGCCCCCCCTTGGCCGTGATGACGAGGTACCCTTCCGCCCCGATGCCTTCAGCCGCCCTCTGAGCGATCGCTTGCGGCGGCGACTGAGTTGTCTGGATCAGAACGCCTAGCAGCAGCAGGTTCGCACCTGCCAGCATGATGATCAGAATGCGCTTGGACATGGATGGTCGAGCCTCCGCGTACGCTACCGTACCTGCCACAGTTAATCGCTTCTCGCCACTGCCCTCCATCGCTCCCCCACCGTTGTACTGTGCGGCCGCCTCAGCGCAGGTTGGCGCGCTTGGCAGGCTTGAACGCCACGATGAGACTGGCGACCAGAAAGACAGCCACCATGAGCCATTCGATAGCCGTTCCTTTTTCACGCAGTCCCTGGGGAGGCTGTTCCGTATAGGTTTGCCCCCAAAGCGGCGAGGCCCACGCCAGGAACATTGGCAACACAAGGGTCAAGCTCATCAACCGGCGCATCGCAGTCTCCTTATCGCGAAATCATGCAACGCCTTCTGCATTATAACTCGTACGGACAAGGGGTAAAGGACGAGCTTTACCTTCCGTGCGGCGGAGGGCTGTTTCAGCGATGAGGACGCCCCCTGCGTTCCAGACCGCACGCGCTCGGCCGTGGGCCGGCGCACTGCGCCCCCCACCGGCACGCCTCTGGACTCACGGTTCGAAGGGCTTGATCGGCTGAGCGATCTCGCGGAAGACCGCTGTGGCAACGCTCAGCGTCTGCCAACTGTCGGATCGTGGGCGGCTGTGCCGCTCGTAGTCGTCCAGCGTGACACACAAGAAGGCATAATAACGGCCATTGAAAAGATGCGGCCGGATGATCGGCCAGCGTTGTACGTCTCCGTCCAGCAGATAGGCGAACACGAAAAAGGACCGGAATGGATCACCGAATGCCTCCTGCCATGCACGCATACCCGTCAGGTCCTCGTGCGTGATCCAGTTTTCCCAGTAGCGTTTCGCGCCGCGCGTCGTGACGGAGGGGAAACGCCGTCCCTTCACGTCCACCAGCCAATGGCAGGGGCCCCCAGGGTAAACCAGGAAATCGAACGACTTCACTTTGCCGCCCGAGAAGATGGCCTTCTTTGCCTCGTTCACCGGGCAGTACGGGATCCCGCGCGACCGAAGATAATCCTGGAATGCGGATTCGTAATGGTGATCCTTACGGGCCATGCCGCTGATAAACCGTGTAGCGCCTCGCGGAAGAAGCCGCGATGACGGGTACAGAAATCTTCACTACTGGTATGCTGACGTTAATGCCAAACAGGCGCCCTCGCGGGCGCCTTCGTCTGTCAGCGTCTGTCA
>Ga0272443_10003392_pt1 | contig 18785 bp, 19 predicted proteins | sample SSMAcet12_FD_193581 | JGI IMG/M metagenome (GOLD analysis project Ga0272443, IMG submission 193581) | Marine sediment archaeal communities from Little Sippewissett salt marsh, Falmouth, MA, United States - SSM-Acet-12 | ecosystem: Environmental > Aquatic > Marine > Wetlands > Sediment ... | reverse complement strand
CATATTACAAAGTTTTCAAAGAACGAGTCTATTTGGCGCCCATCGGAATGCGTTTCCAGCGGTATTTACCTCATTCGCGCCACAAACGGCATAAACAGTGTTTCAAAAAGGGTTTTGTATATAAAGTAAACCTTTTATTGCTAGTTGATACGCAAATATTCTGATAAAATAAACGTAGTTTTCCAGTCACCATAACTAAATTTCCTCGCCAAATCACATCCTGCAAATAGTTTTGTTTGTTTTATAAAGAGGGTTTTCGAGAGATGTTTTTTTTTGTAGCGCGAAAAATTGCTTTTCTCGTAGGTTTGCAGAGCGTATGTTCTATTAAAACAACACATCTTCAATTACAATTTAATAATTAAATAGGCTAAGGCGATGGAATAAGAAATATGATTCAATTTGTAAAATAGCAATTATCGTCTTCTAATTCAAATTAATATTTCCTGATATAGCTTCACCTTTACTGTTTAAAAATATGGCATGGGCTTCTGGATGTTGTTTCAGGTATTTCAAGGAAGTCTTAGCCCCCATAATGAAAAAAGCAGTCGATAAAATATCTGCTTCCAAACCGCTTGGCGCAATCACTGTCACCGAAACTGATTTTCTGGCTGGATATCCGGTTTTTAAATTTATTATATGGTGATACCGCTTTCCTTTGAATTCAAAATATCGCTGGTAATCACCGGCTGTAGCGCAACATTTGCCTGATTGCATTTCGAATTTTGCTGCCACCCTATTTGGTTCACGTGGATGTTGAATTCCTATTTTGAACTGCTCTTTATCATTGCTTTTAACCGCGATATTCCCCCCCAAATCTATTATGTATTCCTCAATATTCTGAATAGTATCTAATATTGAGGATATTCGATCAATAGCGTATCCTTTTGCCATACCACCTACATCGATAATTGGAAAAACAGAGTTTTTAAATATAGTATCTTGAGAAAATTCGAATGGTATTTGCATTCGAAACAGAGCAGAATCTATTTCTATTTGTTCAGGAATTCTTCCCTCGCCAGCAAAATCCCAGATATCGATTAACTCGCCACATCTAATATCGAAAATTCCACCTGTGTATTCATATGCCCTAAGACCTTCATTAATTAATTCAGCTAGATGCTTATCGACAAACATCGAGGAATCAATATAATTCAATGAATACAATTGGCCGTCGATGTTGTACCTATCGAGTGAATTTTCAATTTCGCTTAGTTTGTCCCAAATTATTTCATAAATAGAAGCAAAATTATCATCCGATTTTCCTACAAGCTTTATTCTAATTACTGTATCGAACATAATCCGGTTTTTCTTAATCTCAATGGATTTATCACCACCATACCCACCTGTAAAATATATAGTGATACCGATTGCAAGGATAATTATAACCAGTAAAAAAGTATGCTGAAATCTTTGAGTATTTCTTATCGTTTCCATTATTGATTGGGTAAGTATATAAAAATAATTATTTTACCAATTCCCATGGCCATCTCTTGTACCCACCCCAATTGATAATCCTCTGGTAGCCGTTCTCCATCAGTTTTTTTATAACCATCTGTGCTCTTCCACCTGTTTCGCAATAGATAATTAAATACTTCTCGCGCGGAATCTCGTCCAATCTATTAATAATCTCACTACTGGGAAAAGATTTGGCCGTTGGGATATGACCTTTTTTATAAGCGTTAACTGGTCTTACATCGATTATCCAGATACTATCGGAAGGCTCCTCTGTTAATTCACGCAGAATTTCAGGTTGAAGATATTTCGTGAGGATTTCGCCTTCTTTGGCAACAAATCCTTTATAACATCCTCCAATTAGAAGGAGAAAGGGAAATATAAAATGTAATTTCTTCATAGTTTATTCCTCGATTATCTCGATTTCAGAAAGGGCTTGTTTGAATTCTACATTAAAATGTATAAATATCAATGCTTTACCGCTCATTTGCATATGGAACTTATTTGTAAAACGATACTGGTCTATATACTTGAAACTCATATCTAATTGAAAATATTTAATTGCTTTTGGAGGATCGGCATAACTCAAAGTCATTCGAACAATATTATGAGTTTCAGGTTCAAACCAGGCTTGACCATCAAAATGTTTATCATCTCTGATTTTAGCCTTGAAACCAATTTTACGGGTTGATTTACCTAAAAGAGTGATTTCACCGTAGTCATTATAGGAATATTCATTGGACGTACTAATTCTAAATGGCTCTCGTTGATCATCAGGTTCGCCGGATTTACCTCCATGTTCACCAAATTTGGGGGGATCTCCGATAATATCTTCCTCAATAACATCAACCGTAAAATCACCGTCTTCGAAGATATACTTTTTAAGGCTTATGGTTTTGGACTTAAATTCGTCGAAATCCTCATCTTCATAGATAATAAGGGTTTCACGGGCAACAGCACTCCATTTTAAAGGTTCTTCAGATTCCTTTTTCTGATAAATATTTTCCAGGAAAGAACTAAAATTCTCCAGAGCATAAGTCGCATGAACCACAAAACATAGTGATATAATTATTGATATCTTCAAGACTTTTTTTATCATTTAATCAATCGGGTTTATTCCAATACCCAAATTTGAAGTGCCTTGATTATCTTATTTGCCTGTTTAACACTGGAAATATTGAATTTAGACTGCTGTCTATACTCATCATTGATTTTACGATATCTCCTTATTGTAAATTTATCTGGTCCAAACTCCTCTTTACGCCGATTCCATTGCCGGTATTTGTAAATTATCGTTGACCAGGCTCCTTTGGATAATACTATCTTATCCAGTTCATCGATAATGACTTGCCCATCTTCTTCGTAGCGAATGCTAATATCATTTACATTCGATGCCATATTTACTCCTTTATTTCATTTTTTGGTTCAACATGAACCGAAACAAAAACTCTATCTTCAAAAGCTCCCTGTAAAGCTATTTCAACTGAAGTTGCAATATTGTGAGCTTCTACCACATTCAAATCTCTTTCAACATCGATATGGAGATCGATAGCTAAATTCGAGCCAATTCTCCGAGTTTTAATGCTATGGGGATTATATACCCCTTTTATTCGATTAACTTTGCTAAAAATAAAATCAATTTCTTTTTTGCCAAGCGATTTTTCTAGAAGCTCATCCAAACTCGATCTGCTTATATCATAAGCGGCATAAAGAATAAATCCACTCACAATAATCGCTGCGATTGGATCGAGAATATTCCAGTTTTCGCCCAACAATTTAGCACCCAATATCCCTAGAGCAACCCCTATCGAAGATAGTGAATCGGTTCGGTGATGCCATGCGTTAGCGATAATCGATTTCTTCCCGATTCTCTTACCTTCTTTTGCTGTAATATAAAACAGAATTTCCTTTATCAAAATGGAAAATATTGCAACTACAAAAGGCAACCATCCGGGCGATTCTATAACATTACCCTGGTAGAAAAGCCAAATTTCGCTGAAACCGTTCCATAGCAGCTTAAGACCAACAACAGAGAGAAATAATCCAATAAGAAAAGTAACCAATGTTTCAACTTTGCCATGGCCGTAACGATGATCTTCATCGGGTGGTTTTTCCGAAACTTTTAATCCAAAAATAACGAATATATCTGTAGATAAATCTGAAAGCGAGTGAAATCCATCAGCGATAATAGCCGAGCTATTACCAATAAATCCAGCATAAAGCTTCAGTAAAAACAGAAAAGTATTGCATATCAATCCGTATATAGTTAATCGTATTGCTTTTTTATTTTTATTAGATTCCATATTGCAAAGTAGCTTATTTAACAAGCATAATTCGTTTAGTAATTCTACGTTTACCGTTCTTTAATCTGATTAGATACATCCCCGATTGAACTCGATTCCCCATGTTATCGGTTCCATCCCAAACAAACCTGTGATTTCCAGCAATAAGATAATCATCAAAAATAATCCTAACTAATTGCCCCTGAACGTTGTATATCATTAGTTCAATTTCTGAATCCCGAGTGATTTCTATCTCGATTGCTGTTTCTATATTAAATGGATTGGGATAAACTCCTCTTAAATCCACATTTGGAAGTAATGCTAGATTCTCCTCAATATTCAGTGTACTATCCCAATAAACAGTTAAGTTGTAAGGAAGCCCATCGAGAACCTCAAGTGCTCCGTTATATCTGAACCCCCAGCTCGTTGGAACTATATCCACAGTAGTATCACATTCAATTCCGATAAACCAATCACCGGCAATCGCGATAGGTAAATCGAGAATTTTATCAGAGCTACTCGAGGTATCGTAATAATCCGAGGAATATTGATAGGCAAAATCACCATGATTCAAATATAGATTAAAAGGATAACCATCTTCGCCATCCATATTAACTCGGAGATGATAAACCGTATCGGGAAGGTTAATTCTGAAATGATGATACTGCTTATCTCCAATCCTTGTGTGCAAAGGATCATCATGAGAAGTAAATCTATCCATATAAACGGTTTCTCCATTAGAAAGTATTGCTTTTATTCCGGGGGTACCTACTCCATCTAAAGCATAGAGAAGAATGGCCTGCATAAGATTCAATCTTTCGCCAGATTCAATTCCTTCTGGATGTGAACCGATAACCACAATACGTCCGGTAGTATCTACGCTTTTATAGGCCCAACAACTCGGTTTCATGTGCATGGTTGCCGAAGAGTAATCGTAGCGTAATAATACCTCGGTTTCCGGGGGATAATCGATAGTTTCTCTGGCGTAGCATCCCCCCATATGGATTATATTGTCGATATACATATCACCACCGAAATCGAAATAATCCAGAAGGGCACAACCGGATTCGATAAAATGACCCGTGTAAACTCCCGAAACTCCCGTCGATGCAGTTCTCCCCGGCCAGATATGATAATAAGGATTCCAGATACCAGAAGACAAATAGCTGATTGAAGAAATAAATGCTCCAGCGCAGGATCCAGTATAGCTTCCTCCGTTGTGGAAAAACTGGCGAATCCTCTCTCTACCATCTTCGCCCATAGAATTCCCATGGTTAGTTGCTGATCCTCCGTTAGTATAGATTAGTCGAAATCTGGGTTGACCATCTGGATAAAGAAGGATACCATTTTCATCGTACTCGCTCTCGATATAAAGGCTATCCTGAATTGCCTGATTCTCCGTGGCAAGGTATTCCATATCCAAGTGTAAACTGTCTGAAGCCGGCAAGGTGGTTCTTGAGGTTAGATTTACGCCACCATCCATAAAAATATCTTTGTAAAAACCATCGGTTCCAAGAGAAATTGAAACCGATACAACTAGAAATACGAAGATAATTTTGAAGTTTATGCCATCCATATTATTAGAGCATTAATACAACCACATATAATGATTATACCATTAATGATATGGATATCAACAGAATAGCTGAAGAGATACGAAATTTATTATAAGCCGCTAATCTTATGATTATTTAGTGGTGATATTTCTTCAGGAATTCCTCAACCTCTGGAGTGCCTCCCTGATATATCATATAGCCATCTACCGGTTCGCGAAAAGTTATATCGCGAGCTACTGGAGTTAACATCATTTTCTTGATACTTGTGTGTCTTTCCTCGAGATTCTCTGGATGTTCGTGTCCAAGTACCCATCCAAGCTTTATGTAGGCAGCTTCAGGAGTTAAATTCTCTCCCGGAACTACCCCCAAAGCCATCATATCTCTCCCCGTATCGTAAACATACATCTGCACAAATCCAAACAGTGTTTGAACTGTCATAATCACGAAAACCCCGGCTTCCTTAGCTCTTCTCAAAGCAGGATAAAGGGGTTTATTTACATGGCCTAAACCGGTTCCGGCAATCACTATACCTTTATAACCATTCTCGATAAGAGAATCAATCATGTCGGGTTTCATGGCCGGATAATAATAAAGAATTGCCACTCTATCATCGAAAACTGCGTCCAATTTAACTTTCTTCGACTCGCCCCTTCGACGATAATCTGTACGAATAGGAGTTATCCCCTCTTCCCAATTTACCATAGCTAAAGGCCTATCTGATAGAGTTCTAAAAGTACTTCTGTATGAAGAATGCATTTTTCTTACTCGAGTTCCCTGATGAAGAAGATCGTACTCATCCGATGTTGGTCCAAACATACAGACCATTACTTCGGCAATATCTCCATGGCCAGCGGTATATGTAGCATTCATAAGGTTTATAGCCGCATCGGAACTGGGTCTGTCACTTGAACGCTGACTTCCCACTAAAACGAATGGTACTGGTAAATCTTGGAGCATATAACTCATTGCCGCAGCTGTGTGATGAAGAGTATCGGTACCATGGCCTACAACTATTCCATCAGCGCCTTCATCGATATATTTGGCGGCTGCTTTAGCCAGACCGATATATTCATTCGGTCCCATATTTTCACTAAATACTCCAAATAGCTTCTCAGTTTTAAGATTGCAAATGTCTGCCAGTTCGGGAACTGCACCATATAGTTCACCCGGAGAAAAAGCGGGGATAACTGCACCGGTTCGGTAGTCTAATCTACTGGCGATAGTGCCGCCTGTGCCCAAAAGCTGTACATTTGGTTTAACAGGGTCGAAAGGAAATTCCTGTTCAGGAATTTTATAATTAGCCTTCCTAAATCCGAGTTTTTCGATCTTAGTGATATTCGATGTAGTTATTCCGATATTATATCCGATATTGAGTTTGATAACCAGATGGTTTTCATCGGTGTTTTCAGCTCTCGGCAATATTATTCCGCGAAAATTCCCACCGGTGGTTCCGATCTTTGCATCGCTCCAAACATCGACATCATATTTCTGTAAAACAGCTAGAGTTTCGCCTTTATAACCTTTTCTCGAATCCTGCTTTATCGAATCTATCTTCTTTTTATCAGTCATTGAAAATCCTCCTGAACGGCAATTGATTCGAGAATATAGATATGTTCAAACCCTATATCAAGGTATTTTAGTCAAATCTTTTTTGGGAACTCTTTTTTTCCGCTTTTTCTCCCTATGTAAATTCATGAAATCGGCTAATTCCCTTGCTTTATCAGGTTCTCCATATTTGATATGAATCTGCATAGCCAATCGATAAGCTTCGGAAAAATCCGGGGCAATTTCAATCGCCCTGTATGCATCGTCCAGAGCACCTGCAGTTTTTCCCATACAGAGTTTCAGAAGCGCTCTCTCGAAAAACAGTACTGGCGATCTAAATCCTTCGTCTTCAGCCCTTTTAAAAGCATCAATTCTATCTTCCGGAGAGAACTGATTACATTTTCCCATCGCCAATCCTTTGAAATAGAATATTTCACCACGACACCATCCAAGCTTAAGTGCAATATCAAAATCTTGCAAAGCAGACTCATAAAATCCCACGCAGTAATCTATCATTCCACGAAGAAAATGAGCTTCAGGCAGTGATGGATTAAGGGCAATCGCCCTATCCAGATCATCTATCTGCTCTTTCTGTCCCGAATGCACCATGATTTTTGCAAGCACTCGCGAGACATAATAAATCGGATTATCTGGATTGAGTTCGATAGCCTTGTTATAATCTTCGATAGCGCTCTGGATTTCCTCCTTCTTTAATTTTATATTGCCTCGTAAAAAATAAGCATGAGCATTCTCGCAATCGTGTTCAATAACAGTTTGGATAATTCCCATTGCAGATTCGAAATCGCCTCGTTCGACAGAGTATTGAATCTTCGATCCTAGAAACGAGTTTTGGTTTATATTTGTGTTCAGCATCAGTTTTCCTTTCCCCTGTTGTTATCTCATTTACTGATAATATATTTATCAATATTTCTATGTCAATAGCTATTTTTTTATATCTTTTTTGATGTTTGGAATTGCTTTCTAAAACGAAATTCATTTTCTACTTGCGATAGGTTCTATTTAGATATATACTGTTTTACACTTTTCAGGAGAGGTGTCCGAGCTGGCCGAAGGAGCACGACTGGAAATCGTGTGTACCGAAAGGTACCGAGGGTTCGAATCCCTCCCTCTCCGATATACATTATTGATCCCATCTAAGCTATTGCCTTTGAACAAGTTAAAAAACAACGTATATTTGGTGTGCCAATATTGTGCCAGGACACTTATGTGAATTTGTTATTTACAACAATAAGCTGTGAGTGCGCGGTACCCTAATAAACTAGCATTGATGATACAAATTGGGCTTTAGCATTCCCTTGACAACCTCTGATTCACTTATTAAATTGTTATTTAAGATGTGTTGTTTTAATAGAACATACGCTCTGCAAACCTACGAGAAAAGCAATTTTTCGCGCCATAAAAAAGAATAATTCCCAAAAACCCTCTTAATAGACAAACAAAACGATTTGCAGGATGCGATTTGGAGGAGGAAATTTAGTTATGGTGACTGGAAAACTACGTTTATTTTATCAGAAAATTTGCGTATCAACTAGCAATAAAAGGTTTACTTAATATACAAAACCCTTTTTGAAACACTGTTCATACCGTTTTTAACCTGAATGAGGTAAATACCGCTGGAAACGCATTCAGGCGGGCGCCAAATAGACTCGTTCTTTGACAACTTTGCAATATGCTTGCCATTGATGTCGAAAATTTCTATGGTTGTATTTTCAGGTGCAACGATATTTACTGCCGAATTGAAAGGATTGGGATGGGCGGAGAGGGAAAACTCGGCCGGTAATGGTTCCTCGGGAATGGCGGAACGGTTGAATGCGAATGTGTCGCACAACATACCGCGCGGGAAAATAGTCTCCCCGGTTGAATCGGGGACCCGAAATACATAAAATTCTGCGCTATCAGGATACCAATATAAACCTTCGGGTATCCGAACTGTGATGGAGCTATCATTTCTCCAATATCCCCCAATCCACAGCATAGGCGAAACTATCCCCATAATGTGGGAGATAAGGGATAATCATATAGCCCAAATAAGTACTTTCGGCTACGAAAATAACATCTCCTCGAATATGTATAGTAAAAGTAGTATCAGTTGAAGTAAGCCAAACGCTGTCGGCGCGGTCGTTGGTGGCAAACAGGTTGCGTATAAACTGCCGGTTGTCGCCAAGGTTTAATATGTAAATAAAAGTATCATAACTACTAAAGTTATAAACCCAAAAGGAAATTTCGGGTATTATTATTGCCTTTCCAAGACCGTAGCTCGCTATAACAGACAATACGGCATGATACGGGTAAGGTCCCCAAGGATGTGAATAACATTGGTTCCGGCCCCAGATAAATGGTTTGGCGGTTCCGGAGTCTGGCGATAATATCGATACGGAAGCAGGTCCCCATGTGATTATTGTATCGACTCCGTTAAAATAACCGCTTGAAATGCGAAAATCCTGGAATACTTGCCCGGAAAGGAACTCCAAAGTATCCCAGGGATAGTATTCCCATGCCGAATCCGCAATATTATTTTCATTGATATGAATGTGCCCCAACGAATCAATCCACCCTGGGTCCTCGAGAACGCCATTGATATATCGGTTCCAACTAAATGGATGAGAATAACTGTATTCCCCTATAAAAATCGCCAACCCTCCGGAACCAACGAAGTCTTGGATTTGAATTACTTCTTCGTGAAACAGGGTTTCCGGGAAAAGGCAATATATAATATCGTAGCTAAAAATTTCATCGAGGTTCGAATCGGCATCAACATATATGTAGTGACCTTCTCGATCTAATAAGTTATATAGCGAATCGGGATAATAATCATCGAGATCACGGATATCAAAAATATAAACCTTCGCTCCAAACCCCAGAGAGATAATCATGAGTGTTAGCAAGAAAATTTCTAAAAAAACCCTTTTCATAATAAAACTCCTTGATTCTTATCGCTCGCTTGCATATGATATATTTACAATTATATTAAAGTCAAGTCCAAAAGGGAGACGAATTGCGCTATTACATCAGGAAAGCGTTTTGGTATGGGGTTAAAAACAATGACTTTCGTGTAAGTACTCTATAATATTATTCACTAAGTATCTCTTTGGCCCGCTTTATTCTGTCGATATTGGATCTGCATTTATGGCAAATTCCCAGATAATATCTTATTTCCTCATCATCTATCTTTTCGAATAGTTGGTCAAGCTGGCGAGTTGGGATAAAATAACTTCCACACAACCTACATGGAGAAAGCTTAATCTGAGTGATATTGATTAGGTTATCTTTTTCCAAAGATGCATTACAAGGTTTATTCGAGAGATTTATTGCATTATCGTGGCAATTGTATTCACATTCTCCACAATAGATGCAATCTCCATAGTTAATGATTATCTGCCTAATATAATCGACATCCTTAATCTTGATTGCACTGGAAGGGCAGCCTAGACTGCAAGCTCCGCAACCTGTACATTTAAACTTATCGATTTTGGGAATACCTCTGAAGTTCTCAATATTTTCGCAGTCTCGTCCTTCCAAAAATGATGAGATAATCTTTGGAGATGGAGGGCATCCGGGGATGTAGAAATCTACAGGCACAATATCATCGATCCCTTGATTAGTTGAATAGCTGTCTTTGAACACTCCACCGGATATTGCACATGAGCCGACCGCCACGATCTTTCCTTCAAATTGTTCGCAGATATTTAGGAGTTTCTTCCTCATTTTTCGATTTACTCCACCTGTGATAACCAGAATATCTGCTTCTTTGGGATCATCGGTAATCTTGTCCAGAGCAGCGGCAATCAATTCGATATCGCAGCCGTTGCAAGAGCCTGTATTTATAATATATACTTTCATCGATCTGTACACGATATGCAGGGGTCGATACTCTCTATTATCAAATGAGCGTAGTCAACTTCCTGACCAATTAACATATGTTTAAGACTTAAGTAGTTTGCAAAGGTGGGTGTACGAATTTTAATAGTGTGTGGAATGTTAGATCCATCGGATTTGACGAAATAGGCAAGCTCACCGCGAGGGGCTTCGATACGGCTTATTACCTCTCCCGTTTTTAAATTTCCCGGTTGCACTCTTAATTCTCCTTCTGGGAGATTTTCAAGTGCATTTTCGATAATTCGAACTGTCTGAATAATCTCCAGAGCTCTTGTCAATGCTCTAGCTCGAACATCGCCAATATTTAAAACGATAACATCGAATTCGAAGTCTTCATAAGAAAGATATTTTGCATCGCGGCGAAGGTCTTCATCGATGCCAGAAGCTCGAAGATTGGGGCCAACGGTTCCCAATTTGCCAGCCATTTCAGTGGTCAGATTGCCGATTCCAAATGTCTTATTACCGATTGAATTTTTGGGATCTAATTCTGTAACTAATTTCTCCGAGAGTATATTAATTTCATCAAGATTATCCAGAATGTCTGGGGTAACTTCGGTTGAGATATCTCTTTTAACTCCGCCAAAGGTATTTATTGAATAATTAACTCTATTTCCGCTGATTGATTTGATAAGGGACATCAATCTTTCACGAACGGCGACCAGTTTAATTAATAGATCGAACTCATCCAAAGCTTTACATATCAATACAAAATAGAGCAAATGTGAATGTAAACGCTCCATCTCCAGCATAATTATTCGAATATATTTTGCACGATTTGAAATCTCTGTTTCAGTTAGTTTTTCAAGAGCCATAGCGAAACAACTCGAATGGGAATTGGAGCAGATTCCGCAAACCCTTTCGGCAAGCAGGAGATCGTTTTTATAAGGTCTTTCCATCATCAGTTTTTCTATGCCCCTATGAGCATACCCAACTTCCATATCGACATCTTTGATTTTATTATTCTCAACCGAGAAAGAAAAAAGTCGGGGTTCGATGAATCCTGCAAATTCAGGATCGAATTTTATTATCTCTCTCATTTTAGCTTATCCTGTATAACTTTTTTTAGTTTACTCCGATGAAGTTCCAATCCCATATTGTCGGGATCGGCACCGAGCCAAAGCGCTATTAACTCGAGTAAATGTATTGCAGGTATAGAGTAATCCTCGCCGTATTTTTTAAGGAGCATCTGACCTGTTTCAAACTGAATAGTGCATGCAGGACATACTGTTAGAATTAGATCTGCACCGCTTTCTGAAATCTTTTTTACTTTGGGTAGTAATCTTTGAGTATATCCAAATTTTTCATCAACCTGTGTGGCTGGAAAACCACAACATAGATTTTCAAGTCCATAATAAATAATTTCCGCACCGGTCATTTTGGCGAGGATAGCCATTTTTTTATCTTTTTTATTTCCACCACGATATAAATGACATCCGTAATGAACCGCAAGTTTCAAACCTTCCAGTGGAGGATTGTCTGGTGTGTTTTTTTCCAAAACCTCCATTAGAACCTCAACTATATGTTTAACATTACTAGTGCCCTTAATGTTCCGCTCAAATTTGGCAAGCACATCATTAATTCGTTTAAGTTCTTCAGGATCGGATTTCACTCGATGATATGCTTCGTAAAGTGATTCATAGCAACCGCTGCATAGAACAGCCATTTCCATGTCGTTTTCCTCAGCCAAAGATACATTTCTGCACGCGAGCATCATCCACAACTCGTTATCTACAAATGGTGTTGAAACTGGATCAGGACAGCAAGTGTGACCGGGAAGATCCAGCAATTCCATATCCAACTTTTCCGCGACAAATCGCGCAGAGAACTCGATCGAAGGAAGGCGATAGGGAATTAAACATCCTGGATAAAGTGCGTATTTAGTCATTTTCCATCGCTTCCTTTATCTTACCAACAATATTTTCTTCAGATTTCGCCGGTTCGGGATCCAAACCGATTCTGCTTCTGCTCTTTTTGACAGAACCCGTAAGTTTAAGAGTGCAACCGGTTGAGATAAGAACATCCATATACTTGGGTTGAGGTCTATCTTTCATGCCTTTCATAGGCGATTCTATATCAACACCTATAACTACTTTACCAGAATTATCATTATCGCCAAATCGTATCCCATATAATTCGTGGCACTCAATCTCAGCAAATTCAGCTAAAGGGAAAATATCTTTAACAGAATCAATTTTGTTTGTCTTTTTTCTGATAGAAGTTCTAATTTCGATCGTATTGCTCTTTGCAGAAAAAAAGTAATGAAAAATATACTTTTCTCCGAAATCCTCAGCAGCTAACATTATAAACCGAGGATTAATAGATTCTTGTATGGTTTCGATTGTTTCTCTGATTTTTTCCGAACTAATTTTCAGAATGAAATTCTGGCCTAGTCTCTCGACAGGGAGTTTTAAGCTTCCCGCCAATTTTTCTATGTTATTCATTGATACCCAGAGCTCCAGGAGAACAATATTTTACGCAATTTGGATCCATACCGCAACCATCACATTTTATTGATACTTTACTCTTTTTGTCGAGATAGATAGTCCCGAGTGGACATGCGTAAATACAAGATTGACAACCTATACATCTAATAGGGTCAATTGTTACAAGGCCACTTGATTCATCTTTAGCGATTGCATCGTTATCGCAAACAGTCATACAAACCGGATCTTCGCAATGTTGACAGAACCTGGCTTCCAAACGACATAAATCCTTATCAAAATAAATTCTAATATTAGAATATTCAAAATCTATAGTTCCCTTGTGATGGAAATTGCAAGCAATTTCGCACATCCTGCATCCAGTACATTTTCTTGGCTGATATTTCAATAGCATTTCATCTACCTACACTATAAATATTCGATTTCGGAGCAATATAATGATTAGTTATACCTAATCAAGTACTATAATATAGTTTTATTGGTGATTACCTGAGTATGGCTTTCAGGCCTGTTCCAATTTGCTTGGCAAGCAGCGATTATTCTCTACACCTAATCACACCTCGCGCTAACTCTTAGTATTTAAAATTTTCTTTCGCATATATTCCCTCCTTAAACTCTGGCACTTGATTTGCACTTAAGGCAAATCGCGCGCTATTGCCCCAGACTCTATTTCAAATACACCAACCGTTTCGTCGTTGTCGCTTCGGCTCCACTCAGCGATCGGTTGTCGAAGCGCGCACGGACGAGATAGACGCCGGAACCGATGTTTTTATCGGGTTGCCATATGAATTGGCGGGTTGTAGGGGCGAGGTCTCCTCGCCCGTTCGCCGGCGGGACGGGAAACCCGTCCCCTAAGGTTTCGCCGTTGGACAATTCCGCTATGCGGCGACCGTTAATATCGAAAATCTCGATATTAACCCCCTCTGTCCTTCGGACATCTCCCCCTTGACAGGGGGAGAACGCGATGGTGATTCTCACCACGGAATTGAAGGGGTTGGGTGAAACCTCGATTTGTAACTGGGATGGTTTCGCGACATAATCCTCCGAAATAGACGTTGAAATACCAAGAGAATCTGTTTTGATGATATAAATATCGGTATTATGGGAATAATCGTCTATGGCACTTGCAGCAATAAGATAACCATTATCAGGTGTTTTTAATATATTATAAGGCCATTCATCTAAATGTGAACCATATAGCTTAGACCATATAGTATCTCCACTGAAAGAACATTTTACTAAATAAACATCACTCATTCCAGAACCTGAAGAAGATGTATTTCCTAATAACATTAATCCTTCATCATATGCTAATTCAATATCGAAAGGACCAATGTCATGTGAACTGCCACCAATTCTATTTTCCCATAAAATTAGGCCATCAGAGTTTGTACATAGAATATCCAAATCCTGATTATATATTGATAAAGTATCTGGAAAAACATAACCCCCAATGTAAATTCTACTAAGGTGTTCAATAATTGAATACGCTGAACACCTATAACGTCCTCCATATGTCTTTCCCCACAAAGAATCACCCTCAGAGTTAATCTTAAGAAGAAGGAAGTTTTCCATATATCTTCCGCTTTCGATTTCATACCATTGAGTATTACCACAAACAAGGAAATTGCCGTCTGTACATTCAATTACTTCTCTACCCTCACATTTAATATCCCCACCATAAGTTCTTTTCCATATTATTGATCCATCTCTATTTGTTCTCACTAACAATAAATCACGTGGAGGACCTGTGGTCCCATAGCTTTTACTTCCGGTAAAAATGTACCCATCTTCACCAGCTTGAGAAATAGAACGGCAAATTCCACCAATAGAATCGTATTCAGTGTATCGAACTGAATCCCCTTCATTATTGATAACTAATAAATAGGGATCATACCAATTTGTATACTGTCTAATATTACCAAGAATTACATATTCATTATATCGTCCCGGTATTATGGAGTTAGACGTTTGATATTGAAGTGTATCTCCATATCTATTATACCAAATAGAATCACCTTCTTCACTAATTTTAAAAGCAAATGCAACTCCCTGGTTGTCAACATCTCTTGAAGGATCATAAGTTCCTAAAATTATATATCCTTCATCCCATCCGTTACATACTGATCTGCACCCATCTTCACAGGTATCTCCATAGGTCATTTCCCATGAAAATGTGGATACAATAAATAATAAAACAAATACTGAAATTCTAGTTATTTTTTCCGAAGCCATAATCTAATTATCCACTTTGTTTCTATTACAGTCACACCATGGTATTGTTGAGCATGTATCAGGAGCATAAAGATCTATCCCAGATGTTTCTCCAGAAATATCAAAGGGGATGTGGGAAGAGCTTTCAAACCAATCATCAGTGTATTGTTTTCTTGCTGTTCTTACCGAAAAACACCATGTTCCATTCTCTAGGTCTATTACAAAATCTCCATTAGACGTAATACATGCTGTATCAATAATTGAAGTTCCAGATTTTCTTAATATTATATCCCCGCAATCCGCTAATGTCGAATCCGTATCACAATAGACAGAACCACTTACATCAAAACCAATTACAACTGTAAAAACCGTTAATAATGTTACTATCATTTTTTTCATTTTCTTTTCCTCTCATTTAGTTTCCATTTCTCCTAAAAAAAACGCCCGCGCATTGAATTAGCACAGGCGGAAACTAAATGAATTTGAGGCGATTCGTGAATGTTAGTAAGCATCGCACCCCCCGAAGAGGATTATTCGGAAAACTGAATCGATATGTAGTTACGTTTATCATTATTTTTCCCAACTAATATTAATATAGTGGAAATTTTAGTTATGTCAACTACAATAACTACACTACTCTCGATCGATTAACATGAAAACTAATCGTCTATAATCAATGATAAAAGGGTAAATCCCCTGGGTTTATATAGCTTAAATCTTTAGTCGTTATACTTCTTCATGGCCAGAGCCTGACGATACAATTTCACATATTCCCCGGCAGATGCCTTCCACGAGAAATCTTTCTTCATTCCGCGCGATTGAAGTTTACGCCAACCCTGACCATTCTCGAACGCTTTCAATGCTTTCGATACAATGTTATACAGCGCTTTGCTGTCGTATTTTTCGAAAACAAATCCGGTACCCTTTTCGTTTTCTAAATCGGCCTGCTCAACAGTATCGTTCAAGCCACCGGTCTTTCTAACAATTGGGACAGTTCCGTATGTCATTGAATACATTTGATTTAATCCACATGGCTCGTATTTAGAAGGCATAAGGAACATATCCGCTCCCGCCTCGATCCTATGAGCGAGAGGTCCCTTAAAATCTATAACAGCTGCCATATTGCGTGGGTATTTCTTTGCCATTTTTGTAAGTGCGGCCTCATAGGCCTTCTTACCTGTTCCTAAAACAACGAAATAACAGTCGTGGTTGATTATATCCTCGAGAACGGGAAGCAGAATATCGAAACCCTTCTGATCCGCTAATCTACTGATCATAGAGATTATCGGTTTATCGAGTTCCTTATCCGGTAGGCCAACCTCTTTGAGCAATGCCGCTTTGCACATACGTTTACCCGAGAGATCATCGCGTGTGAATTTGTAAGGCGTGTGCTCATCAATTTCAGGATTCCAAACAGTAGTGTCAATTCCATTGAGTACACCGTAAAGCCTGTCTTTTTTTGATTTAAGGATTCCTTCCAGGCCATAACCGTATTCCTCGGAAGATTGTATCTCGCGTGAGTAAGTCGGTGAAACCGTGTTGATAATATCGGTGAAATTTATGCCGATTTTCATCAAATTGACCTGACCGAAAAATTCGAATGGCCCCATTGGATAAAATTGGTCGCGACCAAATCCTATGTAATCAAGGATGGCAGAGTCATATCTGCCCTGATAGGCCAGATTGTGGATACTATAAATCAACCCACAATCTTCATCGGAATGATTCAATTTCATTATCGCTGGAATAAGCCCGGTTTGATAGTCGTTGCAATGAAGAATGTCGGGTTTCCAATTCATCTCTTTAACCATTGCTACAACAGCTTTTGAGAAGAATATGTAACGTTCGCCATCGTCAGGATAAGCCTCACCGGTTTCGGGATCAGTATAAATACCAGGACGACCGAAATATTTTTCGCACTCCACAAAATATGCTTTGATAGAGGTTCCCGGGAATTTTCCACTCCACAGATTTGCCTGAACTCTCTGGTAACCCATCTCTATTGAAACCTGTATATTCTCGGGGTTTAAAGAGAAGAAATCCCTTCCGATCTTATCGTAAAGCGGAATGATAATCCTGCAATCGATATCCAGTTTTGCCAGAGCTTTGGGCAAACTCCCGGCGATATCCGCAAGACCGCCGACTTTGGCGAAAGGATATGCTTCGGCTGCGGCTAGTAACACTCTCATTTTGCTGTCCATAAAAAACTCCCATTCGATAGTTTGAGCTTACTTAATTTCACATAATATATGAGTTGTCCGGGAAAAAATCAAAGCTAATTTGCAACAGTATTCATTGATTTTCGTTTTACGTCTCTGTATTCAGATTGAAATTGAATAATGGCGCGATTGATTTCGATTCTCTGCAGAGATAAACTCAGTCCTGTCAATTACTGAAACGGTTTTTTGAACGGACAAACACATTCCACGATTGCTTTTTATCGGCACAGATTATAAATAACAACAACTTACGGCCTTCCACCGCTTTTGGGGCCTCCCGCTAACTGAGAGAAGTCGAAGCCCCGTTTACCGCCGTTTCGATACGCCCTTCGGCCTACTCAACGATCCTACGGTCACCATATATGTTGTCCCTACATCAAACAATTTACACGAAATATTCATCATTCTCCCAATTCGCGGGATTGCTCCGAATATATTCGCGGATCGCATTCAAATCGGTCTCCGTGCGGACGATGTGTTCGTAATAATTCCGTTGCCAAAATTTCACCCCCGGCAATTTGCGGATTTGGTTGATTCGTTTTGCTGTAACCATTTTGAACCGCCCGACTATTTTGGGCAATAACATATTTCGTCTTTTAATCCTGCGATTGATCGATTTGGACGTTCCCTCCCGTAGGGGCAATTCATGAATTGCCCCTACGCCGCGTCCAGCGGCGCTCTATTTTTCCTCGCACTGCATTTCGATACGCCCTCCGGCTTTTCAACTACCCCGCCTCGCTTCGCTCGGCACCCCTTCATTCATGAAGGGGAATCTCGACATTCCCCTCTTTCCAAAGAGGGGTGGCCGAAGGCCGGGGCGTTTCTCCGACTTCCCTAAACAACCCTTGCTAATTGATAATTGCCCGCGGCCTCCAAGCCGCCCCAATGAAAATTGTTAATTGTTAATTGTTCATTGTCCATTGTTCATTGTTAATTGTTCATTGTTAATTGTTCATTGTCCATTGTTCATTGTTAATTGTTAATTGTTAATTGTTAATTCCCTACACCTCACCTATCGCCGGCCCGGCGAAATCGCCCTCCTCACCACCCTTCACGCCGCAGACCCAGTAATAATAGTCGTTGCCCGCTTCGATGTCCGTGTCGGCGTATTGCTCCTCGAGTATATCCGTGGTGTATGGCGTTGCCGGACGTTCCGGCGCGGCATTGCCATGCGGCACC
>Ga0272443_10003390_pt1 | contig 18788 bp, 11 predicted proteins | sample SSMAcet12_FD_193581 | JGI IMG/M metagenome (GOLD analysis project Ga0272443, IMG submission 193581) | Marine sediment archaeal communities from Little Sippewissett salt marsh, Falmouth, MA, United States - SSM-Acet-12 | ecosystem: Environmental > Aquatic > Marine > Wetlands > Sediment ... | reverse complement strand
TACCGGTCCGGGCCATCAGGGCCTCCAGACTCTCGGCCGCCCGCGTCCAATCCCGGCGCAGACGATAGAGGTGAATCTGTTGCCGGGTGGCGATGTCCGGATGGACCTGCATCGCTTGGGCCAGCGCGCCATCGGCTCGATCAGGCCGATCCAGAGACTCCAGCAATTCACTCAGCAGACACGCCTGTTGAATGGTCAGCCGGGCCATGGACTCCATCTCGCGCACCATGCGCTCGGCCCGCTCGTCGGAGTCCATCGTCGCCATGACCTGCGACAGCGCCGCCCGTATCATGCCAAAGTCCTGGGCCATGCGCAACTGATGTAACGCCCAGACGATCGCCTTGTTGAATTCCTTCTGACGAATCGCCAGTTTGCAGAGATGGTTCAGATAGGTCACGTCATCGCTGAATTCACGGTAGCGTGCCTCGGCCCATTGCAGCGCCAGGTCACCGTGCCCGCGCGTGCCGACTGCGTTCGTCGCCCGCATCATCCCCTGTAAATCGCCAACGCCCGCCAGCGCCCGGAACAGATCCAAAGCCTGGTCCTTCCGATCGAGACGGTATAGGAACTCCGCGTAGACGTGTCGCGCGTTGGAACTTTCGGGCCAGGTCTGGATCGTCCGCCGGTAGACGCTCTCGGCCTGCGGCTTCAAGCCGTACTGTTCCAGCAGGCCGGCGACACGCAGAAAGCTGTACTCGGTCTTGTCCGCCAAATCGAGAAAACGGTTCAGTGCCGTTCCGGCCTTCCCATCCTGCTGGCTCCGGTGATACAGATCGGCCAGGCTGATCCAGATCTCGCTATCCTGTCGATCGCGGGCGGCCAGTTGCTCGAGAAGCTGGATGGCCTTGTCCACATGACCGGCCTCGACGAGGAGGCGGGCATAGGCCTTCTGATTGTCCGTCTCGCCCGGCGTGACGTCGACGATCTCCTGGAACATCGCCAGGGCCGCGTCGGCCTCTCCCGTTCGGAGCAGCAGGTGAGCCAACCGTTTCTTCAGGCCCGTGCGCTTGGGATGCACCGCGACCAGGTCCTGCAAGTAGTCCTTCAAGCCCGTAACGTTATCGTCGCGATCGAAGACCTGCTCGATCTGAGCGTAAATCTGGTCCTCGAGCCAGGAACCCTCCCCGACCTTGTCAAGTGCCCCGGTATAGACGTCCAGGGCCCGGTCATGGTCGCCCTTGTACTGGTGAATGTCACCCAGGCGCAGCCGGCGCATCACCGCTTTGTATGGGTCCTTCGTCAGCGCGATCAGTTCCTCGCTGGTCGCCAGCGCATCGTCGAAGAGTCCCTCCTTGATTTGCAGCTCGATCAGATCTTCGCAAAGCTCGTGGTTCTCCTCACCGGCCGCCAGTAACTGCCGCCATAGCGTCATGGCCTCGTCTTTGCGGTCCGTGCGGATATAGAGTTCGCCCAGTAGCTTGCCCGTTTTGGCCGCAATCTCCTCGGAGTTGGTTTGCTTGCGGGCTGCGACGAGATCGGCAATGGCCGTTTCGAAATCCAGATGGCGCGCTTCGACTCGCGCCCGGTAGTACAAGTATTCGCCCGTCACCGAGAGACCGGCCGGCACGGTCCGGTACAGCTCGAGCGCTTGGGCGTCATCGCCCCGCCGCTCGTAGTACAGCGCCAGCAAGAGCCGGCTACCGATGTCCTTGCGTTGCTCCAGATTGCTCCGGAGGAAGGTTTCGAGCTGCTCGGCCGTCCCGGACTCGAACCACGCCTGGTAGAACCGGTCGTAGAGATAGCTGTTGCCCGGCTGTTGCTGGAGCAACGGAAAGTACCGATTCGCGGCGGTCTCGTCTGGCTGAGCCGAAGCCCACGGCCCGGCCGACAACGCCAGCACAACGAGTGTGAAACGCGTTTTCCATCGGCCCATACGCGATATCCTTCTCCGGCCTCGGCGGGCCCTGGACCCGCCCCGGCTTCCCTGGCAATCGGCACCGAACCGGCTCACCATAAACCCATGACCATGCCACATTTAACAAAGCTTGCCCGAAATCCGCTGGGACCGCCCCCGCCCTGTCAGCGCGATCCCGAAATCAAGTCGCACCGCCCCGCCTCCGGATTCAAAAAAAGCCCCCTGGCAGCGTCAAAATCGCGTTGGCAAGCCTCTATTCGTCGGCATCAGCCGTGGCTTCGGAGCGCGTCAGCCGGATGTCATCGAAGTGTATCATCCCTTCACCCGTCGGCGCCGGATCGTCTCGATCGCCCACGCCGACGAACATCTGCTTGATGCGCGTCACGTCGACACCCGCCGCTGCAATCTCGCTCAGCGGAATATCCCAGCGCTGCCACGTTGCAAACCCCACCGCCAGCGGGTCCGGATGCTTCACCACCGTCAGATTCCCCGCGGCATCGGCCAGCGCGATGTACACCTGATCGAGATCATTGCCCCCGTATAAACGTTTGCTGCCAATCTCCACGACCGACCACGGTCCCGTCACGGCATCTGTGAGCACCACGTTGGAAAATTCCGCGCTCATAGCGTCCCCGTAGACATCGCCCGCCGTGACCAGACCGACGCACACCTCCCTGTCCATCGGAATCGTCACGGATGAATCCGAAACGAGCTCCGTGACGGCGCTCCACTGGATGCCGTCGGTGCTGTAGCCGGCCTTGAACGTGTCACCGTCTCGGGTCAGTCTAACCCAACACGGCGCCTCCAACTCGGGCCGTGTCACCCGCCGGGTAGTACCCTCGTCGCTCGACCGGTACCAGAACTCGACACCGCGCTCGGCCGTGACGGTGATCGCCACGCTCCGGGCGATCTCACCGAGACTGGCGCGCATCATAAGGCCGGCCTGCGCCCCCGGGTCGACCGCAGCCAGGCTGTCGACACGCGCGACGATCGATCCGTCCCCCCGCAGGCGCTGATAGGCAAAACGAAACTCTTCCTCACTATCCTCGGCGCCGACGCCGAATCCACCCATGACAATGGAACCGCTCGGACGTTCGAAAAACGTCACCGGGTATCCCAGAAGATACAGCGTCAACGTGTCGACGCCAAAGCGCGTCCAATCCTGCGTTTCGTCCCAGGTACGAGACGCCTCCGAATACCAGGGCGAAAAGGTGTTGTCGTAGGAGAATGGCATCGCCTGTTCTCCAGTATGAACAATCACAACCTCGGCGAAACCGGTCGACAAATAACCAACGACCGATCCGGTGCCGTTGTCCCAGCCGTCGATCCAGGTGAAATAGATATAGTTGCCTTCATCATTGTAGCTCTCGAAGTCGTCCACGATGAGGTAATCGGCCGTCTCGAACGTCCAGACCTTACCTTTGGTGACCGCCTCGTCGGCATCGACCTCATCGACGCGCCAGTAATAGGTGCCGTTCCATTCCAGCGGCTGCTCCGCAACGGTGTAGCTCGTCGCCTCAGCCGATAGTCGTCCGCGGAAGATGCCCGCCGTCGCCACCGTCGCCGCATTGACCTCGGCTTCGTCGGTTCCAAAATAGACGTCATGCGCGACCGCGAGCGCCCCGGCCTCCCAGCGCAGCACCGATGCGCGGGCGATATCGGTGAGCACGCCGTCGACAGGCTGTGGATTCCACGCCAGCAACGGACTGCCATACATGATGTGCTCCACTTCGTCGCGCGTCACCGCTCGGTCGTACAGCCGGACGTCGTCGATCAGACCGTCAAAGGCCAATCCGTCGGCCGTACCAATCCGCAGCGGCATGTCATCGGTCGTCTGCAAGACAAACTGCCGGCCCCGCGGATAGTAGGCGTTGAAGTGCACTTCGGCCTCGTCCGCCCCGTAGACGTGCGCCAAATGTACCCATTCATCCAGGCCCGGCTCGGAGAAATTGGCGTCAATGCCGCCATAGCGCGCCTGCCAGCCATCATCGAAGTCCCGCGTTCGCAGCGAGAACCCCTCCCGGGTGCCGCTCCCACCCATCTCGTAGAGCCCACCGCCGTTGAAGCTGCGCGGGCGGACCCAGAGGGCTATCGTCCGCGGCGCGTTACCGCCTATGCCGAGTTCGGAAGCGACCCTGCCTGTGTCGATGTAGTCGCCTTGGCCGTCAAGGTCGAGGGCCAGACCGTCGCGGCCCGCGATCCATTGGGGATCGCCGACGAGCGTGCCGTGATGGCCGTACCCGGAGGAATCCAGGGCCACGGCCCCCTGCCCCTCCTCGAAGTTCCACCACCCAATGAGATTGGGATCGACAATGGGCGGCTCGTCGGCCGGCACGGCGACCGGTGCCGCACTGATCATCAGCCCGACCAACAGCACAAGAACGATCATGCACGAGAAGTCTGTTTTCGCCGACATATCACATCCTCCCTTCGCTGCGCCATGATATGAAATGCCAAGAACGCCGGGCCCACACCGCTGCACCTCGCCCAGCCGGCTCAGTCTCTATGATAACAAACCGCCCCCGCGCCGTTCCAGCCCAAATACCAACCTCTGGCCCAAGCGGTGCATCCGCCAATTCGTAGGGGTGGGCCACTGTGCCCACCCAATCCGGGAACAGTCGATTGCCAAGGCGACGGCCGGCGATATGATGAATCACTGTGGCATGGTACTGACAATGTTCTGGGAGTGGCTGTCATGTTGACCTACGTGTTGATGGTCGTCGGATTCGTCCTGGTGATCAAGGGTGCGGATCTGTTCGTCAGCGGCGCCTCGGCCCTGGCGAAGCGGCTCGGCGTCTCGGAACTGGCCATCGGACTGACGGTCGTCGCGTTCGGCACCTCACTGCCCGAGCTGGCCGTCAACGTCACCGCCAGCGTCCAGGGCAACGTCGGCATCACCATCGGCAACATCCTCGGCTCCAACATCGCCAACATCCTGCTGATCCTGGGCATCTCCGGCGTCGTTTTTCCCCTGGCGGTCACCAAAGGTACGGTCTGGAAGGAGATCCCGCTGAGTCTGCTGGCGGCTCTGCTGGTGGGCATCATGGCCAACGATCGTTTCATCGATCGTGCGGCGACCTCGGCGCTGACGCGCATCGACGGGTTGGTCCTGCTCTGCTTCTTCGTGATCTTCCTGTATTACACCGCTTCCATCGCCCGCGCCGTCGCGGGCGCCGAGCAGGTGCTCGCCCCGGGTACGGCCGCACCGGCCAGGATCGGCGTGCTGATGGTGATCGGTTTCGTGGGCCTGATCCTCGGCAGCCGGTGGGTCGTGAGCGGCGCGGTGAAATTGGCCACAGCTCTGGGCATCCGCGAGAGCGTGGTCGGCCTGACCATCGTCGCCGTCGGCACCTCGCTGCCGGAGCTGGCCACGTCCGTCGCCGCGGCCTATCGCAAGAACGCCGACATCGCCATCGGCAACGTCGTCGGTTCCAACATCTTCAACATCTTCTTCATCCTGGGCACCAGCGCGCTGATCCGGCCCATCCCCTTCGAACCCCGGGCCAACCTCGACATCGGCGTCCTCCTGGTCGCCAGTTTGCTGCTGTTTCTGTGCATGTTCACCGGCAAGAAGCGCATCCTGGATCGCTGGGAAGCCGTGATCTTCCTCGGCATGTACGCCGCCTACATCGTCTTTGTAATCGTTTGGACGAACTGACGCCCGGATCGGGTCGTCCCGCGATGCGTCCGGGAGCAATCGAGGCTGCCATGTTCAATAACATTCTTCTGTCGTTCATTCCCGTCTTCGTCGCCGTCGACGCCATCGGAACGCTGCCTATCGTGATCACGCTGACACAAGGCCTGGACCGGAAACTGAAGAACCGAATCATCGTGCAATCCATGATCACCGCCCTTTGCCTGGCGGTTGGCTTCGTTCTCATCGGCAAGCTGGTGTTCCAGGCCTTGGGCATCACCATCGGCGACTTCATGATCGCCGGCGGTATCATCCTCTTCTGCCTGGCCATCATCGACCTCATCAGCCCCGTCAAACGACGCCGTCTGCCCGGCGATGATATGGGCGTCGTCCCTTTGGGGACCCCGTTGATAGCCGGCCCGGCCCTGCTGACGACGTCGATGCTGGTCATCTCCGAATATGGGCTCATCCCGACCCTGATCTCGGTCGTGGCCAACGTCCTGCTGGCCGGCGTGTTCTTCCGCTTCGCCCTGGCCTTCGTGAAGATCCTGGGCGATGCCGGCACCAAAGCCCTGTCGAAAGTCTCCAGTCTGCTCCTGGCGGCGATCGCCGTCATGCTCGTCCGCAAGGGCCTGGCCTCCTTCGTCGGCCCCACCTAGCACCGCCCCGCCCTGACACGCCCGGCCGCAAATTCCGGGGATTCCCCTTGACGCGCGGACCCGGCCTATGTATGATCTATAATTAACGATGCATTGCCGCATGAGCAGGGATTGGATAACGATGCTCTCCCGACCCCCATCCCAGATGGCCGTCACATCCGGGCCCGTCCGCGGCGCGACCGAAGCCGGGCACCTCCAGCCCCGATCCGGCGCCTCCCGGTGTCATCACGCGCGCCAAACAAACCCAATTTCCCCCTTTTCTGGCCCAAAAACGGCGATCGGTCCGAAAAACAAAGCCAATCAAAGCCAATTTTGGTCGGCCCGGCCGGGGACGATGCCACCTGCCATATTGGCACGCGCCCGCCGAGCCCCCAAAACACTAACCTCTTCCATAGAAGGCACTTATGAAATACTTCGATCCCGGGCACGTCTTTTGCACTGTATAACCCCCAGGCGCGCTCGATCGCGTCCGGAGACGAACCTGGATAGAGGTGAATCATGAAATTCGACAAATTCACATTGAAAGCACAGGAAGCTCTGGCCACGGCTCAGCAGATTGCGATGGCCAAGTCCCATACGGTCCTGTCACCGCTGCATCTGCTCAGCGCGATCCTCAGCGATGACGAGGGCGTCGCCGGGCAGATATTCAAGAAGATCGGCGCCAATGCCGGCCGCATCCAGCAAATGACCGAAAGCGAACTGGGCCGGCTGGCCCAGGGCAGTAGTGCGGGCCAGCTCATGCCCGATCCGGCCCTGAACCAGATCGTGCTCGACGCCCAGAACCGCGCCGACAAGATGGGCGACGAATACCTCAGCGTCGAGCATCTGCTGCTCTCGCTGGCCGCCGTCAAGAGCGATGCGAAGGAGATCCTGAGCGTCAATTCGGTCGGTGCCGAGCAGATCGAAAACGCGCTGAAGGACATACGCGGCGGAACCACCGTCACCGATCAGAATCCCGAGGAGAAATACAAGGCCCTGGAACGGTACGGTATCGACCTGCTGGAGATGGCGCGTCAGGGCAAGCTCGATCCGGTCATCGGCCGCGATGAAGAGGTCCGGCGCTGCATGCAGGTGCTCAACCGTCGCACCAAGAACAACCCCGTCCTGATTGGCGAACCGGGCGTCGGCAAGACCGCCATCGTCGAAGGGCTGGCCCAGCGCATCGTGGCCGGCGACGTACCGGCCGGGCTGAAGGACAAGCGCGTGATCGCCCTGGATATGGGGGCGCTGATCGCCGGCTCGAAGTTCCGCGGAGAATTCGAAGATCGCCTCAAGGCCGTGCTCAAGGAGGTCGTCAGTTCCGACGGACAGATCATTCTCTTCATCGACGAACTCCACACCGTCGTCGGTGCCGGCAAAGCCGAAGGCGCCGTCGATGCGGGCAACCTGCTCAAGCCCTCGCTGGCGCGGGGTGAGCTGCGCTGCATCGGCGCCACGACCATCGACGAATACCGCAAGTACATCGAGAAGGACGCCGCCCTGGAGCGGCGCTTCCAACCGATCACGGTCGATCCCCCGAGCGTGGAGGAGACGATTGCCATCTTACGTGGCCTCAAGGCCCGTTACGACACGCACCACGGTGTGCGCATTACAGACGCGGCGCTGGTCGCGGCCGCAACACTGTCCAACCGCTATATCACCGACCGCTGGCTGCCCGACAAGGCCATTGACCTGATCGACGAGGCCGCCTCCAAGCTGCGCATCGAGAACGACTCGCTGCCGGCCGAGATGGACGGTATTCGGCGCAAGATCATCCAGCTCCAGATCGAACGCGAGGCCCTGAAAAAGGAAAGCGATCCCGGCAGCAAACAGAGCCTCAAGACCACGGAGAAGCAATTGGCCGAACTGGAGGCGAAGGACAAAGAGCTCACGGCGCAGTGGGAATCGGAACGGGGCGGCATCGATCAGATCAAAGAGCTGCGGCAGAAGATCGAACAGGCCCACATGGAATTCGACGATGCCCAGCGCAAGGGCGAACTGGAAAAGGCCGCCCGGCTGAAATACGACACCATTGCCAACCTGAAGAAGGACCTGGACGCGAAGGAAGCCCAACTGGCCCAATCGGACAAGGGCAAGATGCTTCAGGACGAGGTCACCGAAGAGCATATCGCCCAGGTCGTGGCCAAGTGGACCAGCATTCCGGTCGCCCGCCTGTTGACGGGCGAGCGTGAACGGCTGATCCAGATGGAGGATCGCATCCGCCAGCGCGTCGTCGGCCAGAATGAGGCGGTCGCGGCCCTGTGCAACGCGGTGCGGCGCAGCCGGTCGGGCCTGTCCGACCCCAACCGCCCGATCGGCACGTTCCTGTTCCTCGGACCGACCGGCGTGGGCAAGACGGAACTCTCCAAAGCCCTGACGGACTTCCTCTTCAACGATCCGAACGCCCTGGTGCGCATCGACATGAGCGAGTTCATGGAGCCGCACTCGGTGGCCCGCCTGATCGGCGCCCCGCCCGGATACGTCGGCTACGAAGAAGGCGGCCGGCTCACCGAAGCGATCCGGCGCAAGCCCTATTCCGTGATCCTGCTCGACGAGATCGAGAAGGCGCATCCGGATGTCTTCAACGTGTTGCTCCAGGTCTTCGACGACGGGCGGCTGACCGATGGGAAAGGTCGCACGGTGGACTTCAAAAACACCGTGATCATCATGACCAGCAACATCGCCAGCCTGCAAATCCAGCAGCTCACCGAGGAGCAAGGCGCCGATTGGGAGATCGAGGCCCACGTCAAGGACGCCTTGAAGAAGGTGTTCAAACCGGAATTCCTCAACCGGATCGACGAGATTATCGTCTTCCACATGCTGGCGCGAGAGCATCTGCGCCAGATCGTCGATATCCAGTTGGGCTATCTCGCGGATCGCCTGCGGGACCGCAAGATCCAGCTCGAGTTTGCCGACGAGGCCCGGGATCTGATCATGGACGAAGGGTTCGATCCGACGTTCGGCGCGCGTCCGCTGAAGCGCACGATTCAACAACGGCTGGAAAACCCGCTGGCGAGCGAATTACTGGCCGGCACATTCGTTGACGGCGACACCATCAAGGTGACGGCCGACCAACACACTTTCGCGTTTGAGAAGGTCGATGGTGTCTAGCCGATCGATATATGCCGGAGGGCACCCAGGACTGGGTGCCCTCCCCCTTTTGTATCGTGTGATGGTCGAGCAGAATGACGTCATTGCTGCTCTTGACGACCGATCTTTGACAATCGATGATGGCGGAATTGTGTGGCGCTATCGCGTACGCCAGCTCTGTCAACTCTGAGCCAGCGCCAGCAGACGTTCGGGGACGCGGTCCAGCGATACGATCTCTTCGGCGCCGCCGCGGGCAATCGCCTCTTTGGGCATGCCGAAGACCACGCACGACTGCTCGTCCTGGGCGACCGTGTGGGCACCGGCCTGGCGCATGTTCAGCAATCCGGTGGCTCCATCGTCGCCCATACCGGTGAGGATTGCACCGACAGCATTCGTACCGGCATATTTGGCGACCGAGTTGAACAGCACCTCCACGCTGGGCTTCTGCCGACAGACGGGCGGGCCATCCTTCAAGGCGACGTAGTAGTTCGCACCGGACCGGCACAACACCATGTGCAGTCCGCCCGGAGCGATCAACACCCGGCCCGGAACGACACGGTCGCCGTCGTCGGCCTCTTTGACGCTGACGGCACACTCGGTGTCGAGCCGCTGGGCGAAGGACGTAGTGAAATGGGCCGGCATGTGCTGGACCACCACCGTACCCGGCGCGTTGGCCGGCAGAGCCGACAACACGCGGGTCAGAGCCTGGACACCCCCGGTGGAGGCGCCGATGGCGAAGATCTTGTTGGTCGTCTCGGCCATACTCAAGCGCTGGGGGCGACTCGCGGCCTGAGTCACGGAGCTCTGCCGTTTCTCGATGCGCGCCGTGGAAGCAGCCTTGATCTTCTCGACGAGGACATCGCACATGTTACCGACGGTAAATGACCCGCCCGGCTTGCACATCACTTCGACCGCTCCGGCTTCCAGGGCTTCCATCGCCGTCTTGCCGCCCTGCGGGGTCAGCGAACTGAGCACAATGACCGGCATGGGACGATGCTTCATCAGCTTGCGCAAGAACGTAATACCATCCATGCGGGGCATTTCGACATCCAGGGTCAGGACGTCGGGATTGAGCGCCACAATCTTGTCGCGGGCAATGTAGGGGTCCGGAGCCGCGCCGACGATTTCGATGCCCGGGTGCTTGCCCAGTTCCTGCGTTAGAATCTTGCGCACGATGGCCGAGTCGTCGACCACGAGCACGCGAATGCATTTGTTCAGCGTCAATGTCATAGGTGACTCCACTCCCTATCGAAACAGCCCCCGCTTTTCTCTCGGCAATTTCCGGTGCTCACTCTAGCGCAGGTACTTCTCCAGGCCGCTGGAGCGTATCGTCACCGTCCCATCGGCCATGTCCATGTAGAGATTGCGGGCGCTGTTGCCGCCGACATCCTCGGCGTTGATGAACATGCCGCTGCTCCACAGGACCTTACGAATGGCCAGGTAGTTGCGCTTGCCGATGTCGAAGCCTTCCGGCCCGGTGGCCATCGCAGCCCCGCCGGCCAGGCGCACATCCAGGCGCTTCTTGCCGGCGCCCATGGAGACCAGCTTGTTCAACAGAAGCTTCATGCCCGTATCGGCAAACATGAAGGGATTGCTCTTGGCCCGCTCCGGATTCATCTTGGAGGAAGGCAATTGATAGTGCAGCATACCACCGATATGCGCGACCGGATCGTAAAGGCAGATACCGATGCACGAGCCCAGTGAATACGTGACCAGAACGTCCGACGGGTCTTTGGAGACCTTCGCATCGGAGATATCGATTACCACTCGTGTCTTGACCATCCTAGCCCCCCTACGGTTTCATATAAATGGTCGGCTGCACGTATTTGAACGCGTGCTCAATGCCTGTCAGCGATTCGGAATGCCCGGTGAAAAGGACGCCGCCCGGGCCCAACAAGTCGTAGAAACGATTGACGAGCCGCTCTTGGGTGGGCTTGTCGAAGTAGATCATGACATTCCGACAAAAGATGAAGTCCAGCGGCCCCCTGATCGGCCAGTCCTGCATGAGATTCAGGTAGCGAAACACAATCAACTCCCGCAGGACGGAACCGACTTCGTAAGCCTCTTGGGCCCCGTCACGCCGATGGATGAGATACCGATTGCGCAGCGGCAGAGAAATCGGCTCGATGCGGTCTCTCTCATAGACGCCCTTCTTGGCGCGTTCCAGAATGCGGGTGGACACGTCCGTGGCCAACAACTTGACGTCCCAGCGTCCCTTGCCCTGGATACTCTCCAGCAACGTAATGGCAATCGAATACGGCTCTTCGCCCGAGGAACAGCCGGCGCTCCAGGCCCGTATCCGACAGCGACCGCCCCGCTGCTTGGACGTGATGATGCGCGGCAGCAACTGGGAACTCAGATACGCAAAATGCTGATCTTCCCGAAAGAACTTCGTCAGATTCGTGCTCAGCGAATCCACCAGAATCGAGAACTCCCGTCCCGTCGGATCGTCGAGGACATGTTGAATGTACTCGGAGAACGAGTTGAAACGTCCTTCACGGAGCCGCTTGGCCAAACGCGCCCGCACCAGTTCCTTTTTGCCCTCATGAAGATTGATGCCGCAGTGCTCGTAGACGAGGTCACTGATGTGGCGAAATTCTTTCTCGCCGAGCACAACATCCTGTACTGCGAGTGTTTTCATAGGAGAACCCCCCAGGGTCTTGCTTGCACTAAGGCGTTTGCGCCAACTTGATCAGGCCAGGAACATCGAGAATCAAACTCACTTTGCCGTCACCCATAATGGCGCCGCCGGAGACACCGTGCACGGCCCCCAGCGCCTCGCCCAGACTCTTGATGACGACTTGCTGTTGCGCCAGCAGATCGTCGACGAGCAGACAGCAACGTTTGCCGTCTTCCTCGACCACAACGACCAGGGCCTGCGTCGGGTCTTCCGTAGCCGGCTTCACGCCAAACAACTGATACAGGCGAACCAACGGCATCAACTCCTCGCGTTCCAGCACCATTTCCCCGCGCCCCTGCACGGAGGAAAGCTGTTGCGGGGTGGGACGGAGACTGCGAATGATCGAGTTAATTGGGATGATGTAGCGATGCGTTCCGATACTGACGACCTGCCCATCGATGACGGCCAGCGTCAACGGCAGCCGAATCGTGAAGATCGTGCCTTGACCGGGGGTCGAACTGATATCGATCTTGCCCCGCAGGGATTCGATGTTTTTCTTCACAACATCCATACCCACGCCGCGACCGGAAACGCTGGTAATCTTCTCGGCCGTGGAAAGCCCTGGATGGAAGACAAGCTTGAAGACGTCTTCATCGGCCAGTTCCTGCCCCGGCTCCACGACGCCGTTGTCTACCGCCTTCTTCAGGATGCGATCCTTGTCCAGGCCCTTGCCATCATCCTCGATCTCAATGACGATGTTGCCGGCCTGGTGGAAGGCCCGCAGTTCCACGCGCCCGGTGGGGTTCTTGCCCGCCTTGACGCGGTCGTCGCTGGGTTCGATGCCGTGATCGACGGAGTTGCGCACCATGTGGACCAGCGGATCGGCGATCTTGTCTACGACCGTTCGGTCCAATTCCGTCTCTTCGCCCATCATGACGAAATCCACCGGCTTGCCGGCCTTGCGCGACAGATCCCGGGCCAGGCGCGCCATCTTCTGAAAGACGCCCTGCACCGGCACCATTCGCATGGACATCGACAGTTCCTGGAGTTCACGGACGATTTTGCCCTGATGGGCGACCTTGCGCACCATCTCATGGTCGAACGACTCGGTGGAATTGATCTCCTCGGCCACCATGAGTTGCGCGATGACCAACTCACCCGTCATGTTGATGAGATTGTCCAGACGCGTCGTGCTCACCTTGATCTTCTCTTCGGACGCATGGGCCACGGCCCCGGACGTGGCCTTCGCCTTCTTGGCTTCCGGCTTCTCTTCGAGCACGGCGTCCAATTTCTTGTCGTCTTCCTGGGCCTGCGGAGCGTTCACCGTCACGACGGGGGTCCGTCCTTCGGCCGCCGCCTTCAGTTTCTCCAGGAGCCCTGCGAGTTGCGGCTGCGGGGCGACCGGTCCCCCCGATTCCACCGCCTCCGACAGCGCCGCCAGCATCTTCTTGAGCAGGTCGATCGATTCGAACACGACATCGCTGTTGTCGCCGGCCAGAACCAACTTACCCTTGCGGGCCAGGTCGAGCAGGTTCTCAGCCGAATGGGCCAGCGAGCCGATATCCGTCAGGTTCAAGAAACCGGCCATGCCTTTGATCGTGTGGAAACCGCGGAAGATCTTATTGATCAATTCATCATCCGTCTGATTCTCCAACTCCAGCAGCGCCGATTCGGCCGTTTCGATGTGCTCGTTGGCTTCGGTGATGAAATCCAGAACCAGAGGGGCATCCTCTTCGGAGATCGAGATGGCTTCCGGCGCCGCAGACGTCTCATCGGAGGAGGCCGCATCAGTCGCCGCCGCCTCACCGGCCGGCGGTGCCGCAGTCTCAGACACGGTCTGGCCCGCGGGCTCGTCTATCAGCGCCTGGCCCGCATCAAACTTAGAAAGCAAGCCCTGGAGATCGCAGATGGCTTTGGATACCACCCCCAGAGCCGCGCCCGCATCGTCCACCTCCCGCGCAATGATTCGGTGCAATGTCGCGGCGGCTTCGGAGGCCGTTCCCGCCAAAGTCGTCTGAAACTCTCCCGGCGCCTGACCCAATTCCGCCACGGCCGCACTGATCTGGCCGAGGATGGTTTCGAGCTGCTGAGCATCCGACAGGTCGGCCGCGTCCAGCATATTGATGGAGCAGGCCGCCTGGTCTACAAGTTGGCTTAGCACGTTGGTATTATCCATCGTCATCTCTTTCGTTGCTGCGCGAGATCACCGTTCCTTTGTCGGTCGCGTCGAACGATGTCACATCCATTTATCAAATCAATAACGGGGGAGCCTGGGGAGGTCGGCCCTCCCAAGAACAAGCCTTGTCGGCCTCCAGGACATGTAACAGAATGTCGAAGACCGTCACGATGCCCCGGACCTTGGCCTCGCGGTCGACCACCGGCAGACAACGGCCGCCGAAACGACGCATACTCTCGACCATACTGGCCAAGGTTGCGTCGGGTGTGACCGTCCGTACCGGACGACTCATCATCCACTTGATCTTGATCTCCAGCGTCGCATCATCTTCCGGGCGATGCCATTTAGCGAACATCGGCCGCAGGTAAGGACTCACGGCACCGAGGATGTTCGAGTTCGAAACCAGCCCTTCCAACACACCGTCACGACCGACGAGCACGTATCCGGTATTGTGTTGCTGCATTTTCGCAATCACATCCTGCACGGCGTCTTCGGGATCACACCAAACCACTTCAGGGACCATGATGTCTTTGGCCGGTACTTTGAGCAGTTGGGTCAGCGTGGTATCACAGGAGTACTCGGTGAGCTCATCGAACATGCGATCGATGTAGCCACCGCTGGGCGCCTGGGCTTGCCCCACCGGTTTGTCCGCCGCCACCTCCGGCGCAACATCTCCCACGACGGCTTCGACCGTGGCTCGAATATCCGGCGGGATCGCCGCGGCAGTGCTCGGTGCGGCGGGCGCGGGAGCGGCGGGCGCGGGAGCCGGTTCAGAGGGCGTCTCGGCCGGAGCGGGAGTCGCTTCAGGTTCACTCGGTTCGGTCGCCGCCTGGAGGGGTTCGGCTTTCGGAGGCTCCGCCTTCTTGGGCTCGACCGCTTCCGGCTCCGCCGGTTCCTCCTCAGGCACCAGCGATTCGATCTGCTGAGCCGGCGTCGGTCTGGCGGATTCAGCCGGAGGAGCCGGTTCGGCCGGGGCTGACACAGCCGTCGCGGCAGGCGCGGCAGCGGGCGCGGCCGCCACTTCCGCCTGCACCGCGGCTGGTTCGTCCGCGACTGGTTCGTCGGCGCCCGGTTCGTCCGTGGCCGGCTGGGCGGCCTCCGACGTCGAACTGGTCAGGACCGTCTGAGGGAACACCGCGGCACAGCAGAAACTTGGGTACGGCTCGACCGTCATTTCGTACAGCACAAACAACAGATCGGTGTCGGGCGCGACGCCCGTCTCGTCCAGGTTCTCCCAGGGCTTGCCGATGAACGTGCCCGTCTTGCGGAAGTGATCGTGTCCTTCGCACTCCTCGCGAAAGATCCGATCCCAGGAACCGACGAGGAGATTGCCGACCTCACGGGCGGCGTCGAGCAGGTTCTCCGCATCGTCGACGGACCCTCGTTTGATCTCTTCGCGGATGCGCCGCTCGGGCAACATCACGATCACGCCGGAGAGAATGAACAGCCCGGCTTGGTCGAAGAGCAGGTGATAGGTACCATTCAAGGCACCGGTCGCCTCGACGTGGTGCACCGCGGCCAGCTTCTTGAAGTGTTTCTGAACGTCCTTGACGGTTCCCGTACCGATATCCTGACGCGTGCAACTCACCTCCGCGTCGAACATCCCGGCGATGTCGTCACAAAACGCCTCAAAGGCGCTGTCCGACAGCTCCGCGGTCTGTGATTCTTTATCGGCCGTCAACACTGCCATAGCCGTTCCTCACGTTGATTGCAGATTCCCAAGAACGCAAAGACGGAGACGCCAGCATCAGAACCGCGGCGCCCCTGCCGAACGGCAATGACTTCCTTCATTCTGCTGTTTGACGTTCCCATGTTATGTCCCCTGTCCCTACGCGATCCGAGAGATGCACAAACGTCAGTCGTTGTTTTCGCGATACAACAGCGAGAGGCGAACATTGTGTTCTTCCTCAAGATTCGCAGGAATCACAAGCTCGCTGGCCTTCTCGCCGAGGCTGTTTCGAAGTTCCATGCCCTGGACAACGGACGGAATGGACACTTCCACATTGCCGACTTCATCCTGAATCCGCGACTTGACCGCCCCCATAACCATATTCGCCACTTCCCCGACGGCATCATTGATGTCCGCTTCGCTGATGTCGTCATCGGGATCCATGCCGAGCATATTGGCGGCAATCGTCCGCGCGCAATTGAGGCCGCAGCAGATGCCGAGGCATCCTTCCAGATGTCCCTTGAACGTGATCGTGCCCAGGAGCGTCACGTCCTCCATTTCCAATGCCTGGTCCGAGGTCTCCTCCAAAGCCATGAAGATCATCGTCTCAAACACTTCCTTGGCTCCGTCCAGGACACTATCTCTCAACGACGTTGTCGTCACCATAGTCAACTCTCCATCCTCATTTCGACTGTGAATTGATGATTGCGGAGGGCGGATCAGCGTCCACAAACGAATCCGCAATCCCCAGTCTGCCATCCGGCACTAGTTCAGCAACGGGGCCAGCTTTTCCTGGAACTTCTCCGGGGTGAACGGCTTGGTGATGTATCCGTCGGCGCCATCGGCCATCACCTGATCGATGAGGTCCTGAGCACTCTCCGTCGAGACCATGACAATCTTGGTCCCATTGCAGCTGGCCATTTCCCGGGCTTTCTTCACCATCTCCGTGCCATTCATCTCCGGCATGTTGACGTCGCAGAGAATGACGTCCACGGGACCGGCTTCGAGCTTCTGGAGGGCTTCGACGCCACTGCCGGCCTCTTCCGTCCGGTCGAATTCCAGGCCGGACATCCGCACGGTCCGCATAATAATCTTTCGCATGGTTGCCGAATCATCGACGATCATCAGTGACTTTCCCATAGCAATTCCTCACTTCTGGACCTTGTCCACATCTGGGAGCTGCTCGATCGAGGCCTTGCAAATTCCAGGGCTCACGTCGCGAATCCCCGGCCCTGAATCAGCTATAACACCTGTTGCCATCGCCACACGCGATGACGACTGCCCCCAACATTGTCTACAGTTACAACACACCGGCCTTCTATGTCGGCCGATTGTGGCCCCGTCTCAAGTTGTTTTTCACCGACGCCATTGTTCTGACTCGATCCTACGTCCGATTCAGGCAATCTCTGCTTCTCTTGGCCCTATCCTCGCGCGGCCCGGCCTGGGCCGGCAGCCCTGATCTCGCAGCGCCAGGTCCGAATTCCGGGCCCAACACCTAGCGGCACGACCTGGAATCCAATCCGGGCGAGCCGGCCGGCCCGCCCGGATTGCGTCCGATCACAGTAACAAGCGCGAATTGGCTCTAGCCGTTGAACTGCTCGAATCCCGTGTTATCGTCCAAAGGCAGAACGTGCTCCGGTGACCGAGCCATCTGCGGTGCGTCGCCGCTGATGCAATGATACATCTCATCGGATTTCCTGAAGATTCGTGGCTTCGAACCCGGCACTTGGCGTGCCGAATGCCCCTTCTCGGACGTTCCGGCCGAGCCACCGACCAATGCCGTCAATGCGGAGACCACCTCCTTCATCGATGCGGCCTGGGCGCTCAACTCTTCCGAGGCGCTGGCCGATTCCTCGGCATTCGCCGCATTCTGCTGCGTGACTTTGTCCATCTGAGCGACGGCCGTATTGATCTGATCGATCCCCTGGGCCTGCTCCTGTGACGCGGCCGCAATCTCGCTGACCAGATCGGTCGTCTTGCCCACGCCTTGAACGATCTCACCGAGCACCTTGCCAACCTCCGCAGCGATGTCGACGCCGTTCTGGGAATTTTTGACGGATTCCTCAATCATGGTAGCCGTGTTCTTGGCCGCTTCGGCCGAACGCATCGCGAGATTGCGGACCTCCTCGGCCACCACGGCGAAGCCCTTGCCGGCCTCGCCGGCGCGGGCGGCCTCGACGGCCGCGTTCAAGGCGAGCAGATTGGTCTGAAAAGCGATCTCATCGATCACCTTGATGATCTTGGCCGTCTCATCGGAGCTCCGCTGGATATCCTGAATCGCGGTGTTCATGCGGCCCATGGAATCGGAGCCACTGTCGGCCGCCTGGCGAGCTTCGAGCGCCAGAGCATTGGCTTGCTGGGCATTATCGGCGTTCTGCTTGGTCATCGAGGACATCTCCTCCAGGCTGGACGAAGTCTCCTGTAGACCCGCGGCCTGCTCGGTCGCCCCCTCGGCCAGCGATTGCGACGCCGAGGAGACCTGCCCCGAAGCGGCGGCGACCTGTTCTGAGCCCTCACTGAGGTTGTTGATGATCTGTTTCAGCGCGATGATGATCCCACGGCCAATGAGTACGGCCGCGACGATCCCCAGAACGATAGCTGTGACCGACAAAATGCTGACGCTCATCTTCGTCCACTGTGCCGAGGCGAGCATATCGTCATTGGTTTGGTTTGTGACGGCAGCGACGCGCTCCGTCGCTTGACCCAGTAGTTCCTGAACCTTGTGCAAACAGGGCTTGGTCTTCGTGACAAATACCCGACTGGCGGCGTTCCTTCCGATGACGGCGTCATCAGCGGCTTTCTTCATGCCCTCCAGATGGCCCAATGTCGCATGCAAGATAGGGAGGGTCTTCTCCTCAAAAACGGCTCTGGCCTGCGTACGGCCTTGCTCGCCCGAACCAAAATGCTCGCAAATTTCAATGGCCGATTCATGGAGTTGCTTGTGCGAGTTCACCATCTCATCCCAGGCCCGTTTCATTTCCGGACCCGCGCTTTGGTAGGCCTTTTGGGCCTGCTCTGAGAGCAACCATTTGCCCAGGGCGCAGCGCGTGGGATCCGTCTGGACCTCGAGTGTAGCCTGGCTTTGCAGAAAGGCATCGCGGATCGT
>Ga0272443_10003389_pt1 | contig 18792 bp, 20 predicted proteins | sample SSMAcet12_FD_193581 | JGI IMG/M metagenome (GOLD analysis project Ga0272443, IMG submission 193581) | Marine sediment archaeal communities from Little Sippewissett salt marsh, Falmouth, MA, United States - SSM-Acet-12 | ecosystem: Environmental > Aquatic > Marine > Wetlands > Sediment ... | reverse complement strand
ATGGCCCCGCAGGCCTTCTGGCTGCACTTGAAGGAGTGCGAGTGGCGGCTTAACAATAGGGGAGAAAATTTGGGGAGGCTGGTTCTCAAAATTTGCCGTCTAGATCCCCTCATCTAGTCATGACCCAATATTTTTTACGGCGCTTTCTGTGCGGCCCGCACCTTGAATCCCAGGCCTCTGGGTGCCACATAGGTCCCTATGGCACCCGCGACGCAGGAAACTATTGAGACCACCAGGTCCCTGGAGCGCTACAGCGCCGGCTTTGTGACGGAAGTGGAGTCGGACATGGCCCCCAAGGGCCTGGACGAGGACACCATCCGGTTTATATCGGCTAAGAAGGACGAGCCCGCGTGGCTCCTAGACTGGCGGCTGGCGGCGTACCGGCGGTGGCTGAATATGTCCGAGCCCCGCTGGGCCGCTGTGCGTTTTCCCGACATTGCCTACCAGGATCTGCACTACTACGCCGCGCCCAAATCTATGGCTGACCGACCCAAGTCCCTGGCCGAGGTGGACCCCCAGATTCTGGAGACCTACGAGAAGCTAGGCATCCCCGTGCGGGAGCAGGAGGTCCTGGCCGGTGTGGCTGTGGACATGGTGTTTGACAGCGTCTCCATCGGCACGACCTTCAAAGAGACCCTCAAAGAGGCCGGGGTCATCTTCTGCTCTATCTCCGAGGCCGTGCGCGATCACCCAGACCTCGTGCGCAAGTATCTGGGCTCTGTCGTGCCGCCGGGGGACAACAAGCACGCGTGCCTGAACAGCGCCGTGTTCACCGACGGCTCCTTCGTCTACATCCCGCCCGGCGTGCGCTGCCCCATGGAGCTGTCCACCTACTTCCGCATCAACGAGATGAACACCGGGCAATTTGAAAGAACGCTCATCGTCGCGGACAAGGGATCCTACGTCAGTTACCTGGAGGGCTGCACCGCCCCCATGCGGGATGAAAATCAGCTGCACGCCGCGGTGGTGGAGCTAATTGCTCTGGACGACGCGGAGATCAAGTACTCCACCGTCCAGAACTGGTACCCCGGCGACCCGGACACCGGCGTGGGCGGGGTGTACAACTTCGTCACCAAGCGCGGCCTGTGCGCGGGCGATAGGTCCAAGATCTCCTGGACGCAGGTGGAGACGGGCTCTGCCATCACATGGAAATACCCCTCGTGCATCCTGAAAGGTGCCGACAGCCAGGGAGAGTTCTACTCCGTGGCCATCACCAACGGCGCGCAGCAGGCCGACACCGGCACAAAGATGATCCACATCGGCCCCCGCACGCGCTCGCGCATCATTTCCAAGGGCATATCCGCGGGCCGCTCCTCCAACGCCTACCGCGGCCTGGTGAAGGTCCTGCCCGGCGCGGCGGGCGCGCGCAATTTCACCCAGTGCGACAGCCTGCTCATCGGGAAGGACTGCGCCGCGCACACCTTCCCCGTCATTGACGCGCGCCGCGCCGACGCCACGCTTGAGCACGAGGCCACGACGTCCAAGGTCTCCGATGACCAGTTGTTCTACTGCCTGGCGCGCGGCATAGGGGCTGAGGAGGCCGTGGCCCTCATCGTCAACGGCTTCGCCCGCGAGGTCCTCCAGCACCTGCCCATGGAGTTCGCCGTGGAGGCCGGCAAGCTCGTGGGCATCTCCCTGGAGGGGAGCGTGGGGTAGGCCCTTAACTCTGTGCCGAGAGAGGGGGGGCATCAGCTAATTTCCGCCATGCCCCATTCGACCATATCGGGGCACCTATTGCGCCCCAGAAAAAAAATAAAGGCATAGATAAAAGAACAGGAACGCTAAACAAAAAGCCTTTATTCCAGCTTCTACGGACATGGTTGGTTGGTGCGCCATGCGCTCCTGCGGTACCTCCCGCAGCCGCCTGATTCATGACTGCCGCAACCCGAAGAGAGCAGTCGCCGTACCACCCTTCATTGCCGGTTACTGGGCGCCCAATTGTGCCCACCATTTTTATCACTCGATCGGCGCAAGTGCGTTTGGGGGTGGTGGCGGGCGGATAGGTTTCGGGGTTTTTAAGAGTGAGGACAGTCGCTTGCGGCCAAGAGAATGGCCCCACGTCTTCGCTTTGACTTCCCACCGTCCATTCAATTTGTGTTGATGCGATAACAATAGATAAAGCAATAATAAAAATGGCTCCTATGCCAATTTTTTCGGAAGTCCTGCAATTTGAAATGTGTTCGGCACTACAGATTAATTCATTTTCTGTTTTTTCTTTTTCTTCCTGATCTTTTTTACACAGTCTTATAGATCCGTCCGCCATTTTCTGTGCTCTCTTGTTTGGTGATTTAGGGCGCCCCTAATACACCAATCACTGTACACAATTCAACAAAAATCGGCATTCTATGCGCGAAAAAAAGCGGGGGCCAGGAGGTGCTCCAGCACGGGCCGCGCGGCCGCCATGTGGCCAATCACGTAGTCTGGGCGGGCACGGGCGATCTGCCCGGCGGAGAAGGACCCGCCCGTCACCGCGATGGAGGTGAGGCCCAGGGCCCGCGCCACTTGCGGCTCCTCCGTGGAGTCCCCGATGATGACGCTTCGCCCGGGCGCGTAGCCCCGCTTCACCATATACGCTGACAGGCGCTCCATCTTGGACGTGTACTCCACGATTTGTGCTCCATCGCCGTCATGCGCATCTATGTGCTGGAAAAAGGCCGCAAGGCCCAGGCGCTCTAGCTGCGCCTCTATCCGGTGCGTCACATAGTTGGACAAAATAATGCATGGCACACTCCGGTCCCGCAGCCACCGGAGGAGCCCCCGAACCCCGGCACGGGTGCGGCTGCGCGCGGCCAGGCGCTCATACTCCTTCTGGAAGAGGCCGTTCGCCGGGCCTTTGGAGCCCAGGACCTTGTCCACCGGCACCCCGTTTTTTGCGTAAAAGTGGATAATGGGAAAGGAGGACGTGGCTCGGTAGCGTGCCAAGGAGATAGGCTCCGCGCCGTAAAATGCGAGGCACGCATTCGCCGCACGCCAAGAGGCCAGTGTGTCGGCCAGGATGGTCCCGTTCCAGTCAAACACGACGAGGGAGTGCGTCAAGGGCATTGGGGGGTTATACCTTGGCAAGGCCCTGGGTGGTAGGTGGTGCGTACGGGTTGTCACGGCGCAAAAACGGGCGTAGAGACGGCCTATGCCTAGGTCTGCCTTTCTGGCCATTTTGTCCGAGCGGGGCTTTATCCACCAGTGCAGCGACCTGGACGCTCTGGATGCGGCGCTGGCCGCCGGGCCTGTGGCGGGGTATAGCGGCTTTGACGCCACCGCACCGTCCCTGCATGTTGGTCATCTCATACAGATTATGAGGCTTTATTGGTTTCAGGAAACGGGGCATAAGCCTGTGCTCCTTATGGGTGGGGCAACCAGCCGTGTGGGGGACCCCTCGTTTAAGGATGCGAGCCGTGCCATTTTAGACGATGCCACGATAGCCGCTAATATAAATACGATACGAGGCGTGTTTGAAAAATTTCTCGGGCCTGATGTGCCCATTTTGAACAATATGGATTGGCTCGGGAAGCTGAATTATCTTGACTTTCTGAGGGACTACGGACCGCATTTCACCGTTAATCGCATGCTGTCCTTTGACTCCGTCAAGACGCGCTTGGAGCGGGAGAGTCCGCTCACTCTCCTGGAGTTCAACTATATGGTTCTGCAGGCCTATGACTTCCTAGAGCTTTATCGTCGCCACGGCGTGCGGCTGCAGATGGGTGGCTCTGACCAGTGGGGAAATATGGTGAACGGCCTGGACCTCATCCGCCGGTCGGAGGGGGCGGAGGCGTTTGTTCTGACGAGCCCCCTGCTCACCACCGCGGACGGCAAAAAGATGGGCAAGAGTGAGTGCGGGGCCGTCTGGCTGAACGCGGATATGCTAAGCCCTTATGAATACTACCAATACTGGCGCAACGTTGCAGATACGGACGTGGGGCGATTCCTGCGTTTATTTACGGTCTTGCCCGTATCGGAAATAGAGCGCTTAGAGGCCTTGCGCGGGCAAGAGGTCAACGAAGCCAAGAAGATTCTGGCCTTTGAGGCCACGCGCCTGGCGCACGGAGGAGGATTTGCATTCGACGCTGTCGATACTGCACGCAGTGTATTTGAAGAAAGGGGCGTTGGAAGCGCTCTGCCCAAGATAACGGCGGATTTGATGTGCGGGGTACCTGTAGTAGATCTTTTGGTGGATACTGGGCTATGCGCCTCAAAAAGCGCGGCCAAGCGCCTTATTGCTCAAGGGGGTGTACGGGTGGATGGAGTGCCCGTAGTTGGTCAAGATTACATTTGCACCTCGGACAAACCTATAAAGCTCTCCGCAGGAAAGAAGCGTCACGCAGAAGTCTGGCCTACATAGCCGCCGGGTTGGCGAACAGGCCCACGCGCAGGTTCTCGGCCTCATACAGCACCCGCCCGTCGGCCTCTAGCACGCCGTCCCCGATGCCCAAGACCAACTTGCGGTTGATAACGCGCTTGAGGTCCACGCGGTAGCGGACCAACTTGGTGCTGGGCAGGACCTGCCCGGAGAATTTAAGGCCCCCAAGGCCCAGCGCGCGTCCAGAGCCCTTGGCCCCCGTCCAGCCGAGGTAAAAGCCAAGCAATTGCCACAGCGCGTCCAGGCCCAGACAGCCGGGCATCACCGGGTCCCCCTCAAAGTGGCAGGCGAAAAACCACAAGTCAGGCCGGACATCCAGCTCCGCTTCTATCGTGCCCTTGCCATGCGCCCCACCCTCGGCGCGCACCTGCGTAATCCGGTCAAACATCAGCATGGGGGGCAGGGGTAGACGGGCGTTTCCGTGGCCGAACAGGCGCCCATGGCCGCACTCCAATATGTCCTCATAGCTGTAGGCCGATTTTTGTATGTGGGTCATGTGCCCCTTGTACAGGCCCCTGGGGGGGCTGCGCAACCGGGGCAAAAAGTTGCAGTTCACGAAGAAGTCATGCTCCAGAGTTCATAAGTCCGGCGTTCTTCAAGCTCACATACCCCGCGCGGGCCACGATGACGTGGTCGTGCACGACAATTTTGAAGGGTTTTGCAGCGGCCATGACCTCCTGCGTGAGGGTTATATCAGCCTCGGACGGGCGGGGGTCCCCGCTGGGGTGGTTGTGGACCAGGATGAGGGCCGCAGCGCCCAACTCCAATGCACGGCGGATGATCTCGCGCGGGTAGGCGGGGGTGTGGTCCACGGTGCCCTGGCCCTGCACCTCATCGGCCAGTAGTGCGTTCTTGCGGGTGAGAAACAAGACGCGGAACTGCTCCCGTTTTTCTCGTGCCATGGCGGCATAGCAATAATCCATAAGGCGGGCCCAGTCCGTGAACACGTCACGCTCGGCCAGGTCTGCACGCGCCGCCCGCGCCGCGAGGTCCCCCGCAGCGCGCAGAGTGATGGCCGCATGACGGGTCATGCCCGGCGCAGCCGCCAGGTCAGAAAGGGGCGCAGCCGCCAGGGCCGGAAGGGATCCAAAGTGCGCCAGAAGAGCCTTGGCCAGGGGCTTTACATCCCGGCGCGGGATGGCCGCGAACAGCACAAGTTCTAAAAGTTCATAGTCCGCTAGCGCTGCGCCCCCCCCTTGTGCAAAGCGGGCGCGCAGGCGCTCCCGATGGCCCAGGTAGTGCGCTTCGGCCTTCGCCCTTTGGGTAGAGTTCTTTGCGTCGGGCAACAGGGGGAGCATGGGCCGCAGGGTAGCGCCAAAACCTTCCCCGCGCCACGGGGTGAGGGTAGGATGGGCGCGTGGACGGCGACCTCCTCACCGCGTTTTGCGACCACCTGGCGGTGGAGCGGGGCCTCTCGCCCCACACGGTGCGGGCGTACCGGGCGGACGTGGGTGCGTTCTTGGCCTTCGCGGCGGCGCACCAGGGGGGGGGAGCGGACCTGTCCGCCCTGGACGTGCGGGACTTTCGGGCCTGGATGGCGGCGCAGAGCGCGCGCGGGGCGGGGCGACCCGCGCGGGCGCGGGCCCTGTCCAGCGTCCGGAACTTTCTGGCCTGGGCCCAAAAGCGCTACGGCACTTTCAATGCGGCCATAGGCCTGGTGCGGGCCCCAAGGCTACCCCGTAAGGTCCCCCGGCCCCTGTTCCGGGCCCAGGCGACGGAGGTGTTGGAGGCTGCTGGGGCGGGCGCGAAGTGGACGGCCGCGCGGGACCGAGCGCTGTTTACCCTCTTGTACGGCGCGGGCCTGCGCGTGGCGGAGGCTTTGGCCCTGCGCATTGCGGACTGGCCTCCGGCGGAAGGGGCCCCCTTGCGCGTGCAAGGAAAGGGGCGGCGCGAGCGGGAGGTTCCCCTCTTGCCCGTTGTGCACGCAGAGGTGAGCCGATACCGTGCTGCGTGCCCATATCCAGAAGGCGCGCACAGGCACCTGTTCCTGGGTGCGCGGGGGGGGCCGATGTCCCAAGGTGCGGCACAGCGGGCCATGCGCGCGCTCCGTTCTGCCCTGGCTCTGCCCGATACGGCCACACCCCATGCCTTGCGCCACGCTTTTGCCACGCACCTCTTGGAGGCGGGAGCCAACCTGCGGCAGATACAAGACCTCCTGGGCCACGCAAGCCTGTCCACCACGCAGCGGTACACTGAGGTCAACGCCGCCGAACTGATCCGCATCCACCGCGCGGCACACCCCCGGGCGCACGCCTGCGACACCGATTCCCGCTAGCGCGGGCGCACAACGCGGGGTTTGGCTTTCGTTTGTGGATCTACGCGCCGTTTTGTGCTAAGCGGCACCATGAGAGCCCCCCGCTACAGGACACGCTTATGACAAAGCGCGATACATCCATGGAGTTCACTGTGGCGCTGACTGCTGCCGACATCGCTGCCTTTGTGCGGGAGGTTGGCAAGGCCCGCGCGCCTGAGGGCGCAGAGGCGGAGGCCCCGCCCCTGACCGAGCGGCAGAAGCGGGTGCGGCGGTGGATTGAAGTAGGGCATCATATTGCACGATTATTTGTTATGTTTCTGGTTATCTGGGTCAAATTGGATTTGGATCGTCTATTAGACCTATACGACCCGCGCTCCGACAAAGAGAAGTTTACGGCGCTTTTGCAAGGAAACTGGGGCCCAGCCCCTTGGGACTTTATATGGCTTGTTGATCCTCTTATACCCGCATTAGCAATCTTCCTGTATCTGTGGTGGGCCCTGGATCGTGCCAAAAAAGCCCTGTTCAAACGCTGGGACCTGGGCGACCCGAACCCATACGTGACTCAGGCTATAGCGCGCGAAGAGGCCCGCAAGGCGCGGGTGGCGGCGCTGGACGACGGCGCGGTGCCGTGGGCGGAGAAAACCTACCGCTTCACGCGCGAGGGAATGGAGCAGGTGCATCCCTTGGTCACCGACCGCGTGGCCTGGGCGGCCATCACGGACATCCGCCGCGCGGGCCGCGGGGCGGTGCGCCTGGGCCTCGCGCCAGCCGAGGGGTTTGTGATCCCGCGCGCGGCCCTGATGCGCGCCGGGATGGATACGGACGGGTTCCTGCGTCGCGTCCGGGCTCTCCACGCCGGGACGGGCACCGCGGCGGACGAGATGGCCTTCCCCGCGCGCACGACGCGCAAGGATGTTGAGAGGTCTATATCGTGGAAAACACAACTTGTTGCGGCGCGGTGGGATATCATCGCGGGTGCCGTGTCCATCGTTGGGGCATTAGCTTTCGCGGGATTCATACTACTGTACGTTAAGGGTACGATGGGATTCGTGAAGTCCGGCACCCTTCCGCCCGGAATGCTGGAATTCGTATTCGGCTTCCCCGTCACAGGCGCATTTCTGCCCCACTCCGTGGCCATGTGGACGGATTTCATTCTTCTGGCTCTCGTTGTGCTGCCCATTCCACTCCTACCCATGCTGCCCCAGCTCCTGGGCACTACGCGCTTCGCTCCCCTGTGCCGCCCCACATCCACCTCCTTCCAGGAAAAGACCTACCGCCTCACGCCTGCGGGGGTGGAGGTGGACCACCCCCTGCGGCGGCAGTGGGTGGACTGGGCCGCGGTGCGCGACGTGCTGCGCGGCAAGGGGCACATCTTCTCCCTCCTGGCCTCCGACCAGGGCCTCATCTTCCCGGTGGAGGCCATGCTGCCCGTCCTGCCCGACGACGCGCACGCCCGCATCCGGGGCTGGGTCGCCGCCCGCGGCGCGCAATTCCCGGAGGATAGAGCCGTATGACAGACACTGTGGACGTCCCCATCACCCTGTTGCCGCACGGCGTGGCCGCGCCCGTGTACGCGACGGACCTGGCCGCGGGGGCAGACCTTGTGGCCGCGCTGGACGCGCCTGTGGTGCTCGCCCCCGGCGCGCGGGCCCTGGTCCCGTGCGGGTTTTGCATGGCCCTGCCCCCAGGGTGGGAGGCCCAGGTCCGCCCGCGCTCCGGCCTCGCGCTCCGGCACGGGGTGACGGTCTTGAACACGCCAGGGACCATAGACGCGGACTACCGGGGGGAGATAAAAGTGATTTTGATAAACTTAAGCGCAGAACATTTCACCATAGAGCCCGGTGCCCGTGTGGCGCAGATGATTGTGGCCCCCTGCGCCCGTGCGGCCTTTCGTGTGACAGACGCTCTGCCCGGCACTGCGCGGGGGGAGGGCGGCTTCGGCTCCACGGGGGGGTGAGAATGCCGCCATTTGCTGCGCCGCGCGCCCGCTGCTCTTGTATTGCAGAGCGCCTTAAGTATATTGCACGCACAGCACGAAATTATGCAACTATAGCGCAAAAAGAGCTTTCCGTGCCTCGACTCATCTTGTACAGTGCCCCGCCCAATGACAACCCATGGCTGCAATATGTTTGATCATCTTGCCCAGCGCTTCAACGAGGCTGCCATCCGTGCACGGATAGCGTACGACGGCGCGTGCGGAGAGGTTGGGCAGTTCATTCACGAAAACTGCGGGCTTCTCTTGGCGGCCACGGGTATTGCTGCTGCGGGCGCACGCGCGACCTTTGGGGAGGGCTCCATAGGCCATGTCGGCGCTTTCGGCCTGGCCGTGTGCATTTTGCGGATTGTGACGCAGCAAGCAGCGGTGGCTGACAAGCACCCGGCTTTGAAGTGGCTTCACGAGAACAGGGACCCCATCTTTTACGGATGCACTGCGCTTACGGGAGTCTACCTGGCCCTAACCTCACAGGGTTCACCCCTTATGTCACTTTCGGGCCTATGCATCGCTGGGGCCTCAGTCGCGTCCACTGCGGGCCGTGAAGGTCTGGCCGCAAGAGGGTTTCTCGCTGCCACAGCGGCCCAGGTTACCGACGGCGTCATGGGCAGCGCTGGCGGAGGGCCCCTAGACCCGAATCTCGGACCCAACATGATCTATGCGCTCATGCCCTTTTTTCTGGCCATAAGCGACGGCGTTCAGGCGCGCAACTGTGAAGTGGCCTCTACACGACGTGCTCGCAATTCCCACCGCCGGGGGCGGCGCAGTGCGACCGCATTCGCGGCGCATGTGCATAGCCCCCAAAGGCGCCGCAGATCGTCTGCCTCTTCGCCTCCGCCCGACTCCCCTGCCGCTGCTTGTGCGGTGGGGGTTTGCCCCGGAGCCGCGTAGGGTCCCTTGCGCCCGCGCCGGGCGCGGGTACAATGCCACGAGGTGCAACCTTAGGCAGGGCCCCGCTGCAGCATGAAACTCGTCGGTCTCTTTCTTGTCCTTGTGGCCACCTTTGGCGGCCTGGTCCTGACCGCTGGGTTTGACAAGGCCCTGCACTTACTCACAGGCGTTATCCTTCCCGCCACCCCGGGGGAGGTGCTCATCATCATGGGTTGCGCGGTGGCGGCCTTCCTGGTCGCCAACCCGATGGAGGTCATCACGGGCACTGGCAAGGGGATGGTCGCCTTGGTCAAGCCTGCCGCGCACAGCAAGGCGGACTATGTGGACCTTCTGGGGCTTTTGTACGTCATCTGCAAGCTGGCCCGCGTCAAGGGCTGGCTCGCCCTAGAGCGACACGTAGAAAACCCGTCGGCAAGCGAGGTGTTCTCCCAGTTCCCCTCTGCGCAGAACAACCACCATGCGGTGGACTTTTTGTGTGATTATCTTCGCCTTGTGTCCATGGGCAATCTGGACCCGCACCATCTGGAGGCCCTTATGGACGAGGAGATAGAGGGCCTGGAGCACCACGCCCTGGCACCGGGGCACGCAGTGCAGACCATGGCGGACGGCATCCCAGCCCTGGGCATTGTGGCGGCGGTGCTGGGGGTCATCAAGACCATGGCGTCTATATCAGAGCCGCCGGAAGTCTTGGGCCACCTCATCGGGGGGGCCTTGGTGGGGACCTTCCTGGGGGTGTGGCTGTCCTATGCCTTTGTCGCCCCCATCGCGGGAGCCATGACCGCGCGGGGTCACGGGGAGGCGGTGTACTTCCGCGCGATCCGGGTCGGGATTATCGCCTTCCTCCACGGCGTGCCGCCGCAGGTGGCGGTAGAGTTCGCGCGCAAGTGCCTCCCGCTGGACGTGCGCCCCGGCTTTGCGGAGGTGGAGGCGCGTATGGACGAGGCGGAAATGCCCTCGGCTTAGGGGCGCGGATCGGACCCAAAGGTAATCACTGTAATCTGTTTTTCGGGTTCCTGGAGTCGCATTGGTCCATTCAGGCTCAGGGTGACGTCTGGGCCGTATTTGTTAAGGACTCCTCGTGCCTTAACCAGATCACCTCGGCCAAGCGTGCGTGTGCCGGCCGACGCGCGCAAGAACTGCAAGAGGGGGTCGGCGAGAACGACACTTGGGTCTTGGCCCGGGCCTTCTGGGACGCACACGACAATCTTAATGTTTCCCGAAACGCCCTCGCCATTGCTCGCGCACTCTAATGCTTGAGCCTTGCTGACATCTATGGGTTGCCGCTTTGGCGGGGCATCAGGTGGGGAGGCGCAGCCTGCCACAAGGGTGACGGCTAGGAGGGCGGCGATAAGGGGAAGGGGGGGGGGCTTTGGCAGACATGGGAGGTTTCCTTTCGTGGTTGCGGCGGTTCCTGGCACCCCGCCCTAGTGCGCGATTGCGGCTATATAGCGCCTCTTGCGCGTTTATGCAAGCCTTAATATACAATTTTCTGCTTCCTCAGCCCGCTCCCTGGCCGCAGGCGATTACAGGGCCCCTCCTGCTCTTTCAGGTACTTCTTCCGGCAAATTCTCGAAGGCAGACGTCGGTGTGACCAATATAGGCCGCGCACCTGGCATACCGGGCGCCTTTTGGCCGGACCCTGGCACGCGATCAGGCGATATGCCCCTGCATGCGTACCAGATAGGGACGGCGCTGCCAAAGAACCGCGCACCGACTGCCTGCGCACTCGCACGTCCGGGGTGCCGTGAACCGCAAACCCGGCGGCACCTGAAAGCACTGAGGCTAGAGAACCACAAAGGGGCCTAACCCCCCCTGAACGGGCCTCAGGCCAGAAGGTCCTCCAGGGCGGCGGCGAGGGCGGGGGCGAGGGCGTCGGCGTCTTTTATGGTGACGGCGCGGGGGTAGTGGCGGCCCACGTCGTGGCCTATCCCTATGGCGGCCAGCTGGACCGCCCCTCGCCGCCCTATGGCGTCCACGACGGCGTGCAGGTCTGCCTCTAGGTATCCAGCGCCGTTGGCCGCCATGGTGGCGTCGTCCACGGGGGCCCCGTCGGACACCACGACCAGGACCCGCCGGCAGTCTAATGGATGGGAGGCTGCGCCCCCGGCGCGGGCCCCACCCGCCCGCCCGGCGCAGCGCCCCCGCTCGCCTCCGCCCCCGCAGCCGAGGCCAGCACAAAATGGGCGTCTAGGTCCCCTGCAACATCTCCAAAAGCGTCAGGCTTTTTATCTGCAATGGCGGCGAAGGTGTCTTCGGTTAAGAGCACCGTGGGCGTCCGGCCCTTTGCTGTCTCGCATGTTATTGCAACGCCCGAATTCCGTATATCGGCCGAGGCACCCGCCAGATGAGCCGCCACACTCCATGCAATCGGCAGGCTGGGGGCCGTATGCGTGACGACCCCTCTATACGAATACTTCTCACCTTTTGCATTGGGCGCGCAGGTTATGCTGTCTTGGGGAGTCCAGTGGCCGCCCGTCTGCGCGTTGATATTGTCCCACGTCTGTGCGGGCGCTGCCTCCTCCGCCACCTCCGCCGGGTCGTCGTCCAGCCCCGCGCCGATGGAGTCCATGTCTTTCACAGCCTCTAAAATATCACTCTTTCTAGGCAAGTTTGCTTTTATAATTTCATATTCTCTTCGTGTCCTATCTAATAAATCCCAAAGAACAGGCTGATATTCTCTTAATTTTTGATCAAATTCTGTTTCTGTAAGGTCTACTCTATCAAGCTCTCCTCTTATAAAATATCCATATTCTGTATATTTAAATGTGCCTGTATCACCTTCTGCATAAAACTCATCTTTCATTGCCAGCACATCTTGTAAGAAGTTCGTGCCCCTCTCTACGTCTAAAATGTGCGCTGCGTTTCTGAATTTTTGCTCTGATATTAAAAGACTATCTTCATCACCAGAACCTGAACCCATAATTATACGTATTGCTGGTATATAATGAGTATCTATATACTCATTCAGAAATTGTGCTGCCTGTCTTAGTGTTATCGGTTCTGATTCTGCCATGCTCGCGCCCTCCGTTGTGCCACAGAAAACAGAAAGTTTATTAATATTAAGGCTGTCCTCGTCCGTAATCGCACTTCTGCAGTCTACTTTAATCCATATTACCACACGAATCTTAACCCCCCCTTAACAGGCCTCAGGCCAGAAGGTCCTCCAGGGCGGCGGCGAGGGCGGGGGCGAGGGCGTCGGCGTCTTTTATGGTGACGGCGCGGGGGTAGTGGCGGCCCACGTCGTGGCCTATCCCTATGGCGGCCAGCTGGACCGCCCCTCGCCGCCCTATGGCGTCCACGACGGCGTGCAGGTCTGCCTCTAGGTATCCAGCGCCGTTGGCCGCCATGGTGGCGTCGTCCACGGGGGCCCCGTCCGAGACCACGACCAGGACGCGCCGCCCCTCTGGCCGGGCCAGGAGGCGGGCGTGCGCCCAGGCCAGGGCCTCGCCATCTATGTTTTCCTTCAAGAGCCCCTCCTTCAGCATCAGGGCCAGGCCCGCGCGTGCGCGCCGCCAGGGGGTGGGCGCGGCCTTATAGACAATGTGCAGCACCTCGTTCAGCCGCCCCGGTGCGTCTGGGGACCCTTCGGTGAGCCAGTCTGCCCGGGCCCGCCCGCCCTTCCACGCGGCGGTGGTGAAGCCCAGAATCTCCACGGCCACCCCCGCCCGCTCCAGCGCGCGGGCCATGAGTTCTGCCGTGACGGCGGACAGGGCGATGGGCCGCCCGCGCATGGAGCCGGAGTTGTCCAAGAGCAGGGCCACCGCTGTGCCCCGGCCAGGCTCTGCGCGCTCTTGCCGGAAAACGCGGGGCGCGGACTCGGCGCGGGCGATGAGGCGGGCCAGGCGTCCGGCGTCCAGGTTGCCTGCCTCTTGGTCAAAGTCCCAGTGTGTGCATCGCCGCGCGGCCAGGAGGCGGGTGAGCTTTGCGGCCAGGCGGGCGATGGCTGCCCGGTGGGGGGCCACCGCTGCGTCCAGCTGCGCCCGAAGGGCCCCGAGTTCAGAGGCCCCGGCGAGGTCCCCCGGACGCACAACGCGGTCATAGGTGCGGGTGTAGACGCGGTAACCCGAGGCATGGAGTCCCGGGGGGGCCGCGCCGTGGGGGCCAGAGGCCGAACCTGCCGGGCGGGCCTTTGCATCCTGCCCGGTGCCGTGGCCCGTTGCGCCGTCCGGCCTGTCCACCGCGCCTTCGTCTTGCCCGTCCTCTGGCGCGGGGGCTGGCGCGGGGGCTTCGTCTATCCCCAGGGCCGCAAGCAGGTCCTTGCACGCGGCGGCGTACGCTTCCCGGGCCGCTGGGTCCACGCCCCCCAGGTGGCGGCGGGCGAGGGCGTACACCTCCCCCCGTCCCGGAAGGCCCGTAAGGGCGCAGAACGCCGCGTCGTGGAGGGTGTCCGCCCCCAGGTCCTCTGCGATGTTTGTCCGCGCGCCTGGGTAGAGTCCCGCGCCCAAGGCCTCGGCCCGCGCACGCTCTAGCGCCGCCATGGCGAGTGATAGCCCTTCCAGCACGCCGAACCGGGCCCGAAACGCCGCCGCGTCTCCCTCTGACCGGCTCTCCGCCGCCTCCACGTCCGCCCCACGGGCCAGCGCCCGCGCCGTAGCAGTAATTATCTGGCCTTTGTCCGGCCCCCTGTGATACATGGGGTGCAGCATGACAAAAGCTCTTTCACAGCGCCAGAGGAAGGTGGGGGAGACTTTGCGGCATATCCTTGCGGAGGTTCTCCTGCGTGGGGACTACCCTCCTGTGACAGTGACGCAGGTGGTGCCCAGCCCGGACTTGCGCCATGCGCGGGTGTATGTCTTTGCGCCGGGAGACATGGGCCAGGCCCTGGACGCTCTGGCTGCCGGCGCGCGCGCGCTCCAGGCCGCCATAAACCGGGGGGCGCGCTTGAAGTTCACCCCGCGCCTGACCTTTGTGGCGGACACCTCGTTTGGCGAGGCTGAGCGGATTGAGGCCATTCTGCGGGAGATTGGGGAGTAAGGCTTACCTTCCGGTGATGTCTGTGAGGGGCCCCTCGGGCCGTGCCCCCACGTGGGCGATAATGCGGGCCGCGGCGCGGCAGCCCAGGTGCCCGGCCCCCTCCAGGGGCTTGCGCCGCGCGAGGCCGAACAGAAAGCCTGCAGCAAACGCATCCCCGGCCCCCGTGGTGTCCAGAACCTCCACGCCCGGCACAGCGGGGACCTCCACCACGCGGCCCTCGTCCTTGACCAGGGCTCCTCGTTCGCTGCGCGTGACGGCTGCCGTGGGGCAGGCCAGGGCGTCCAGCGCCGCGCGGGCGTCTTTGGCCCCCGTCAGGGCCACAGCCTCCGCCTCGTTGGCCAGAACGATGTCCACGCTTCCCCCCTCTATCAGCCCGGTGAACGCCGCCCGGTGGCGCTCCACGCAAAACGGGTCACACAAAGAGAGCGCCACGCGCCGCCCGGCGTCCTTGGCTATCCGCGCGGCCTCCACCGCTGCTGCGCGTGGGCCGTCCATATCAAATAGGTATCCCTCTATGTAGGTGATCTCCGCTCGCTCGATCAGGTCCTGTGGGGCGTCTGCAGGGGTCAGGGCCTGCGCTGCGCCCAGGAAGGTGTTCATGGTCCGCTGCGCGTCCGGGGTGATGAGGATGAGGCTGCGCCCCGTGGCGGCCCCGTGCGTGAGGGGGGCGACATCAAAGGTCACGCCCAGGGCCCGCATATCGTGCGTGAACACCTGGCCCAGCTGGTCCGCTGCGATCTTGCCAACGAACGCGGCCCGCCCGCCTAGCGCGGCAAAGCCTGCGACCGTGTTCGCGACCGAGCCACCGGAGCTCTCAATCGCCGGGGGCAGAAGGTCATAGAGCGCCGTGGCGCGCGCCTCATCCACCAAGGCCATTGTGCCCTTCACCAGGCCCGCAGTCTGGGTCTGGTCTTCCATGAACTCATCTGTCACATGGGCCAGAACGTCCACAAGGGCGCTGCCCAGGCCCACAAGTTCCATATCCTCCATAGGGGCGGTCTCCTTTTCTTCGCTGTTGGGGGGCGCGTAAGGGGTGGTACACCAGGGCGCACCCGGTGTAAAGGACAAAGACATGGATGGTGCCAACGAACCTCTGGACGCTGTGGCGCGCGCTGCCCTGCGCCTGGCCGCGCGCTCCGGCTGGCCGGTGGCCATGCCCGCTCTGGCGGCGGAGGCCGGGCTGTCCATGGCGGACCTGCGGGCCGTCGCACCGGGGCGAGGCTGCATCGTGGCCGCTGTGGTGCGCTGTATAGACCGGGAGACTCTCGCACGCATTGGTCCGGCGGATGTGGCCCTCTCTTCTCGCGAGCGCCTGTTTGATGTGTTGATGCAGCGGTTTGAGGTCATGGAGGCCCACCGCCCTGGCCTTGCGGCCATTATGGATTCCCTCGCGCGGGACCCGGTGGCTGCGGCGGCTATTGCGCCCGCCGTGAAGCGCTCCATCGCCTGGATGCTCCACGCTGCCGCCATAGACGTCAGAGGCACCAGCCTGCGCGGTGTCCTCACCCGTGCGGGCGTGCTTGCCGTTTACACAAAGGCTCTTTGGGCTTGGCGTACGGACACAGGTCCGGACCTGCCCCGCACCATGGCCACCCTGGACGCCGCCCTGGCCCGCGCGGAGCGCGCGGCCTGCCTCGTGCGTTGGGGATAGAGTGAGCGGACTCGGTGGAATAGCCCGCTGCCTCAGGGGCGACGGGCATGCTGCAACGCAGCACAAAACACCCCCCAAAGACGGGCAAAATGGCGTATACTCAAGGTGTTGCGCGGGCCACGGCGCCCAAAAACCGCCACCGCTGCGCCACCGCCCAGCCACCGCCGCGCTGCCGCCTGGCCACCGCCCAGCCACCGCCCCGCTGCCACTGGGATACCGCCCAGCCACCATAATGCCACCGCGCCAGGGGCATATGGGGAGGAGAAAATCCGGTTTAGCCTTTAGAGGATGGCCTCCGCCTCGTCCGCGCCGGTGGTGAGCGTCACGGACCGGGCGGAGCGCAGGCCTGCCCAGCCGCTGCAGAAAACCACTGCAAACACCGCCTCAAGGGGGCCCGCGCATGGCGGGGGGGGCAAGCCCAATTCTGCCAGGTCCTGCGCGAATCGGCCCGCATCGGCGTAGGCCACACGGACGCGCTCTACGTCCACCACGGGGGAGGCAAAGCCCGCGCGGGGCAGGGCGGCGGCTATGTCCGCAGCCTCGGGCAGGCCAGGCACGGCGGGCCGCGTGTCTGCGCCCAGGAGGGCCGCGAGATAGAGTCCGCCAGGGGCCAGGGCCCGCCGGGCCTCGGTGAAACTGACGTTGAGGGTGAGGGGGCTGACGATAGCGCCCAGCCGGCGAAAGGGCAGGGCGGTTGCGCGGGCCGCGACCTCCCGCCCCAGGGTGAGGAGCCGGCCCACCTTTGGGCTTGCAAAGCCCGGCCCCGTTGCCAGGGCCAGGGGGAAGTCCCGCGTCACATCGTCCAGGCGCTCGGCCAGGCGCGCGGCAGCCCAGCGGGTGAGGAAGTCCGTGTCCATCTGCGCCCCTTGTACCACGCTCGGTGCCGGGGCAGGATGCCCCCATGCTGTGGGAGGAGGTTCTGCGCGCGGCGGGCGCTTTGGCCCTGGTTCTGGGCCTGATGGGCCTGGCCGCCCTGGCTGCGCGCCGGTGGGGCCTGGCGGGGCCGCAGACTCCCGCGGACGCGCGCCTGTCCATCACGGCGTCCCTGCCCCTGGACGCGCGCCGCCGGGCCGTCCTGCTCAAGCGCGATGGGGTTGAGCACCTGGTCATCCTCGGCCCCGGGGGGGAGACCATCGTAGAGATAGGGATACAGCCCCATGACCGCGCGTAGTCTTCTGGCCCTGATGGCTCTGGTAGCGCTGACTCTCCTCCTCCCCCACCCCGCGCTGGCGCAGGCGGTGACGGTGGACCTGGGCGAGGGCGGGGGGACCGTCACCGGCCGGGTGGTGCAGCTGGTCCTGGTCCTCACGGTTCTGTCCCTCGCGCCGTCCATCCTCATCATGATGACCTCTTTCACGCGTATCGTGGTCGTCCTCTCGTTCCTGCGCACCGCCATCGGCATCCAGCAGACCCCGCCGAACATGGTCCTCATCTCCCTGGCCCTGTTCCTGACCTTCTTCGTCATGGCCCCCGTCCTGACCGCGGCGTATGAAGAGGCCGTGGTGCCCCTTTTGGACGAGTCCATTGATGAGACCATGGCGCTGGAGCGGGGTGTCGAGCCGTTTAAGACGTTTATGCTGCGCGAGGTGCGGGAGGACGATCTGGCCCTTTTCCTGAACGCGGCGGAGGTGACCCCGGAAGAGCCCATGGCCACGCCGCTGCATGTCCTCATTCCTGCGTTTATGATCTCAGAGCTGCGGCGGGCGTTTGAGATTGGGTTTATGATCTTCTTGCCGTTCCTCATCATAGACCTCGTCACGGCGTCCATCCTCATGTCCATGGGGATGATGATGCTCCCGCCCGTCACCATCTCCCTTCCGTTCAAGATTTTGTTCTTTGTCCTGGTGGACGGGTGGCACCTTGTGGCCGACTCTCTGCTGAAGAGTTTTGCCTGACTATGCGCTTTGTGCATACGCCCTTGACCTGGGTGCCCTAGGGCGCGTAGAAGGGCCGCGTTTGCAGCAAAAGGAGGGACGCGCACGTGGCGACAAAACCCAAAAAGGCGGCGGCGAGCGGCCTGCCCGAGGGCGCGGACCCGAGGGGCCTGAAGCGCGTGTGCCCCGCGTGCGGAGTCAAGTTCTATGATCTCTGGCAGCGCCCCGCGATATGCCCTGCCTGCGGCACCCCCTTCTCGCCTCAAACCGGTGGCCGTCCGGCGCGCGGTGCCCCCCCTCGGCCTGCAGAGGCCCTGGATGGCAAGGCTGCGGCCGCTGGGGTCCTGGCCGCCGGCGCAGAGACCAGGGAGGAAGAGGAAGAGGAAGAGGTCCCCCCAGACGACGACGAGGCCCTGGGGAATGAGGACGACGAGGAGGACGGGGAGGACAGTATGGGCTTGGGCATCCGCATCACCGAAGGCGAGAAGGACGTCTAGCTCTGGACAGACCCCCCGCGCAGCCCTTACAGTGCCGCCTTCTTTCGAATGCCCCACCCGCCCGGGTAGCTCAGGGGTAGAGCAGGGGACTGAAAATCCCCGTGTCGGTGGTTCGATTCCGCCCCCGGGCACCACACCCCCCTTCGCCCTTGTCCGTCACTATTCTCTGACATCCGCAAAACCCTTGCTCCGCCTGGGTTTTTCCCTACGCCACCGCCCCGGGGGCGTTCACCATTTTTCGTTTACAGCCGCAAAAAAACGGGGTACGATAGTGGGGTAGGGCCGAATACCCCCAAAGGAGATA
>Ga0272443_10003388_pt1 | contig 18803 bp, 13 predicted proteins | sample SSMAcet12_FD_193581 | JGI IMG/M metagenome (GOLD analysis project Ga0272443, IMG submission 193581) | Marine sediment archaeal communities from Little Sippewissett salt marsh, Falmouth, MA, United States - SSM-Acet-12 | ecosystem: Environmental > Aquatic > Marine > Wetlands > Sediment ... | reverse complement strand
GCTATTGCAAACCCAGCAAGAATATCATCTTGGGACACAAAGTACAATTTCCAGTGCAAAGTCCATTCTCCTTTGTTATTCTGCCAATAAAAATAAACAGAATCCTGTCTTCTATCAAACCTGAGTCTATTATTTGGAAAATCTGGGTCTATTGATGTATTATGATGGTTTACCCAATTGTGTTTTTGGTGTCGAAGAAGAATAGAGATCATATCTCCCCAGAAATGTTTGAGAAAAATGGACGCATAAGTATCATCACTATCTAAACCAGATCGGAACATAATCCCAAAATGACTCTCCGGCTCATAAAAATCTACATTGTGGAACTGACATGATATTGAAATATCACCTTTTAAAGCAAGATAATAAAAATCGCAGGCATCATTATTCAATATTCTGAGTCCTGGGGCTTTAGATTCAAAAATCTGTAAATGCTCGCCCTTACGAGATTCACCTGTGCAATTGATAACAATAAAACTATTTGCTGCTATTGTAGTATCGGGCAGGATAAATGCCTTTTCCTTATCATATTTATCATATATTCTCCACCCACTAAGATTGACTGCTTCATCAGAAGTATTGTATAGTTCTATCCAGTCAGGGTCTTCATGGTTATGTGTGTAATAAACCCCATCATTTGAACTGCATACTTCATTGATTTTGATCTGTGAAGACAACTGATAAACTACAAATACTAATAGAACAGCCAATAAAACTACAAATTTCTTAAACATCGAACAACCTATTTTTTTACTAAACATAATGACTAATTAGTAATATTATTACTCTTAACCTCCTTCGTTTAAAATTAAAGAAATAATCATCAATTTCTCAGATCGGGCAATACCTCTAAGTAGTTTATACCTGGTTCTAAGGCAAACACCCCAATAGCATCTAATAAATCTATATATTCAAAATATATTTCTTTGGAAATCTCGAGTAATTTAAGTTTGGTTTTTAATAAATTCTTTTTATTGGAAATGAGCCAGAAAGGAGAATTTGCAGGAGTTCCCAAGTTTTTTCCAAGAAAACCGCTTTCTTCCAGAAGTTCATCGCTATATTCTTTCATAACGTCATATTCTCCGAAAAGGACAGCAATATTTGTCATTATCTCATTCATATTGAATATGAATTCCTGTTCCTCAGCTTTAATCTTATTCTGCATTTCTAACTCTTCCACTCTCAAAAGTTCAGTTTTCATCTTATTTCTTCCTGCCAAAGGCAAACGTAGAGCCATTGTCATATTAAGTCTTTCGTTCATTGGATCATCATGCGGACCTCGATATGAAAGCTGTAAGAAATCTAAGATTTTTGTGTTTTCTGCCTCTTCAATTTTCAGCTCATTATTGACTAATTTCTTTTCGATCTGCAATCCCATATATTCAAATGACTTTATATAAATGCTGTGTTGTTTGAAGTCCACAATAACTTTTCGAATAATCTCTAAATCAATAAGATTACTGTTGATTCTAATATTTGTATCAATGCTTATCTGTGAAAGCAAATCATTTTTGATAATAGCGAACTCCCTTTGAAAAGTAAGATGATCAATAGTCATATCATTTTTCTTTTCACGAAAGTCAATGAATCTATCAACATTTTCGGTAGCCATATTCAGTAAGCGTTTTCGAACAATTTCCTCATCTTCATAAATCAATTTCAAGCTGTCTGAAATTGATATAATTTCTTGTCCAATAACAAGAGAAAGCCAGTTTTCGTATAAAATCTTGATATTATCTGCTATTATTTTCTGTTTATCATTGTCATAGAGAGAGAGTTTAGATTCATAAAAATCCTGTTGGGCAGCTCTAACCCATACTGACACTGGTGAAAAACGAAGACTGTACTCTTGTTGTCTAAGCTCAAAATCATGTGTTTCGGTGCGTATTTCGATATCGTCGAACCAAGCAGGTGAGAAATCCTTATAGTTTTGATCTTTGAATCTTGAGTTTAAATTAACTAAGGATGCACTTAATACATCACTAAACTCAATTTCTTCTTCTGCATATATATTCTGAATAAGGAGTAACAGGAGTAATATTTCTATTAGATATTTCATTATTTTCCGCTCAAATAATTTTTCTTATTGCTTGTAGAAATCAGTTCAAGCATAACTTTTTCTTTTTGTAATAGTTCGTTATCCGGCGGTATTTCTATGACCACTTCTCTGCCATAAGTAATAATCTCGGGTATTTTTCTCATGCGGCTGGGTATTTCGACTATTCTAGTACCTAAGCCAATTAACACCCCCTTATAGCTCAAGGTCTCATCTTTAATTGACGTTATCAAAAAAGTATCATTCAAAGCTACATGCAATATGTAGTTTTCATTTACATACGCTTTCACTTGAGTTGGGTTTTCTTCATAAAAGCTAATCAAGGTGCTAAAAGCATCCTCATATTCTCCTTCTTTACAATGAACGTTTCCAATTAGACCATCATGTGGAGCTGTTATCGAATACCTTTCTGATTGCAGTTTATAATAATTTATCTCTGATTGTATTTCATCAATTTCCTTTCTGAAAGGACTGTTGTGTATATTGATGTGGTCTTTTTGGTTTTTCAATATAACGTTGAACTCCAATTCTTTACTATCATATAATTCTTGTTTGAGAGCTAAATCATATTCCAACGGATCGAACTTATTCTCAGAACTGTCTGGTTTTACATACTTCAAGCCCTTCCATAGATTCTGTTTGTAAGCAATTTCAGCTTTTACAGATTCAATCATCTGAGAAAGTTCGTTTAATTCACTCATTTTCTCGGCTTCAATTGCTCTATACTCTCCCCAATTTTCGGCTATCCAATTTTTTTCTTCAAACTCAAGTGCTTGAATTTTATGAAATAGTGCTTCTATGTTTAAATCAGTTTTAGCATTACGAACTTCAGCCAGCAATGCATCCTTTTTCACAGATTGGCCAGGTACAACATGAACCTTAATAATTTCTAATGGTTGATCCATATTTATCTCTGTCTCCGTGGTCTCAGCGAAACCATAGAAAACAAGTGGTGAATCCTGATAATCAGATAAGTATAGCCACAATCCAATAGCAACAAAAAAAGCAACTATATAGATGGTGTTGAAATATTTCGAATATATTAGTTTAGATTTCATCCTGCTCTTTTCTAAATCTTAGTTTTACTTCATTTATATTTTCTAAACTATACATTGAGCTTGTAATCATAGTAGAATCATGCTTTTGCTTTAAAATTATTGTATAAACGAATGTTTGTTCTGGCTGATCTGGGTCCTGCTCTTTTACCGATACTTCCCCATCGTCCGGCTTCGGAAGAATTGGTTTTATCCTCTTATTATTAATCTCGATCAATTCATAAGCTGAGCAAGCATTATTCAGGTGTGATTCAATTTTTTCCTGCAAAGAATCATTATAATTAACATCTAATCTTAGCTCTCCCTTCAATTCAGCCCGTTTTCCAAAATATGAATATTTCAATAAAAAAGCAGTTGTGCAGAACCCTAATGTACCAAACAATGCAACCATAAATCCATATACTCCACAAGCAATACCTGCGGCTAAAGAAGCGAAAACGAAAGAAATGCTCCTTGGATTTCGCAATGTGGTTCTAAATCGTATTATGGCTAATGCTCCCAACATTCCTAAACCACGGGCTATGCTATCCCCTATTGCCTGAATAACTGTCGCTGCTACAATAGATAGCAACACTATCGCCTGCATCAGATTCTTGGACTGATTTACCTTGTCTGTAGTGAATTGATAAGTAAAGACTAAAATTGATGATAGCGCAAATGCCAAAACTATTGATACAATTATTACTTCATACCCTGAATTCACTGAATTACTCTTATCTAACAAAAGATCGAACATCAATTATCCTTTGAATTATTTGTTGATCATAAATTTATTAACTACACTTCCAATCCTTACAAAGTACATACCTGGAGGATAATCGCCAACGTTCAATGTAGCTTCCCCATAAAAGACCATACTCCGCAACAATTCGCCATTAGAATAGAATATTTGAAGCTCTCCGGAAATTTCAAAATCTGTAAATATATTTATCTGAGAATCTGTTGGATTAGGATATATTACTATACCTTTATTAAGATTTTCATTTATATCAATACTGTTTGTAGATTCATTATTTCTATTAAAAGTCGGTTCTTTGATGATAAAATCCCCCGTACCATTGGGTATTCTTGAATAACTCATGTCAGCTTCCTGAATGCCAAAGATCACTTCCTGTATCATCACAAGATCAGGTGAGAACATTCTTAGCTCCTCGCCATCAGCAGAAAGTTTGAAATTGGCGTGCAAACCTTCTTTATCTCCATCTTCGTCGGCCCATATAATCAAATAGCTATGTCCCTCGATAATCGTACCTTCCGGTATCTGATATTTGTCTGGTCTGTCTGATTTATCTGATAAATAGTATCCGCTAATATCAATTGGTACAGCAGAGTTATTATATAGCTCAATCCAATCGTCATATTTTCCATCTTGATCAGTGATGTATGATTCATTCTTAGCCATAAATTCATTGATTACCACTGTGGAGTTATCCAGAATGTGATTATTTTTCTTATCAAAGGCAAAGATATCAAGAGGCATGAGGAAAATAATAAAAATTGCCAATAGAATAATCATTTTGGCTAAACTCAATAATCTCATTTTTTTTTCAAACATACTTAACTCCCAATAATTGATTTTATCAAAATTAACAAAAATGTTAATTTTAAGTTAATTTCTTTTTCTTTCGACACATCTTTAATTCAATAGGTTTAAACTAACTATATTCACTCGAAGAACATTAAACATATATAAAATCAACTGCTTATCTACTTTTCATCTTATATTTAAAAATAAAAAAAATTAAATCTGCACTTTTACTTTATATAGAGACACATGAAACGCGAAAACGTAACGCATAAATTTATAAAAAAGTTTATTTTTTTTCCTCTACCTATAATCTTATATTAAAATTTGAGAAAGCAGAATAGACATATTAGATTAAAATAAATATTTTGATATTCATTAATTTTTATTAATTTATAGTAGTGTTTAAGTTCTATAAACAAATAAATATATGGAAGATAAAACAATAACAAAATATAAAATCGGCAATCTGATGATTGTGGAAGATGATTCCATTATGCTTAAATACTTATACCGTCTATTCAGCGATAAATATAATGTAGAGCCGGCTAATAATGCTTATGAAGGTTTAGAAAAAATAGCCAATGGATACAATCCTCATGTAATATTATCAGACCAGAGTATGCCTGGTATGAGTGGAACAGATTTTCTATATGAAACAATGAAGCTGCTACCTGACTCAATTAGAGTTGTTCTAACTGCACATCCATCACCTGGTAATATGTTGTCAAGTATAAACACTGCTCATTCTTTCATGATGCTTACTAAACCCATTAGCGAAAATGAGCTCATTATGTCTATCAAAATGTGCTTCGATCAATATAACAATAGAATTGATGACAGATATACCAGAATTGATGAATCTTCTCAAGTAATTGTAGCTGATGATAATAAACCAATTCTGAAATTGATAACAAATTACCTCCAATCTGCTGATATCCTTATCCATCAAGCAAATAATGGTAAAGAGGCATTAATGGTATTAGAAAGAAATCCAAATATTGATTTAGTTATACTTGATGTTTTGATGCCTGATATGGATGGCTATGAAGTATGCGAACAGATTAGAGAACATTATACGATGTTTGAGCTACCAGTAATCTTCCTAACGGCACTAAACAAACCAGAGGATATTGTTAGGGGTTTCGAGGTTGGAGCTAATGACTTTCTTTCCAAACCCTATCATCGTGAAGAGCTTGTAGCCAGATCCAAAACCCTCATTAATCTAAAAAAGCTACTTAGGAACAATCTATATTTAAAAGAGACCATCTCAATAAAAAACAAAATGATGGAAAAGTTAGAAAGCGAGATAGCAGAGCGAAAAAGAGTAGAACAGGAACTAATTTCAGCTAAAGAAAAGGCAGACGTTGCCAACAGATTAAAGAGTGAATTTGTTGCTAACATGTCCCATGAAATTAGGACTCCAATGAATTCTATTATTGGCTTCAGTGAACTACTAAAAAGCAGAATTACTGATGACATCAAGGGTAAATCTTATCTCAATTCCATTGTTTCAAGCGGTAAGAACCTTCTATCTTTAATTAATGACATATTAGATTTATCGAAGATAGAGGCAGATAAATTGGAGATAGAATTGCATCCTGTAAATCTTAGGAGTATACTTTCGGATGTTGCTAATATCTTTTCTCTAAAGTCCAATGAAAAAGGCATTCACTTGAAGCTAGAAATAGATGAGGATATTCCCGATATTCTAAGATTAGATGAGATCAGAACGCGACAAATGCTATTCAATCTGGTTGGAAATGCTGTGAAATTTACTGATAAAGGTTCTGTGATTATCAGAACTAATCTAATAAAGCAACACCAGAATAGTAATAAAGTTGATTTTGAAATAAATATTGTTGATTCTGGTATTGGTATTCATCCCGATCAAGAAGGGATTATTTTCGAGGCATTTCGACAGCAAAAAGGTCAAGAGACTAAAGTCTTTGGTGGGACAGGTCTTGGTTTGACAATAACACGAAGATTAATAGAATTAATGGGAGGAACGATTTCACTTGTAAGCCAGCAAGATTTGGGAAGCACATTCACTCTGACTTTTCGTAATGTTGAAATATCAGACTCTCCTTTAGATAATGACTCAGATTCCGAAAAACTTAATATAAAATCAGTAGATTTTCTGGGAAAGAGACTATTATTAGTAGATGATATTGCCGAGAACAGAATGTTGATATTCGAGTACTTGAGAAATTCAAATTTGAATATTATCGAAGCTAGTAACGGCAAAGATGCTTATGAAATGGCAATAATAGAAAAGCCAGATTTAATATTATTAGATATGAAGATGCCTGTAATGGATGGTTTTGAAGCCATTAAGAAGATAAAAGGCAATCCTAATCTATCCTCTACACCTGTTATCGGTCTAACAGCTTATGCAATGAAATCAGATATTGATAAGATTGAAAATGCTGGCTTTGATAGTTACCTGAAAAAGCCAATTACTAGATCGAGATTAGTTAAAGAGATCTGTAAGTTCATGGAATATAAAATCATAAAAGTAGTTCAGGAAAAAGAAGAAATCCACAACGATATTGAGATTAAAATTGACACTATTAAAAATCTCCCAAAAATATTAGAGAGAATTAACAAAGAATATAGACCACAAGTGGAAAAACTAAAAAAATCGAAAAGAATCAAACATATAAGGGTATTTGCCTCTGAATTCAAAGAGTTTTCCGATGAAAATAGAATTTCTGCATTTTCTGACTTTTCAAATAAGTTGATTGAATATGCTAATAATTTTGATCTTTCAAATATTAAAACTACTTTTGATCTTTTTGACAATATAATTTCACAATTAGAAGATAAAACAAATAATCAATAAGGGCTTCGTTATGAATAATATAAAAGACACAGAGGTTCATACCCCATTTATACTGGTAGTTGATGATATCCTTAGAAATTTGCAAGTAATTGGAAATATATTAGAGGAAGAAGGTTACGAAATATCCGTTGCAACTAATGGCGAGGAAGCATTGGAGATAGTCGGTGAGGAATTACCTGACCTGATACTTTTGGATGTTATGATGCCAGGTATAAATGGTTTTGAGGTATGCAAACTGCTTAAAAAAATGGATAAAGCAAAAGATGTTCCTGTAATATTCCTTACTGCAAAATCAGAAACAGAGGATATTATTAAAGGTTTCGAAATAGGAGGTGTAGATTTTATATCAAAGCCCTTCAAGAAAGAAGAACTCCTAATTAGAATTAAAACACATTTGCAGCTAAAATTCTCTAATGAACTAATAATTCAAAAGAATGCCCGACTTGAGCAATTGAACATTGAAAAGAATGAATTTCTTGGGATTGCAGCTCACGATTTAAAGAATCCTTTATCTACTATCAAAGGATATGCCGAACTCATGGAATTAGATGCAGCTAACATGACCGTTGATGAAATTATAGAATTTGCAAATCAAATAAAATCAATGTCTCAATATATGTTCCAAATCATACTCGATCTTCTTGATATGAATGCAATCGAAGAAGGCAAGATGAAAATGAACCCATTAGATTTTGAAGTTGTAACAGTTATCATGAATGGTTTGAGTAAATTTACAGCACCATCTCAAAAAAAGAACATAAATATAAAATTTGAACCAGATAGTTACTCATTAAAAGCTTATGCAGATGTCGGAAGAACTCAGCAAGTACTCGATAATTTAGTTTCTAATGCACTAAAATTCTCTCCGTTTGATAAGAATATATACGTTAAAGCTTATTCTTATGACACAGATACTATATATATAGAAGTAAAGGATGAAGGTCCCGGAATTAGTAAGGAAGATCAGCGAAAGCTCTTTGGAAAATTCACTAAACTCTCTGCAAGACCTACTGCAAATGAAAACTCTACTGGTTTAGGTTTATCAATAGTCAAGAAGATAGTAGAGAATATGGGAGGTAAAATATGGTGTGAAAGCACACTTGGTAAGGGTGCTTCTTTTATATTTACTTTACCTTCCTCTACATAAGATTATTTGTTGATTATAATCGGATATGAAGTAACTTCTTCCTTTCCATTTATTACAATTAAATATGTGCCGGAAGGTATATCACTACACTCAAATAGTATAGTACCTGATTGGTGAACCTTATCAAATATAACCATATCAGTATGTATCTCCATTACTCCAATGCAAACCTTTTCACCATAAAGATTGGTCATGTAAGCACTTTCTTTCTCACTATCGTCAATACTAACTTTGTTGAATGGTACTTCTACCGTGCCTATTGAAGGATTCGGAGCAGGCAAAGAAGTCGAAAAGATATAATTTTTACTCATAGAGATAGATACCATATCAACATCCACATCGCAGTTACTTGGTCCATTGTAATTATTTGGAGTTCCAGTAGCAACAAGAGGAATATATTGGGGGCCACATCTATCTTCGAATTGCAGGGTATCTCGCTCAATACCAAGTTTTCCGGGAGTATAGCAAACCACTATTCTGGCAGTGTCAAAGGCATCAATATAAATTGGGAATTGACTTTCAGGAATAGAAAACGGTTCTTTGATGAATAAATAAGCATCAAGTAGTGTAACAGGGTCAATGCCAATATTCCTTATTCCTATAGCCATACATTTTAAATCAAGAAATCTGGTAGAATCGAAATCCACAATATTTGACTCATCAATGAACATTATTTCTATTCTGTTAGAATCTGGTTGCATAGTAACTTCATAAATATCACTAATAGCACTGCACCCTGCTTCAGATTCGACATATAGATAGTAGAATCCGGTTTCAGTAACTTCTATTTGTTGCTTCCCTGTAATAAAAGGATTTTTCTCTGGTATTTTGCACCACTTATAAACAGCATAACCAGGACTTCCAAGCATTATAACTGTATCGCCAATACATCCATTGATATTTCCAATAATTTGAATTTTAGGGTCTGGCTCTGGTTCCACAGTTAAATCAAAGCTGGCAATATCAGAACAACCATATTCATTATAAACGATAACTGAGTAAGAGCCGCTTTCCGTAGTTATTATTCTTTTTCCAGTTTCGCCGTTAGTCCACTCATATCTATCAAACTCCTCTGTTAATTCCATTATCAAAGTGTCCCCTTCGCATATAGAGACTGGCCCCTCAATAGATAGCTTGGCTTCTGGTCTTGGGTGTACTTTAACTATTACTGGCTTTGAATATGCCGAATCACATTCTGAATTATTAACCCTTACCCAATAAGTTCCTGATTCTTTAACTGTTATTGATCTCTTGCTACTCTTATCAGACCATTTATAATGATTATAATCGGTACTTGTAAAGAGCCGAACACTATCTCCCTCGCAAAACTCAAGAGCCCCATCAGCCAAAATCTCAGGATCTAAATTAACTATTGGTGCGTATCTGTATATATGGCCACCAACCAACCAGCCGGTAGAATCATTGAAAAAGAACATATCATCTAAGTCGTCATTCTCCATTATACCACAATTTCTGGTAATCCAGTTTTCTCCTCCATCTGAAGTATATACAACAGATTCCCCCCAACCGACTCCCCAACCTCGCAATTCATCGTGTAAAAATGTTCCAAACATTGCCTGCCCTGTAAAGAACTCCTTCCATGTAGCTCCATTATCAGTAGTCATACGAACACCACCAGGATTACCTCCGGAGCAGAAAGGAGAGTAAGGCACAAGGAAAGATTCGTTATAGTAACTTAGTTCTTCCTGCCAATCTCTATCTCCAGATATAGAAAAAATGAACCAAGACTTGCCACCATCTACAGTTTTCCAAATCAGCCCACTGCTGGTGGCATATCCCAATCCGTCTTCAGAAAAAAGTACTAAATCGCATAGCCCCGATCCAAGCTCATTAGTAGTAAATAGGTCCCAAGTGATTCCACCGTCTTCTGTCCTAAAAAATTGCATTTCATAAGTGCAACCGTTGCCTATAACTATACCAACATTTTCGTTAACAAAGTAATTGCCCCATAAACCCCATGCCTCATCTGGTGTAATATCAAACCAGTTAATCCCGCCATCAGTTGTTTTGAATATCTTACCAACGCTTGGTCTATACTGCCCTGAAGTAAAACCGATTCTTTCGTTTACAAAGTGTATGCTCTCTAATTGGTAATTCTCAGGAAGCTGCAATCCATTCCATGTTTCACCTCCATCGCTTGTACGGAGAATTGCACCACGCTTTCCACAGACCCAGCCCATATCGGGATTTGATTCAAGGAAGAAAACATCAAGCCAATAGAATTCCTCTTCTTCATAAGGATATGGCAAACTAACTCTTTCCCATTGGCAATGAGCTATGGTAGAAGCAGAAATGAACAGAAGCAAGCTAATTATAAACATATATATAAATTTCATCAGATTTATTCTAAATATATAACAACTTAATTTAATACAAAAAAATAGAAAACTCATTTCACCTTTCTGTATATAATAACGATTACGATTTAATTAAATAAAAATTATTATTTATTTGAAATTAATTATAACGGATTGAAAAGTTATGAGTATTTTTGCTCTAAATTGTTTGCTTACAGTTAATTATTGATGAATATTAAAAGTAAAAAAAACTTAACCAAGATGAACAGAAAAAATATGAACCACTGTCATTAGAGCTTATTTTATTTAATTGTATATACTTACTAAAACATGGCAAGGATATTCACTTTTTACAATTCAATCAATTGTTTAAACCATTGAAGCTACAATTGCTTAAAAAATCCAAACAAAAAAGTTTATTTTTTTTAAATTTTTAATTTGACTTTTACAAAAATATATCACATTTTGGTTGTGGTTGATAAACAGAAAATTAAATTTATAGACGAAGAATTTGGAAATAGATCAAAAAAGCTGAATATACAAAAGATTAGTGTGATTTTGAAAATACCTTAGTTTGAAGCAGGTATTTTTTTTTCCGAAAATCTAAAAATATGAATAGTTTATTTCTTATAATCTATTGAAAAAAAAGGAGTTGTATTGTGTCTAAGGAATTAGATGCCTTTAGTTTGTTCCCAAGAGAAAATATAAGTGATGTTGATACTAAAAATGATGTTGCTTTCCATGATGTAGATGAAAAAGCTCAAGTTTACTGGAGCAAATCATTGAAAATAATCAAGGATAATGTTTCAAATCAAGTATTTAAAACTTGGTTCCAACCTCTGAAGCCCTTGAAGTGGAATAATGATATCTTAACAGTAAAAGTACCAAGTCAGTTTTTCTGTGAATGGATAGAAGAACATTTTTATCCACTTCTTCAGAAAACAGTATCTCAAGTAATGGGACCAAAAGCGAAACTTCAATATCAAGTTGTGGTCGAAAAAGATAGTGATCCAAGCGAGGATAGAACAATCAAGCTTCCTGGGTTGAAGCAAGCTCCCCAAAGCAACCAACCATCACTTTCTTTCTCTGGCTCTCAAGCAAAAGCACCTACATTTTCATCATATTTAAACGGTAGATATACTTTTGATAATTTTATTGAAGGAGAAAGCAATCAGTTTGCTGTTTCTGCCGGGAAAGCAATAGCCAAAGAACCCGGAGGAACTAGATTCAATCCTTTAGTCTTATATGGTGGTACTGGTTTGGGAAAAACTCATTTAGTACAAGCAATTGGTAATCATATCATTAGTAAATCAAGAAGGAGTCGTGTCCTTTACACAACCAGCGAACGTTTCACTATGGAATATATCAGTTCCATTCAGAACAACAAACTAAACGATTTCATCAATTACTATCGCAGCATTGACGCATTAATTGTTGATGATATTCAATTCTTTGGTGGCAAAGAAAAAACTCAGGATAATTTCTTCCATACTTTCAATGCTCTTCATCAAGAAGGCAAGCAGTTGGTATTGACCAGCGATAAAGCACCGAGAGACCTCAAGGACGTTGACGAAAGACTCATGTCTCGCTTCCAGTGGGGTTTGATTGTGGATATTCAGCCACCCGATTTCGAGATGCGAATGGCTATCTTACAGAAAAAAAGTGAAGACGAAGGTATAGAACTTCCAATGGATGTAGTAGAATATTTGGCACGTTCCATCACAAAAAGTATTAGAGAACTCGAAGGAGCTCTTATCTCTTTGATCGCCAAGGTTACACTTGATAGAAAATACTTAACATTAGCATTAGCTAAGGAAGTTATCAGTGGTATTCGCTGCTCAGATCCCAAACCGATCACTATTGAGGATATCAAGGAAGAAGTTGTTAATTATTACAAACTGTCTCTTGAGCTGGTAGAATCGAAGTCAAGAAAGCACGAAATTGCTCTTGCAAGACAAATGGCAATGTATCTTGCTAAGAAAATGACCCCGAGTTCTTTGAAAACTATCGGATCATATTTCGGTAATCGGGACCACTCTACTGTATTGCATTCATGCCAAGCCATTGAGAATTACTTAGTAACTGATAATAATGTAAAATCTGCATTTGAAACATTATCAAAGCAATTAGACCATACAATTAGATAATTGCTATTTGGTTTTCTTATTCTTTCTTTCTGTTGATAGCTAAAAAATTTAGAAAGAAACTGGAAATTATCATATTGAATCCAATCACAATTAATATGATAGATTGTATGGTGTTGCTGAAAGTTATCCTTAAACCTAAATCAAAGAATGTACCCTCCTCCCAGATTAAAAAATTATATAGTCCTATCAAAAGGCCAAATAGTAAGAGAATACCTCCAATAAAAATACCCTTTTCTAATGTAAACTTCTTCAAAATATTATCAAGAAAAGCATTCTTGGGGATAAGCTTCTCCTGTAATGCAAATAATTTTGAATAAACAGAAAATAGTACCATTTGAAATCCTACGATAATCATCGAGGCGGCAAATAACATAGTATGAATATCAAGATGAGTATCTCTGATGATTAAAACGAATAAATCCGTAGAAACACCAAGTACAAGAATAATCAGACCTGGATAAAAAAAAAGCCATCTTGGAGAGTATAATAATAAATAAAAAAAATATTGAAAAAAATTGACTCTTTTTCGATCTATCTGAATGTCTATATTGTCTGATAATATATTGAGTATCCTAATTTGCATTTTCAACAGTTTAGCTTTAATTACCATCTCGCTTAAGAATTCATAACCCTTAGTTTGTAAATCCATTTGGATTAGAGCATTTCTTGAAAAAGCCCTGTTAGTGGCAAAAAAGTCATGTACATTACTTGAAATAAACAATTTCTCCATTTTCATAGATAATCTGCTTAGATAAGAATTATTCTTCACATTATCGTTTTCTTTATTTGCTATTATTAAATGATATCCAACAAGCAGTTCATTATAAAATTTTTTAACAATACTAATTGAATTATCTGTTCTCTGATCAATTATTATTATGTATTTTCCAGTACTGAAGTTAATGGCATTTAATAACTCTGATGCTTTGTTATCCACAGATTGTGGTAAGGTTTTTACTATTTTTTTGTGGGTTGAGTATTCATTCTGTTCTGTATCAGTTAAAGGGATTATCTCACCTCTGATTTGTTCGGTATTAAAAAAATGTTTTAATTGCTCAATGAAATCTCCACAACCATCAAATTTTGAACAATTTCTAATAATTACTGAAATATCAATCAATTTAACCATAATCTAACTTATTATAATTCGCTTAAACCTTATACAAAAATAAACAGAAATGTCAAACATGCAAAGTAGCAATGAAAGATATGAATTAAATAGCAAAAATATGATGAAAAAAGTCTCCGAATTAATAAAAAATAAATTATTTTCAAAATAAATTGAGATTTTGCTAATATTTTACTAAAGTTTCTATTATATTTGCCGATAAGATTTATAAGGTATATTATATTTAACTCGAAAGGAGGCAGAAATGACTGTAGATCAAATGCAACCGCAGGATTATATGATGCAGGAATTGAACCAGAAGGAAGCTCCTAAACTAAACGTACAGCAAGAGCTTCAGAAAGACATTATGGAAGAAGCAAGTGGTGTGAACCAAAATAGCACTCAAAAACAGCTTTTACAGATGATGGCTACTGCACAACCATTACAGCAAATACAGCAGACAGCTCAACAACAAATAGAACGCGGCGAACTCGATATAAGAGTATAATACTCTTTATAAATAAATTCAAATCCATCATTGAGACTATTATCTTGTGTCAATGATGGTTTGTTTTATTATCATATCTAATTCTTTCTGAAATTTATTAGAATAGTAAACTTTTTCCAATACTAAACCCTGGGGCTCTGCCAGTGCCGGACATAACGATCTATTTTTGTGTAATAAAGCTGATTTTAAGTTATCCTTAGTCATTCTTCCACCAGCAAATTCAAGCATAGTACCGGTTAATGCTCGAACCATTCCATATACGAAGCGATCAGCTTTGATATGAAGCCGATAATGATAGTCATCCAGTTTCTCCCAATAGCATTCTTCTATATCACAAATGTATGATCTTGTACTCTCATTTAGCTTTGAAAATGTAGTATAATCATGCTTACCTACGAAAAAAGTTGCGGCTTCGGATAGCTTATGAAAATCAAGATGATATTTATAATATGTCGTGAAATGCCTCGAAAAAACAGATTCTCTTAAGGCAAGAGTATAGGAATACTCCCTGGCAATAGCATCAAATCTGGCATGGAATTCACTACTGAAGATTTTCGATTTAACAATTCTTATATCTTTGGGTAGTTTAGAATTAATAGCGACATCAATTTTGTCTTCAGGTATAGTAAATCCTTCATCTATAATAGCATGTGCCACCTGTCCTCTTGCATGAACACCGGCATCGGTACGTCCAGCTCCGAATATTCTATGGTTCTGGTTTGTCAGTTTATATAAAGATTGCTCTATTGTTTCCTGAACAGTTCTTGCATTTGGCTGAATCTGCCAACCCGAGAAATTTGTTCCGTCATATTCAATTATAATCGCTAATGTCCTCAATTCCAATTCCAAAGTTTTTATGAAATAATTTTTATTCTTACAGACATGAACATTAGTAATTATACTTTATCCATGATTTCAAATATAAACAATTCATTTAATTTGAAGATAGGAATATTTAGTAATTTCCCTCCTTTTCTTCTTTAAAAGAATGTTTAAGAAGAATCAATTTGTTTTTTTATTTCAATAAAATATATTTAATTTGGTGTGGTTTTAATCTTATAAGATCGTTTAAACATGAAAAAATATATTATTCTACTTTTTCTGATAGGTCTAATATTGCAGATATTCCTATCTCTGAATTTTGAAATAGGAGGAGACCAGGAGCATCTTCTTGCTCTCGGTGAAAGATTTGCTGAAACTCATGAATTAGAACCATTTGCAAAGCTGAAATCCGGTGGTGGTACAAATCCCGGCTTTCTGATGCAATTACTTATTGGGATTCCACTAATAATTTTCAATGATTATCACTCTCCGATGATACTTGTTATTATCTTTCACATTATTTCTTATATCCTATTGCTTAAAATTTTCAGGAATATTTTGGGAGACAAAGGTATATTGCTGGTAACTTTGATTTATTGGATGTCTCCACTAAGGATATATAACGGGGGATTCTTATGGGAGCCAGCATTTATTTTCCTTCCTGCTGCATTGCATTTTTGGACAGCTTATAGAAGTAGAAATAATAACAGCTTGTTATACTCATTCATACATATATTTTCATTATTACTTGCTATTCAAATACACAACTCATCAATGATCCTAATTCTGTCAACAGTATTACTATTTGCTTTCAAGAAAATCAAACTAAATCTCTATGGATCGTTATTGGGTTTTTTTTTAGGAATAATATTTTTTCTCCCTGCGCTCTTTGCTCTTCTCAACGGAAAATTCCCAGATTCTTCAAATTCCGAAGGGTATCTTTTTTGGAGTTTTACACATGTAGTTCCATTTATTAAAGGATGTTTCTATTGGTTTAAAAATGGTGGATTTGACATGGTTCGTTCTCTCAAGGAAGCATCCTTGTTAAATAATGGATTTGATATAATTAGGATTATTCTACAAATACTCAGTGGTTCTACTGTTCTGATAAGCATATTTGCTTCAATTTATTATTTTAGATCTTTTTTATCGAAAAAATATAAATACGAATATATTGAGCTTGATCAAAAAGATAAATGGATAAAATCTTTTTGCATATATTCTATTATTTCCTTAGTTATCTCATCTGCGATGTCTCCAATTACTCTTCAGGGATGGATGACGGTTATCATACTTCATGTTTGCTCTATTCCTATGATATATTTTGGGTTATTAGGCATGAATACTCTAAAACATTTCCGATTATTGGTTACTATTTATGCTTTTCTACAAATAGCAGTAATCCTATTCATTGGATTTGGTCAACCGAAGTTTAACATTATGAATATTCATAGTGAATCAAATGCAAAAGTTCAAACTAATCATAACTTGCAAAATTCATCAATTTCAAATTCTCAATAATAGCTTTTATCTTTAATAAATAATCGGTAACTTTAATCTTTTGTTTCACTTATATTATTAAATATGCCAAAATCAAGAAAAGATATACTAAGAGAAGAGTATAAATCAAGAATAAACAAAGTACTCGATTATATCAATGAAAACCTATCAAAAGATTTTACATTGGAAGAGCTGGCATCTGTCGCTAATTTCTCCCCTTACCATTTCCATAGGATATTTGGTGGTATAATGCAGGAGCCATTAAGCCAGTTCATTACTCGTGTACGATTAGAACGTGCAGCTACTCGGCTAATTGACAATCCAAGAGCATCAATTACGGAAGTAGCTTTTGATTTTGGATTTTCCGGCTCTTCTACTTTTGCACGTGCATTTAAAGAAAAATTCTGTATGAGTGCAAGCCATTGGCGTGATGGTGGTTACATGAATCATAGCAAGATACGCAAAGTACTTAGCAAAAAAAGCAATACGATTAGCAACGAAGGGAAAGAATCTCTCCCACCTGAAGTTTATATTGGCAGTGTAATTAATGATCAATTTCAATACAACAAATGGAGAGTACAAATGAAAGATTCTCAGGAACTTAAAACAGAAGTAGAAGTAAAAGACTTACCAGACATGAAAGTTGCTTATGTAAGGCATATTGGTCCATACCAAGGGGATAGTGGATTATTTGAGAAATTATTTGGTCAATTATGCACTTGGGCAGGTCCTCGCGGTTTGATCAATCCACCTAAAACACTTTTTATGAATATCTATTACGACAATCCTGATATCACAGACGACGATAAGTTGCGGCTTGACGTAGCTCTTACTCTGGATAATGATATTGAAGTAGATGGAGAGATTGGAAAAACAACAATTAAAGGTGGCAAATATGCCCTTGCAAGATTTAGAATCAATGTAGATCAATACGAAGAAGCATGGAAAATGGTTTATGGTGGGTGGTTACCAGAAAGTGGCTACCAGCCAGACGATAAACCATGCATGGAAATATTCAGGAATGATCCATCTACAGACCCCGAAGGCAAGCACGAATTTGATATTTGCATTCCTGTAAAGCCATTGTAATTCTTATTGTTATGTTTTAACAATCAACCGATGACTTCCGAGTCATCGGATGAATAAAAATTTGGAAATTTGTAGTTTTGTAGCGGTAGCTGGTGGTTGGTTGCCTGTTGCTGGTTGTCGGTTTTTTTGTTCTACAAACAGTATGCTCCTACGGAGCTTAGCAGCGTAACTGCGACCTGTTTGTAGCACTTAAACCAACACCTCACTCCACGCTCCTGACAGCTACAAAAAAATCTGCATTAATTATCAGTAGCTCAAACATTTCTGATTGATAAATATTTAAGAACATATATAAGAATATTAAAATAAACAATATATATATCAGTAACTTACGCCGTTCCGAGCAGTTAATCAATCATCTTTAATGAAAATAATTATATAAATATTTTGTAATATCAAAGGAAATTACTATTATGCAAAAAAGGACAAAAAACAAAATGAAAAATCAATAGATAATAATGAAGCCCCACACTCGAAGAATGCAGGGCAGCCATGTCTGCATAAATGCAGGCACACACAACTGCAATGTAAGCATTCTTCCGGGAAAGGGCAAATATAAAATTATTTGTTTAAGTTTTTTTTTATGTTACTAATCTTGAAAAGTTAAATGTCGGGAAATATCATTACATTATTAATCATGATAATACATCATATTGTTCTGGGGCATTTACAATAGCCAAATA
>Ga0272443_10003387_pt1 | contig 18807 bp, 13 predicted proteins | sample SSMAcet12_FD_193581 | JGI IMG/M metagenome (GOLD analysis project Ga0272443, IMG submission 193581) | Marine sediment archaeal communities from Little Sippewissett salt marsh, Falmouth, MA, United States - SSM-Acet-12 | ecosystem: Environmental > Aquatic > Marine > Wetlands > Sediment ... | reverse complement strand
CAGGATTCGCACCTGAACCGCAATACCCTCCTTTTACGGAACAGTGATGACAGGATCATAGGTGGCGGGACAGCCATGCCAAGTGCGGAGCGGGCGAACCGCTATCCTAATCCAACCGGCACCCCGCAAGGTGGGAAGCGCAGCCCGTGGCCGGGAACCCGCTCGTCAGCCGGCGGCTTGGGCTCGGCCAGGGGTGTCGGAGCGCATGGCGGGGTATCACGCCGCCCGCGTCGCCCGTTCGGGAGCGTTTGAGGCTTGGTCCTGCGTTGCCGCATCGATGCGGTCGCAGGCGTGCTGCCGAAAAGGGGTCACGAGTTCGGTTCCTGCCACCTCTCGCTGGCTGCAGCAGGTCCCACGGATGGCTCCCGGCTATGGCTGCGCGGGCTTGCTGATCTCCGCAGGGACGTTTAGATTCACGAACGACCGGAGCCGGGGATCGTGGAGGCGCACCTGCTCTTCGTTCGCCTTGCGTACCCGGACGAAATCGTACAGCTCGGAGACCTTCAGCGTTCTTCTCGCGATGAGCCGTTCGATGACCTCGAAACACGACGTGCGATATGCGGCGCAGAGCGGCTCGTAGTAGCCGCGGACAACCGGGACGACGACGTCGGCCCCTTCGGCTTGGTCGAGAAGGTACTCCACCAAAGAGGGCTCGACGTGCGGCATGTCGCAGGCGGTGACGAACGCGAGGTCGGTGCGCGACGCTGCGAGGCCGGCGTGGATCCCGACGAGCGGGCTACGAACGGCGTAGCGGTCGGCGGCGGCGCGGGCGCCCGGCGGCAGTCCGTCGAGGCCCCGGCCGACGACGATCGTCTCGTCGAATCGCGGGCCGAGCCGCGCGTGAAGGTGGTTCAGCACGGGCGTACCGCCCACGGTCAGGCGGTGCTTCGGGAAGCCCATTCGCTTCGACTCGCCGCCGGCGAGCAGGATCAACGTTGCGGGCTCGCGCGTCACAGTGCAATCCTCCGCCCGTACGCATAGACGTTCAGCCGGTCGTCGCGCACGAAGCCGCACAGGCACACGTTCAGCATCTCGGCCCGTCGAACCGCATCGAGGGTCGGCGCCGAGACGGCGGCGACGATCGGGATCCCGCATCGCGCCAGCTTGACGATCATCCGGGACGGAACGCGCGAAGAGAGAAGCGCGATTGATCGGGCGAAGTCGGCGTGCCGTTCCAGCGCGAGGCCGATCGCCTTCTCGAGGGCGCAGGTCCGGCTGATGTCTTCAGCGTGGCTCACGATGTCCGTCTCGGAAGCGATTGCCATCGCGTGGGTACCGCCGGTCCGGCGAAAGACCTCGGCTCTTTCGACCACTTCATGCGCGATGGCGAGGATCCGCTGGGGCGGCGCACTCCAGTCGCTCTTCACCGGACGGGGCGGCGCGGGCTCCGCGGGGGCCGACGGCACCAGGCCGATCGAGAGGACTCCATCGGCTTCTCGGATCTGCTCGACGTCGTCCGTGCGCTCGATGTGTCCTTCTGAGAAGAGGTAGCCGATCGCCCACTGCCGGAGCTGTCCGGGCGAGCAGGTGGTTCGAATGAGTTCCTTACCGCGAAGCGTGATCGCGACGTGCGCCTCCCGGACGAGGGCGTCCTGAACGTCGCGCATCTCGCCGTTCTCGTAGCGTTGAATCGGAGCGCCTTCGATGATCGGCACGGTTTCCCCCTCGATCCTTGGCTACGATACCCGCTCGAGGCGGCAGGCCGCCACCTTCAGCTCGGGGATCTTCGCCTTCGGGTCGAGGGCGTCATTGGTCAGGCGGTTCGCCGCGGCCTCGACGAAGTGGAACGGGATGAACACCGAGCCGCGGGCGACCCGCTCGGCCGCGCGGGCGTTCGTGACGATCTCGCCGCGTCGCGTCAACACCCGGACCTTGCCCCCGTCCGCGACGCCGAGCGCCGCGAGATCGCCCGGGTGGATCTCGGCGTACGGCTCGCTCACGTAGGCGTTCAACGCGTCGGACCGGCGGCTCATCGACCCGGTGTGGAAGTGCTGGAGGATCCGGCCGGTCGACAGCACGAACGGGTATGTGTCGTCGGGCAGCTCGGCGGACGGGATGTACTCGACGGCGTGGAACTTCCCCAGTCCGCGGCTGAATGTTCGCTCGTGCAGGAAGACGGTGCCCGGATGATCGTCCGATGGGCACGGCCACTGGAGGCCGCTCGGCTCGAGCCTCCTGTGATGGATGCCGCCGTAGATCGGCGACACGGACGCGATCTCGTCCATGATCGCCGCGGCGTCGGGGTAGCGCATCGGAATCCCCATCCGGGTCGACAGATCGCAGAGGATCTCCCAGTCCGGCCTCGCCTCGCCGGGGGCGGCGATCGCCCGATGGACCAACAGCACGCGCCGCTCGGTGTTGGTGAACGTTCCGTTCGTCTCGGCGAACGACGCAGCGGGAAGGACAACGTCGGCGAGCTGCGCCGTCTCGGTGAGGAAGATGTCCTGTACGACGAGGAAGTCGAGTGTCTTGAGCGCGTCCTCGACGTGGTTCAGGTTCGGGTCGGAGACCATCGGGTTCTCCCCCATGATGACCATCGCTTTGAGCTTCGCGTCCGCGGCGGCGTGCATCATCTCGACGACCGTCAGGCCGACCTCCGAACTCGGGGCGGCACCCCACGCCGATTCGAACTTCGCCCGCACCTCGGGATCGGAGACCTTCTGGTATCCGGGGTAGACGTTGGGGAGGGCGCCGAGATCGCAGGCGCCCTGGACGTTGTTCTGGCCGCGCAGCGGATTGACCCCGGACGAGGGCTTCCCGACGGATCCGGTGAGCATCGCCAGGTTCGCTAGCGACAGGACGTTGTCCGTTCCGTGCGTGTGCTGGGTGATCCCCATCGAGTAGACGATTGCGGCGCGTTCCGCGCCGGAGTAGATCCGAGCTGCCTCTCGGATCTCCTGGGCGGAGATGCCGCAGATTCGCGCCGCGTCGTCGACCGTGAACCCGTCGAGCACGTCGCGGAGCTCATCAAACCCCTCGGTCCGCTCGGCGACGAAGGCGTCATCCTGCAGGTCTTCCTGCAGGATGACGGACATCATCCCGTTGATCCACGCGACGTCGGTCCCGTTTCGCTGCCGCAGCCAGAGCGTTGCGTGCTTCGCCAGGTCGATCCGGCGTGGGTCGATGACGATCAGTTTCGCGCCGCGGTATCGAACCGCCCGCTTGATGAGGCCGGCGATCACCGGATGCGTCTCCGTCGTGTTCGACCCGGTGACTAGGATGCAGTCGGCGTCCTCGATCTCGCCGATTGAGTTGGTCATCGCGCCGGAGCCGAACGCGGCGGCGAGGCCGGCGACGGTCGAGGCGTGGCAAAGCCGAGCGCAGTGGTCGACGTTGTTCGTCCCGATGCAGGCGCGCATGAACTTCTGGAACAGGTAGTTCTCCTCGTTGGTGCACGTCGCCGACGACAGGCCGCCGATCGCGTCGGCTCCGTGCTCGGCCTTGATCTCGTTCAGCCGCCGCGCGACCTCGTCGAGCGCCTCGTCCCACGTGACTTCGACGAACACGCCGTCGCGCCGGATCAGCGGTCGGGTCAGACGGTCGCTCGCCTGCACGTAGCTGTGCCCGAACCGCCCCTTGACGCAGGTCGAGCCGAAGTTGGGGGTCGCATCCGCGCCGGTGACGTTGACAATCCGGCCGTCGTGGACCCACAGGTCGAGCTGGCAGCCGACGCCGCAGTACGAGCATGTCGTCCGGACCGGACTGAGCTCCCAGCGACGCGGTGGCCGGACGTCGAGCTTCTCGCGGATCGCGCCGGTCGGGCAGAGCTGGACGCACTCGCCGCAACCGTCGCAGTCGGAGTCGCCCCAGCCGGCCGGGCCGGCGGTGACGACGGCGTCGAGCCCGCGGAAGCCGTAGGAGAGGATTGCCTTGCCCTGGATCTCGTCGCACGCCTTGACGCATCGCTCGCAGAGGATGCACTTCGACGGATCGTAGACGAGGACCGGCGATGACCGATCCTCGTCAGACAGGTCTCGGGTCGGGAGTTGGTATCGACGTGCGCGTTTGTCGAGGCCGTAGCGGTAGGCTAGGTCCTGGAGCTCGCATCGGCCGGCCGACTCGCAGACGACGCAGTCGCAGTTGTGCTCGGCGAGGAGGAGTTGGATCAGCCCACGGCGCTGCGCCTCGAGGTCGTCGTCAAACGCGGTCACCACTAGGCCGTCGGTCGCTTCGAGCGTGCAGGAGGTCACCGTTCCGGGTCGACCGCCGATCTTGACGAGACAGAGCCGGCAGCCGCCGGTCGGCGTCAGCAGCGGATGGTAGCAAAGGCCGGGGATGTCGATGCCGTGCCGGCGAGCGGCGGCGAGGACGGTCTCCCCCGTCGTCGCTTCGACGGTCCGACCGTCGATCGCGATCGAGACGCGCTCGGTCATGATCGCGCCCCCCTCGTGACGGCGTCGAACGGGCACGCCTTGAAGCAGGCACCGCACCGGATGCACAGTGCCTCATCGATTTCGTACGGGGGCTCGCCCGGTGTGCCGAGCGCCGCCCCGGTCGGACAGACCGCGGCGCAGCGATCGCACGCCCGGCACGTCTCCGGATCGATCGCGTACGGCGGGGCGAGCGACTCGCAGACGCCCGACGGGCAAATCCGATCCTCGATGTGCGCCCGGTATTCGTCCTCGAAGTAGCGAAGGGTCGACAGGACCGGGTTCGGCGCCGTCTGGCCGAGGCCGCAGAGGGCGGTCGACTTCACCAGTGCGGCCAGCTCCCGCAGCCGGTCAAGGTCGTCGGGCTCCCCGGCACCCTCGGTGATCCGAACGAGAATGTCTCGCATCGTCGGGATTCCAACTCGGCAGGGAACGCACTTCCCGCACGACTCGGTCGCCGTGAAGTCGAGGAAGAAGCGGGCGACGTTGACCATGCACGCTGTGTCGTCGAGGACGATTACGCCGCCGGACCCCATGATCGCGCCGTGCTCGGTGAGCGACTCGTAGTCGATCGGCACGTCGAGGAGATCCGCCGGGAGGCAGCCGCCCGACGGTCCGCCGATCTGGATTGCCTTGAGGTCTCGTCCCTTCGGGACGCCCCCGCCGATGTCGAAGACGAGCTCCCGCAGCGTCGTGCCGATCGGGACCTCGACGAGGCCGGTGTTGACGATCTGACCCGCGAGCGCGAAGACCTTCGTCCCCTTGCTCGACGCCGTGCCGACGGCGCTGTACGCCTCGGGGCCGTCCCGGAGGATCGTCCGGACGTTCGCGAACGTCTCGACGTTGTTGATCAGCGTCGGGCGGCCGTGCAGCCCCGACTGCGCGGGGAACGGTGGACGGGGACGTGGGGCGCCGCGTCGACCCTCGATCGACGCGAGAAGCGCCGTCTCCTCGCCGCAGACGAACGCGCCGGCTCCGATCCGCAGGTCGATGTCGAACGAGAATCCGGTGCCGAGCACGTCCTCGCCGAGCCATCCGCGGTCCCGGGCCTGCGCCAGGGCGGTCCGCAGGCGCGAGATGGCAAGCGGGTACTCCGCGCGGACGTACACGTAGCCGCGATCGGCGCCGATCGCCCGGGCGGCGATCGCCATCCCTTCGATCACGGCGTGCGGGTCCCCTTCGAGGATCGCGCGGTCCATGAACGCGCCTGGATCTCCCTCGTCGGCGTTGCAGACGACGTACTTCGGCCGGCCCGGCGCGTCGAGGGTGAACCGCCATTTCCGCCCGGTGGGGAAACCGGCGCCACCGCGCCCGCGCAGCCCGGACTCGGTGACGGCCGCGACGATCCGCTCGGGAGTCATCTCGCTGACGGCGCGCCGCAGCGCGCCGTAGCCGCCTCCGGCTTCGTAGGCCTCGATCCGATCGGGATCGATCGCGCCGGAGTTCGCTAGGACGTTCTTGCGTTGGTGGGCGAAGAACGGTATCTGCGACGGCGATTCCAGACCCTCGGCCCACAGGAGCCGCCCGACCACACGGCCGGCGACCAGGTGCTCGCGGACGATCTCTTCGGCGTCGTTGGGGGAGACCCCCGTGTACAGAACGTCGTCGGGCACGACGTGGACGACCGGACCTTTGGCGCACGGGCCCATGCAGCCGGTCTCCGTCAGGGAAACGGCGTCTTGCAGCCCGGCCGCTTCGACCGCCGCGGCCAACCGCGCGTGGATCTCGAGAGCCCCCGCCGACCGACAAGCCGTCCCGGAGCAAACCCGCACCTCGCGTGCGCTCATCGGCGAGCCTCCGCGCTTGCGTACGCCTCCAGGACGTCGAGGACCCGCTCCGACGTCAGACGTCCGTGGACGTCGTCGTCGATCATCATCACCGGGGCGAGGCTGCACGTCCCCAGGCAGCGCACGACGTCGAGGCTGAACAGTCCGTCGTCGGTCGTGCCGCCGACGCCGATTCCCAGGTGCTCCTGGATCGTCGCGAGGATCCGGCCGGCACCGAGGACATGGCAAGCGGTCCCGAGGCAGAGGCGGATCGTATGTCGTCCCGCCGGACGGGTCCGGAAGAGATGGTAGAACGTGACGACGCCGTGGACCTGACCGACGGAGACCCCGAGGGTATCGGCAATGTGCGCCTCCATCTCCTCGGAGACGTGGCCGAACTCCTCCTGGGCGACCTGGAGTGCCTGAATCAGCTCCCCGGGGCGCCCGGCGTACGACTCGATCCGCTCGATCGCGCTTGTCGTCGACATCCAACCGACCGCCTAGAACAGCCCGGTAATCTCGCCGTTCTCGTCGATGTCGATGCTCATGAACGCCGGATGGGTGGCGAGCCCGGGCATCGTGCTCATCGTCCCGATCAGCGGGTAGATGAACCCCGCGCCGACCGAGGCTCGGACCTCGCGAACCGGCACGGTGAAGCCGGTCGGCGCTCCCTTGAGGTTCGGATCGTGCGACAGGGAGAGGTGGGTTTTCGCCATACAGATCGGCAGCTTCCCGAAGCCGGCGCGCTCGTAGTCGGCGATCTGCTTCTCGGCGAGCGGGTCGTACGAGACGCCGTCTGCGCCGTAGATGTCGGTCGCGATCTTCTCGATCTTCTGCTTGATCGACCAATCGAGCGGATAGAGGAACTTGAAGTCGGACGGCTTCTCGCACGCGGCGACGACCGCCTCGGCGAGCTTTCCGGCCCCCTGTCCGCCATCGGCCCAATGCGTCGTGACGACCGAGTCCTCGGCACCCTGCGCGACGGCGTACTCGCGGATCAACTCCAGTTCGGCGGGCGCGTCGTCCTTGAACGCGTTGACGGCGACGACGACCGGGATCCCGAACTTGAGGGCGTTGCGGATGTGCGCGCCGAGGTTGCAGAGCCCCTTCTCCAGCAGCGGCAGGTTCTCCCGCGTGTACGCTTCGTCGAGGGGCGTCCCCGGGCGAACCGCAGGACCTCCGCCGTGCATCTTGAGCGCGCGGACGGTCGCGACCAGGACGACGGCGTTCGGGATCAGGCCCGAGGTCCGGCACTTGATGTCGAAGAACTTCTCCATCCCGATGTCGGCCCCGAACCCCGACTCGGTGACGACGTAGTCGGCCAGTTTCACCGCGATCTTGTCGGCGATGATCGAGCTGTTGCCGTGGGCGATGTTGGCGAACGGCCCGGCGTGGACGAACGCCGGCTGGCCCTCGAGCGTCTGCATCAGCGTCGGCATGAGGGCTTCCTTCATCAGGACCGCCACAGCTCCGGCGACGCCGAGCCGCTCGACGTGGACCGGGTTTCCCTTCTTGTCGAGGCCGACGACCATCTTCCCGAACCGCTCGCGCATGTCCTTCAAAGAGGTGGCGAGGGCGAGGATCGCCATGATCTCGGAGGCGACGGTGATGTCGAAGCCGGTCTTTCGGGGGAAGACCGGGCTCGGCGAGCCGTCCTGCAGCTTGGCATCGTTGAACCCGACCTCGATCTCGCGCAGCGACCGGTCGCAGATGTCGACGACGCGGCGCCACGTGATCGTGTCCGGATCGATGTCGAGTCGCTTCACGCCGCGCTTGGCGAGCGCCTCGTCGCTCTGGCGGGACTCGTGGAATAGCCGCGTATCGAGGGCCGCGGCGACGAGGTTGTGTGCGACGGAGATCGCGTGGATGTCGCCGGTCATGTGGAGGTTGAAGTCCTCCATCGGGACGACCTGCGAGTAGCCGCCGCCGGCGGCGCCGCCCTTGATGTTGAACGTTGGCCCCATGCTCGGCTGGCGGATGCAGCAGATGACGTTCTTGCCCAGCACGCTGCCGATCGCCTGGGTCAGCCCGACCATCGTCGTCGACTTCCCTTCGCCGAGCGGGGTCGGAGTAATCGCGGTCACATCGATGTACTTCCCGCTGGGCCGGTCGGCGAGGCGATCGAGGATCGAGAGCTTCACCTTCGCCTTGAGCTTCCCGTGGGGATCGAGTTCGTCCTCGAGAATGCCGAGACTCGCCGCGATCTGCGCGATTGGCTTCGGCGTTGCCGCCTGCGCGATTTCAAGATCGGATGGGACTTTCCCTGCCACACTGCCTCCTTACGTCGTTTGGCCACCGGCTTCCGTCCGGTCCGTATGTCTGTCGTCGTTGCGCGCTCAGGCGTACATGACCTCCTTCAGCTTGAGCGCGGCCCGCTTCGCGTCGATGTGATCGATCATCAGGCGGGCGGCCGCGATCGGATCCGGCTCGAACGCGAACTTGCCGCCGACATCGTGTTCGATTCCATCGGTGACGTAGCGGGTCAGGTTCTCCGATCCCTCTATCGGGAACGGCATGCCGAGTGTGGTGAACACCCCCGAGGCGACGAAGTAGAACCCGATCGAGACGGCCTTCTCGCTCATCCACTCCGGCGCTGCGCCGGCGACCGGCAGATCGGAGATGTCGTCTCCGAGTCCGCCTTCGTTGACCATGTTCGTCAAGATCATGAGGATCCGGGCGTTGTCGACGCACGATCCAACGTGCAGGACCGGCGGGATCCCGACCGTCTCGCAGATCTCCTTGAGGCCGTCGCCGGCGAGCTCGAACGCGACCTCCGGGCGTAGCAAGCCGTGTTTTGCGTCGGCGATCGCTGAGCAACCGGTTGTTACGACCAGGACGTCGTTTCGGATCAACTCCTTCGCCATCTCGACGTGCGCCCAGTCGTGGGTGATCTTGGGGTTGTTGCAGCCGACGACGCCGGCGGCGCCTCGCAGACGCCCGTCGATGATCGCGTCGTTCAGCGGGCGGTACGTCGAGCGGTACGTTCCTCCGAGGAAGGTGAACACCGATTCGGCGGTGAACCCTCCGATCAGATCCATCGTCTCGTCGGGAATGAACGGCTTGCGATCCCGACGGCCGAAGTTCTCGATCGCCATGCGGACGATCGTCTTGGCGATCTCCAGTGCATGCTCCTCGGTGAACTCGACGTGCTCGACCCCCGGGAACTTCGCCTTCGGCGAGGTCGTCACGAGCTTGGTGTGGTAATGATTGGTCAGGTCGGAGAGCGCGGGCATGATGCACTGCACGTCGACCATCATCAGATCGACCGCCCCGGTCATGACGGCCAGTTCCTGCTGGAGGAAGTTGCCGGCGATCGGCACGCCGTGGCGCATCAGGATCTCGTTCGCGGTGCAGCAGATCCCCGAGACGTTGATCCCGGTGGCGCCGGCGTCGGAGGCCAGCTTCAGTAGTTCGGGATCCCGCGCCGCTTCGACGGCCATCTCGGAGAGCACCGGCTCGTGGCCGTGGACGACGAGGTTCACTTGCTTCTCGTCGAGCACGCCGAGGTTGACCTTCCCGCGGATTGGGGACGGCGTGCCGAACAGGACGTCCTGAAGCTCGGTGGCGATCATCGACCCGCCCCATCCGTCGGCGAGCGAGCAGCGGATCCCCTGGTGGATGATGTTCTCGTAGTCCGCATCAACGCCCATGTGGGTACGGTGCATGATCTCGACGATCTCGCGATCGATTCCGCGAGGGACGACGCCCGCGCTCTTCCACCGCTCGACACGCTTCGGGGGCGCACGGAAAGCGAGCTCGAGTTCCCCCTCCTGCTGTCCGAAGTTCGCGAGCGCCCGCTCGGCGAGGGTGACGGCGATTTTGCGATCCGAGGCGCCGTTTTCGCCGATCCCGTAGGCGCGGGCAACCTGGCGGAGCTTCACCGGATCCTTGATCTCGTAGTCGCTCGACTCGTCTCGGGCCGCGAGGAGGAGGGCGTGGGCGACGTCCCGACCGTGATCGGAGTGAGCGGCTGCGCCCCCGGCGATCATCCGTACGAGGTTGCGCGCGGCGATCGTGTCGACGTTGGCGCCGCAAACGCCCCGATCGGTCTTCCCCGGGATGATCCGGCAGGGGCCCATGCTGCAGATCCGACAGCAGACCCCCTCGCTTCCGAACTTGCATTGGGGCTGCATCGCGTCGAGGCGATCCCAGGCGGTCTCGTGCGCGCCGTCGTCCGCCTTGAGGATCTCGAGCGACGCCCTGTCGATGCTCCGCGGTTTCTCGTTCGTCACCGTCTCCTCCTTCATGATCCTTGGCGCATTAGGAACGCCCGGATGTACGAATCGCTGTAGATCTCCTTGTTCAGCACCAGCTCGGCCGTCGCAACGGCCGCGATCGTCTCCTCGTCGCAGACATTGCAGATCGCCGCATCGAGCCCCCGCGCCATCGCCATGACGAGGAACGTGCGGACGATCCGCCCACGCTCGGTCGTCTTCGACCCGATGTTCGACAGTCCGACCGAGATGTGCGGCGGCGGGTCGGAGAGGTTCGTGTACTGCTCGATCGCCTCGAGGACGAACGGCGCTTGCTCCTGCATGAACTTGATCGGCATCAGGATCGGATCGAGGATGATCCGGTCCGGCTCGAGCCCCGCTTCCATCGCCGCCATGAACACCATCGCCCCATTTTCGACTCGGCGTTCGACGTTCTGCGGGCTGCCGCGCTCGTCCATGGCCAGGCCGAGCAGCGTGGCGTCGTACTTCACCGCGAGCGGGACGATCCGCTCCAGCTTCCCCGGATCGGCGGTCGTCGAGTTGATCAGGACGCCGCGCCCGTCGATGGCGTCAAGACCGGCCTCGATCGCCTCGATCTTCGTCGAGTCGACCGAGATGCTCGTCGGGACGGCCTTCTGGACAACCTCCACCAGCCACGCCATGTCCGCCGGGTCGCGCGATGCGGCGCCGATGTTGACGTCGAGGTACGTCGCCCCGGCTTCGGTCTGCGCCACCGCCCACTTCTGCACTGCGGCCGGGTCCTTCGTTCGGATAGCGTTCGCGATGTCCTTGAACCCGGCGTTGATCCGCTCACCGATCAGGATCATCGCGCACCACCCCCCATCAGGCGAGCGATCGTCCCGGTCGTCAGCCGCACCGCTTCGGGGTGCCGCAGGATCAGCACGTCGGCCCCGGCGAGGAGGTAGACGGTCGCCGTCGACGCCTCCCACAGCGGGCCCCGGACGGCGACGTCGCCCCAGCCTGGGACCTCATCTTCCGGCGCCTTGGCCTCCTTCACCGACCACACCTCGGCCCCGATGTCGCAGAGCATCGGCATCGCCACGACCTTGTCGCCCTTCAGCCCGGCGATCCGGAGCCGCTCCATGATCGAGTAGACGTACTCGAGCCCGTAGCCGAGCGCGCCGGTGCTCGGGAAGATCACGAGGTTCTCCGCCGGGAAACCGACGTCGAGCGCGAGGATGTTGACCTGTTTCGCCATGTTGATGTCGACCGGCGACTCGGCGATCAGCTTGTGCCCGTAGGCGGTGCCGAGGGCGGTCAGCGTTTTGTAGTTGTCCTCGGTGATCGTTCCGAGGAGGCAATTCTCGCCGGAGAGCGCCTCGGCGACGACGGGGAACACCTCGTTGTCCTTGTCGTCGTTCCCGCAGCCCCAGACGGCGAGCGGGACTCCGACCGCTGCGGCGACCGCCTTCGCCACCCCGGCAGCGTCCGCGGGCGTTCGGTCCGCGCCGTTCGGATCGCAGCCCTTCAGGCGGAGGCAGATCATCTCGGCGCCGAACTGCTCGACGCACCGTGCCGCCCAGGCGGCAGGATCGGCGAGAACGTCGGCGAACGGCTCCCGCACCGTATCGGGCCAGTCCTCGGCCGGGACGTCCCACACCTCCATTGCCACGACCGGCCGGTTCGGCATTGCCCCCTCGAAGTGGTAGAAGGGGAGCGTCGTCTCGCCTCCGACGGTGAGGGTCGACGTCCGCGTCCCGCCTTCGGCGGACGTAGCGCCGATCGTCACGGCATTGATCGCGTGCGGCCAGCTCTTCTTGACATCGGGGATCTCAACGGTCACGCGGCTTCCTCCTTTTGCAGTAGCCTATCGAGCATGCGCGATACTTCGGTCAGTGAGACGGCCTCCGAAGAGAGGTCGTCGATGGGTCGATCGGACAGTCTTAATCCGGCGACCTCTTCATCGAACGGAATCCTCCCGACGACCTCAAGCCTGGTTTTCTCCAGTTCGCCGATCGCGCGATCGGACAGGTCCCCTCTCAGGTTGGTCAATACAAGGCAGCGCCGTCCGATCTCCAGTTCGAGGTCATCGGCGATTCCGACGATCCGGCCTGCAGAACGAAGGGCCGTCGGACTGGCATCGGAGACGACGAGAAGAAGGTCGATTCCGTGGGAAACGCGGCGCGACAGATGCTCCATCCCCGCTTCGTTGTCGAGGATCGTGCAACGGTAGGACGAGCGAAGCGATTCGAGGTAGCGTCTGAGGATGTGATTCACGGCGCAATAGCACCCCGGTCCCTCGCCGTGCCCCATCAAGAGAAGATCGACGCCTTCTCCCTCGACGATCGCTTGGTGGAGCTCGTACTCCAGGTGGCGGCTGAGCGGGACTCCGGCGGGCAGGCTGTGGATCTGTTTCAGCGTCTCCGCCTGCAGCCGGCCGATCGACAGGTCGGCGGTGAGGCCGAGAGCCTCGCCGAGGTTCGCGTTCGGATCGGCGTCGACCGCCAAGATCGGCGTCATGCCTCGCTCGCGTAGCGAGCGGATCATCAGCGCCGAGAGCGTCGTCTTCCCCGTTCCTCCCTTTCCGGCAACGGCGATCGTCAGGCTCATTGGGCGTTCCTCCCCGCCCCGTTTGCCGCCGGAACCCCGATGGCATCGACGGTCGACGGAAACAGCCCTAGGTCGGTGTGTGGGAGGAACTTGGCCGACATGAATTCCTCGTAGTAGTTGGGGTAGGTGATCAGGTCGTAGTACGTCGCGCTTCGCGCGATCTCCTCGCTTCGGCGGAACGCGTCGATTGACAAGAGCGCCATCTTCGCCCCGCTCACGGACGTGTTGCCGACGAAGTGGATCCGGTCGACCGGGACGTCGGGGATCATCCCGAGAAGGACCGCTTTCCGGCCGTCGAGGTAGTTCCCGAACCCTCCAGCGATCAGGAGCTGATCGATGTCGGCGAACGTGTGCTCCGTCGATTCGAGCAGAATCTTCGCCCCGGCGTAGATCGCCGCCTTGGCTCGGATCACGTTCTCGATGTCGGGCTGGGTGACCACGATGTCCGCGTCGGTGCGGGAGTCGCTCGCGGAGACGAGGACGAACTCCATCTGCCCGGCAGCCTTGCGCACCCTCGGCGAGCGATCCGGGAGAAGATGCCCGGAGCGATCGATGATCCCGACTTCAAACAGCCCGGCGATCGCGTCGATCAGGCCCGAACCGCAGATTCCGCGGGGATCTCCGCCCCCGATGGTCTCCAGCTCGATCGATCCGTCCTCGGCGAAGGCGACGCGCTCGATCGCGCCGCGCGAGGCGCGCATCCCGCACTTGACGCCGGTCCCCTCGAACGCCGGCCCGGCGGACGTGGCGCACGCCAGCATCCAATCGTTATTGCCAAGGACGATCTCGCCATTCGTCCCGACATCGATGAGCATCGTGAGCCTGTCCGTGTCGGCCAGACCCGTCGCGAGGATCCCGGCGGTGATGTCCCCGCCGACCCAGCCACCGATCGCCGGCATCGAGTAGAGGATGCCGCGCGGGTTGATCCGGATTCCCACCTCCGCGGCGCGAACCGGGGGCGGGTTCGTGGTGGCGGGGACGTACGGCGACTTGCGGATGTTCGACGCATCAAGGCCGAGGAGGAGGTGGAACATCGTGGTGTTCCCGGAGATGAAGCAGGCGATGACGTCGTGCAGCTCGACGCCGGATCGGGTGACGAGGGTGTTGATCAGACCGTTGACGTCGCCGATGACCGCGGCACGCAGCGGGCCGGCACCTTCTCGTTCGGCATGGATGATGCGTCGCGTCACCTCGGCGCCGTAGGGAATCTGAGAGTTGTAGCACGCCTCCGCCTCGAGCGTGTTCGATGAGATCAGATCGACGAGATGGGCGACGACCGTCGACGTACCGACGTCGACGACGATCCCGTAGGCCGTGTTCGTTCGATCCCCTTCCTCGATCTGGATCACCTCGATCGTCTCGCCGCGATTCCCGACCGTCGCTGTGACCCGCCACGCGCCGTCCCGATGCTGCTTCGGAAGCGACTGAAGAACCTTCAAGCCCATCTGCATCCTGGGCGCATCGATGCGGCGGCGGATCTCGCGGTACAGCCGCTCCTGGCAGCCGAGGTAGTCTTGCAGCGTTGGTGGAGGAAGCTCAACGCAGAGTTTCGATACGATCGGGGCGACCGGGTACTCCGTCGCGGCGCCGAGGGCCGGCACGAGGGCACGGAAGCGCTGCGCGTCCTCGTCGACGAGGATCTGAGCGCCATCTCCCCGCGCCTCCGGCGGGACGGCCACCTCGACGTCCTCGGTGACGCGCGTTTGGCAGGCGAGAACGAACCCGTCGCGGATCTCCTCGCGGCTGAGAAGCGCGGTCGGCTCCGCGTCGACGACGCCGGAAAGGATCTGGACCCGGCAGCGGCCGCAGATCCCGTCGCCGCCGCAGATCGATGCGACGAAGACGCCGCCCGCGCGGGCGGCGTCGAGGAGCGTCTCTCCCGGGCGCACCTCGACGGTCTTCCCCTCCGGCTCGAACGTGACGCGGACCATTTCCATGGGTCTGCCGGCTAGCCGCCCCACTCCGTTTGGAGGAAGTGTGGGATTCCGGCGGCGTCCTCCGGACCGACGATCACCTCCCACCCTGACTCCTCCTGGATCTCCATCCGCAGGACGGCGACCAAGCCCGGGATGATCAGTTTGCTATGGCTCACGCGATCCATCGCACCTTGCGCGGTCACCGCCTTGACGATTACCTCGGCGGTCAACTTGTCGTCGGCGTAGGCGTTGAGGACACCGAGCCCCTCGGTGTCGACGACAGCGATGTACGCGGCGACCTTGCTGTTCTCGACCTCACCGGCCACGGTGAAGTAGGTCAGCGCGAAGTTCGTCGTCAGGATCACCGGCGCGTCGGCGCCGGGACTCCCGATCTCGTACAGCTTTGCCTCGATCGCGTTCGGCACGGTCGGGTCGGTGTAGACGTTCTGGCGGATCGTCAGGACGGGAAGGATCTCCGCCGGGCTTGCCGCGTCGGTGATCACGATCCCCGCGTAGCGGCAGACGGCCGATCCCGCGGCGAGCGACTGCTCGACGAGCGTCTCGCCGCGAGCGACGATGCATGTCGGATGGCCAAGCGGGCGGAAGACCTTCTCCAGCGCGAGCCGGCGCAGGAGCGTCAGCTGGGACAGCGCGCCGACGAGATCCGAGCTGTCCGGTTGCAGGACGAGGTCCTCGACCCCCGCCGCCTTCAGCCTCTCGGCGAGCTCCGCGAGCCCCTCGAGCGAGTCGGATCGAACGAGGACGGGAAGCTTCTTCTCCGCGGCGATCCGTGCGATTCCCTCCCAGTTCTCGCCGGTTGCCGGCCCGATCAGCGGCCGACGACCGACGACGCTGTCGATCGAAGCGCCGAGGATCAACGGATCCTCGCACAGAAGGATCAGCGGAAGCTCCGTCTTCTCCGACACGCGGTGCAACGCAGCGTCGAAGCGGTCGGCGTCCCCCCGTTCGCAATCCAACGCGACGAGGTCAACGCCGATCTCCTCTCCGACCCTGGTGAAGCGCAACGTCGCGATGGCGTCGAGCCGGGCGTCGATCTCGTCGTCGGACAGCGCGTCGGAGACGCGGATCGCGACCCCCGCCGGATGATGGAACTTCTCCTCGTGGCGGAAAAGAACCGTCTCACCGCCGATCGCGAGCTCGTTTCCGCCGGCGCCGATCGTCACGGTGCGCATCGGTGGAGCCTGGGCGTCGCCGAGGGCCGATTGCGCCTCGTCCGTCACGTGCGGGCATTGGTCGAGGGCGACCTTCTTCGCCGCGACCTGCATCGCGAACGCCATGCAGGTCGGGAAGTTGCAGTCGCCGCAATTGGTCTTCGGGAGCAACTTGTAGATATCGATGCCGGTAACCTTCGCCATGGTTGTCCCCGTCCCTCCTTACATCATCGGTTCCATCGCGAGAGCCGGATGTCCGACCTTCTCGAGATACGCCAGAAGCTCCTCGCTCGCCGTGGCGTCCTCCTCCGTGGCAATCTTATCGTACAGATCGGACTGCCCAAGCTCTTCAAAACGCTCCACGAGCCGGTCGCGGATCTCTTCTTTGAGAACCTTTGGCATCCACACGACGCGTTCGACACCGCCGTCGGCTGAGATGAATTTCTTGCTGGAGATGTAGAGCTTCCCCATCCCGATGAACCCCGGGGTCTGGATCCCCCCTCCGATCTGGCCGGCCATCGTCGAGAAGGTCATCCCGACGGGCGTCATCCCTTCGAACTCGCGGTTGACGATCATCACTCCGTTCGTCTCCGGGAGGATCGCGGTGATGCACTCGAAGCAGCCGCAGCTGGTCATCGGGTCTTCCATCATCGAGTAGGCGTTGAACCGTTCGAGATTCCCGTTCGACGCGACCTCGAGGTACTCGTTGACGCCCTGCCACTGCCCCTTCATCTCGTCGAGGGTCTGCCCCTTGACGATCGGCTGGTTCGGACCACGCGGATTCATCTCGTAGCTCGCAGCGCAGTCGAGCCAGGTGTACGCCCCACAGAGCCCGAGCCGCTCCGGGGTGACGACGCAGACATGATCCGGCGCGTACGATTGGCAGAGGACGCAAGAGTAGAACGTGTCAGCGTCCTCGTCGATCATCCCCTTGATCCGATCGTCACGCTGGTGGTAGACGGTGCGGGCCTCCTCGAACGGCTCGGCCATTCTCGCCTCGTCGGTGTAGATCGTCACCTGGATCTTGTCGATGATCGCGTTGAACTCCTCCCGCAGCTTGGCGACCAGCATCTCGCCGTAGTGCTTCAGACGGAATCCCTTTTCGTAGGCATCCTTGCTGATCCGCACCCAGACGATCGCTCGCTGTCCCATGTGAAAGACGCCGAACGCCCACGATGCAAACTCGTGGATCCGTCGCTCGACGACCGTCTCGAAGTCCTCCTTGAAGTTGCGGCCGGAGACTTCGACGACGACGCCGAGCGGAAGCGCGCCGCCGACCTCGACCTCGTCGATGTCCGGGCCGACGAGCTCGATGTGGCCATCCACAACGGCGTTCATCGGGCGGCCGCGGACGAGCTCGAACGCCTCCGTGTACTTCCCGCCGAACTGGATCTGCATCTGCTCTTTGCGGACACGTTCTCCTTCGAAGCCGGCCCCGTACGGGACCGGGATCGGGATCTCGCTCATCTTCAGCTTCAGTCCCCGAACCTCGACTGCCTTGTTGACGATTCGGTCGCGCGAGATCCCGGAGACGACGTGCTCGTACGTGCAGATGCCGCGCGGGAGCACTTGGGGGATCTCGACGTCCGAGATGATCGGGAAGCCGAAGTTGATCGCCCCGGCCGCGGTGGCGTACTTCTCGTCGGTGAGGAGCTGGTTGCCGTTCTGTGCGGACCCGTAGTCCGATCCGAGCGCGAGGACGAACGCGAAGACGCGCTCCTTGTTATACAGCAGGATCTTCCGCGCCGCGTCGAGATTGCCGGGCTTGACGCCTCCGAACGTCATCGCGGCGCGTGCGGCGAAGTTGAGCGCGAGGACGGCCGCGGACGTGTCCTTCCCGTAGGGGACGAGGAACGTGTCCCAGCTCATCTCGACGCCTTCTTCGGCGAGCTGCTCGGCCATCGAGACCCCTTGAGAATTGGACGCCATGAAGACGAGAATGGACCGCTCCTGAAGCGACCGCGCAAGCTCGACGGCCTCCTCGTTGGTCGGGAGGGCGCCGACGCAAGCGGCAAACCCGGGCATCCGACCGTCGACGAGCTTGATCCCCTGCAGCCGCAACGTAGCGTCGCCGGTGAACCCGAGCCACGGCCCTTCCGGCTCGTGACCGTTCACGTACTTCAGCACCTCGATGATCTCCTCGGCGAGGAGCGTGGCGACTCCGGCATCGAGTGCGCCCCCGAGATACGGAAGCCAGTTTCGTTCTCCGGGGACCGGCGGCAAGAGAGAGGCCGCCCGGTCGAGGGCGGCCTGGGCCTTTGCGAGGGTATCGACCTCCTGTCCCGTGAGCGCCAGCGTCAGGGGCAAGTAGTACGCTGTGTCCGGGAACTCGACTTTCGTGTCGGGGCCGCGCGTCTCGACCGCCTCGAGAAGCTGGGACCTTGCCTGCTCGACGTACGCGTGCGCCCCGCGGATCGCCGCCGTGGCGATGATTCTCGACATCCGTCCACCTCCTCAGTGCGAACCCAATGTCTTCACATGAAGACGCGAGCGAAGGTATTGCGTGCATCGATGCCGAGGGTGTCCGTTGTCGTGTCGCTCGTGCCGTCAGATTACCACGGCCGACGGCGGTTCGGCAAGTGACAGGCGAGAATCTGTCGAATGACAACGCATTTCGGGGCGACGGCGCCCGTCACTCGCCCGTGTGGTGCTCCAGATCCGCCAGCAGATCAGAGATGGACCGATCTGTCAGCTCATCGGGGAGCGGGCCACATCGGCCGGCGAGCCGGAGGGCGTCGAGGTATGGAATCGACGCGACGAGAGGCACCCCGCTTGGAAGGCCGTTCCGGATCGCGGCC
>Ga0272443_10003385_pt1 | contig 18837 bp, 17 predicted proteins | sample SSMAcet12_FD_193581 | JGI IMG/M metagenome (GOLD analysis project Ga0272443, IMG submission 193581) | Marine sediment archaeal communities from Little Sippewissett salt marsh, Falmouth, MA, United States - SSM-Acet-12 | ecosystem: Environmental > Aquatic > Marine > Wetlands > Sediment ... | reverse complement strand
AGTGGCAGATCAGCACGGACAGCGATTTTACCACCCTGATTCTGGACAAGACCAGCAAGGTTCAGTTGACCGCCTACGAAGTCGGTAAGATGGTGCTGGAGGTCGATACGATCTACTACTGGCGGGTGCGCTTCATCGACACGAACAACGGCGTCTCCGAGTGGTCCGAGACCGGTACCTTCACGACCCTCGTTGCGGAAGCCTCCGGTGATGCGGACAGCAACGGGATTCCCGACGATCAGGAAGTGACGGATGACGCCGCTGATGTCAATGAAGATGGCGTGGCCGACAGCCTGGATGGCGACATCATGAGCCTCAACACCGTTGAGGGGCAGACCATGATCGGCGTGGAGCCGGTCTCCGACGATGTCACCCTGGTTTCCATCGAGTCGATCGCTTCGGATAGCATCGCCGACCAGTCGGTGCAGTTGGCCTTCGGTCTGATCGGTTTCCGTTTGTATCTGGCCGACGGTGTGACCACGGCCACGGTGAAGATTTTTTTCAACACGCAGGTGTCTGATGATGCCCGGCTTTACAAATACACCACCGACAACGGATGGCAGACCTACAACAATGCCGTGTTCGCGGCCGATGGCAAATCAGTTACCATATTGCTGGAAGACGGCGGCGAAGGCGATGAGGATGGAGTCGTCAACGGCGTGATCGTGGATCCCTCGGGCGTCTCTTACACCACCGAGTCCGACAGTGCCTCGTTGTCCACGGGAGAAACCTCTTCCTCCGGCGGCGGCGGTGGGGGATGCTTTATTTCCTCCACACTCACTTCCGCCGATGGATCCGCTCTCAAAATGAAGCACATCTGGTTGCAGTTCAGACAAAACGTCGACCGTTTCTGGACGGCAATGATCCGATGGTCTGCAGCCGATTAAAAACGTCCAAAGGAGAAAACAGTTATGTATATGGATCGGGAAAAAGAGGGTGCGGTTGCTGGACGGATCGTCAAGGAGCGGCGATCCGGAATCGACCGCCGCGTGCTGACCTACGATTACTATATTCCCGAACGACGGATCCCCTGGGATCGTAGACAGGGAAACCAATGCCAGGGAGAGTGGCGCAGCAACAGGCGGAAATCCGCCTGAGTACACCGCGATTGATGTGTGGGTGTACGTAGCGAAGGGTGCGCTCTCGTTCAATGCTGAAGGGGAAGCGGGTAGCCGCCTCTCCTTCAGCCGCTCTCCATGCCCGCCTTGCGGTACAGGTCGAAAAAATGGTGCGTGGGGCCGCATCCCTTGCCCAAGGGAAAGGCATGCGCGATCGCGCCAGTGATATACGCTTTGGCTTTTTCCACCGCGTCGAAAAACGACTCCCCGCGCGCCATATAGGCCGCAATGGCCGACGAGAAGGTACAGCCGGTGCCGTGCGTACTCGTCGTTTCGACCCTCAAACTTTCCAGCAAACGATAACGCTCCCCGTCGAACAGCACATCCGTGGCGCCTCCCGTGCCCAAATGCCCGCCTTTGACCACCACCCTCTTCGCGCCCAGGGTCGAAATCTCGCGAGCCGCCTCTTTCATGGCATCGATGCTGCCGATGCGCCTGTCCAGCAGGGATTCGGTCTCGGGCAGGTTAGGGGTCACCACCCGGGCCAGCGGAAAAAGATGTCGGACCAGGGCGGCCCGGGCATCGGGCTGCAACAGGGCGTATCCGCTCTTGGAGATCATGACCGGATCGAGAATTACCGGCGGCAGCCTATCGAGGCTATTGAGGGCCTCGGCAATGGTTTCGATCAGGGCAATGCTGGCCACCATGCCGATTTTCACGGCATGAATGGCAAAATCGTCGAAGAGACAGGTAATCTGGTCGTGGACGATCTGCGGCCGCATCTCCTGGATGTCATAGACTTTCTGAGTATTTTGGACGGTTATTGCCGTCACGGCGCTGGTGCCGAACACCCCTAACGCCTGAAAGGTCTTCAGGTCTGCCTGAATCCCGGCCCCTCCCGACGAATCGGAACCGGCTATGGTCAATGCTACACGCATGGTTTTCTTTCCTTTCTTATCCCTTTTCCAACTACCCGGAAGTCAGGGTGCAAGTCGAATCTTATTGGTTACGGGCTTTGAGGAAACCACTTTTGTAGGAAGGTTACGAATTTGTTAAAGGAGGGATCGTTGCATCCTTTTACACTGACTTTTTTGGCAAGTTCGGCAAACACCGTTGCAGTGTATCGTTGCCCAGCGGCTTGCAAGGCGGCTCGCATCGCACCCTTTGGGTCAGAGGGTTTACTTTTCTTTGGGGGTAAAAAACCCTTTTTTTTGATGTAATTCCGCAATGAGCCAAAATTTTTACCCCACCCCATTATTTTTGCGACTTGTGGTGAACTCGACCAGACCCAAGCCTCCAATTCGGGGTCAAAAATGATGACGGCAACAGAATCAACCAGCCACCCATTTTTTTGAAGCTGTTTTTCAATCCCCGCCTCAATTTCTTCACGTTTTTTTTCTTCCTCTCCACAACCGTCTTTATCAAAAAACAAGATGGCATGCTTATGGCTGCTTTGAGGCGCCCGCAATAGATCAACTGCATTTTTACAGCAACCCGGGTCCCGGCCTATATATCGGAGCAAGTCGGTAGCTGGATCAAAATCTATTTCTATTTCCAAGGCTTTCTGCCTTGAGCACAACAACGTCTTAATGGCATGCTCAGCATCGAGATCGGCAACGACAACAAACAAATCTCTTTTCATCCCAGCACCCCAGAAGCATACAGGTCGCTGAGTGTCAATGCACCCTGCCATTGGCGAAGGGCAGGATGGTCAGGACCGGCAACGATGTCGGTGGCACCATTTTCCGTCTTTTTGAAACATAAAATGTCCCCTGCCTTGGCGCACCCTAAAACAACCGGGGAGTGCGTGGCTAAGAGGATCTGAGCGCCATACACTTCTCGAAGAGACTGGTATACGGTTTCCATTGCCATGGGATGAATCCCGTTTTCAGGTTCCTCTATCAGGTAAATCCCTTCAAAATCAGGCAGAAATGCGGGCAAAGTAAGTGCCAGCATGCGCAGTGTCCCGTCGGATGCCATCCATGACGGTATTTTCAGTTGGCCCCGGTATACCAATTGAAGGTAGCGATGTCTTGTATCCGGCAATTCCACGGTGACAACTTCCTCTAAATCGGGAAGCGCTGTCTGCAATTGAGCGATCCATTGCCGGTAGCGATTATCGTCCGACTTGCGCAGTTGTTGAACGACCCACGGCAAATTGCTGCCATCAGGTTTAAACAGCCGCCCCTGTCCGGGTGGGCTCGTTTGTCTTAAAACAAGGCTGTTCAACATCAAGTTTTGCGTGCCATTTACCAAAGTTTCTCTCAGCCAAGTGGAAACCGGAAAATTTTTTTCATCCTCAGGCATATTGGCAAGTGCCGATTTCTTCGGCCCCAATCGAATGGATGGCGCCCATCCACCTTTTCCTTTCTTTTGTTGAACTTCCGAATAAAAATTATCATTGCCATCATAGACTTTTCGGACGACACGTTTTTTAGTTCCCCCAACCTGCCTGCCATGCATGATCGAGTTGGGGCGTTCGACAAATAATGGAAAAATTTTCCTCTGGATTTTCTCCTTGTATCCGGTTATTTCCTGCAACAAAATGACTTGTTCGTCGAAAATTTGTATGTCGTTTCTTTCCTCTTCGATACCGATACTTACCTCATATCGTATGTACCGATAGCATTGTTCCGTTGCGAGCATCTTCGTGCGGTCCCGAGGAATCTCCAGTTCGACCGCCAATTGGAACCGATCACCTTCATGAAAAAAGAAGAGATCGTGGACCGTTGACGTCCTTTGGAATATGGCTTCATCCAATCCCTTGGCCAACAAATCGCCCAGAAAAGCAACAACATCCAAAAATGTGGTTTTGCCGCTCGCATTGGGACCGATCAAAACCTGGAAATCCTTCAATGGCTGGCGGGTGTATCGAAGGCATCTAAAATTAAGGGCTTCAATAAGCCGTATCATAGGGTGTGCTCCTATTGGTTTATCAAAGAAATCAAGCAAATACTTTCATACCAGATACAGCGATGCCTATCAACATTTCCATCTGGGTGGTTCGGCATTCAAAAGTGGTAAAGGCGTTATGATTTCAGGGAAAAACGTTCTTTTGGAGTTTATTGTTGTGATAAAAAAATATACAGATTTTGTAGTGCCTGCCGATAAGATGGGTGTAATGACTGTTCGACAATTTAATTGGCAGTCCTGAGAACTGCAAGATTTTTTATTCATGGCAAAAAGCAGGCAATGCGAAAACGCAAGACCAATGAATATTGGTAAATTTTCGATGAGATTCAATTCACGCAATCCTGGCAAACTCATGGGCAACGCCGGCGGGGCCGTCGGCATCGTCATCGCCCTGGTCCTGGTTATAGCCGTGGCTGCCGGTGGGGGATATTGGGCCTATACCAAGTACTATAAAATAGAACCGCCGCGCACCAAACTCGCTTCGATAAAGGTCAAGGAGGAGCTGGTTCAATTCGCCCATGACCGGGTGTCGCGGGCCTTGCATTACAACCTGATCACCATAGATGACATTGTGGTGATGATGGACAAGGAACTCAAGCGCCTGCAGCGCATCGCCAAGAAATTCCCTGACCAGAAAGGGATCGTCGATCCCCAGATCGAGGAATTGACCCGCGCCCGCAAACGCCTGGCAACAAAGCTGAAGGAAGTCACCGCAGCCGTCGAAAAGATTTACGTCACCTGGCTGGTGGACCGTTCCAAGGGAACCGGCCAGATCAATTCCCGCAAAGGCACGCTTACCCGCAAACTGGCCGATGCCATCCGCGGCGAGTCCGTGCTGATCGGCCGTATCCGCACCAACCCCGACGCCTCATCCTGAAATGTCATCTTTCGGTTAAAATAGATAGAGTGTTTTCATCCACAAAGGGTAGATTTTGGTTCAGGCCAAGGCCGCAGCGAGGTCGAAACCGCAGGCGTAGCAGGGCTACGTTGAGGATTTCGGCCGAGTGAGAACGCCGGCCTGGGCCGAAAGATGCCCTTTGTGGATGAAAACTAGCGGTAGGTGCGATAATCCACCCCATACTTCTTCGCCTTGTACGCAAATTTCCGTACCGTCGTCTTGAGGATTTCCGATGCCAGTGTGATGTTGCCGCGGGTGTTTTTCAGGGCGTCGATGATCATCTCTTTTTCTAAAGCGGCCACGGCGTCTTCCAGGGAGAGATCCGGCAGGGTTCCGCTTTCCTTGCCGGTCTGCAAGGTGGGCGGCAGGTGGTAGCTGTGAATGGCGCCCTCCTCGCACAACAGCACGGCCCGCTCGATGCAGTTCTCCAGTTCGCGAACATTGCCCGGCCAGTGGTACGCCATGAGCATGTCGATGGCGGGGGTGGAAAGCCGCTTGACATCCCGCCCGTTCTCGTCGGCGTAGCGTTCGAGAAAAAAATCGGCCAGCAGCAGGATGTCGGTTTTGCGCTCCCGCAGCGGGGGCATGTAAATGGGAAACACGTTAAGACGGTAGTAAAGATCGCCACGGAAAGTATTCTCTTCCACGGCCTGCTCCAGGTTCTTGTTGGTGGCGGCGATAATGCGTACGTCCACCTTGAGGGTCTTGTGCCCACCGACCCGTTCGAATTCCCTTTCCTGCAGCACCCGCAAAAGGCGAACCTGCACGTCGGGCTCGATGCTGCCGATTTCGTCCAAAAAGATGGTTCCCTTGTGCGCCAGTTCGAAACGGCCCATTTTCTGTTTGACCGCGCCCGTAAAGGCGCCCTTCTCATGGCCGAACAGTTCGCTCTCGATGAGGTTGTTGGGAATGGCCGCACAGTTGACCTTGACGAAGGGTGCCTTGGAACGCATGGAGTTATAGTGGATGGAGTTGGCCACCAGTTCCTTGCCGGTTCCGCTTTCGCCGCGAATTAAAACGGTAGCGTTGCTGCGGGACACCTGGCTGATCATCTGGTACACCTCGCGCATTTTATTGCTGTTGCCGATGATGTTGTTGATCCGGTATTTGTTCTCCAGTTCATCGCGCAGCCGTTTGTTCTCGTCCCGAAGGGCTTCCTTTTCAAGTTGAATGGTTTCCAGGTTGATGGCGTGCCGGGCCAGCATGGTGGCCACCACGGAGAGCAGTTTGGTGCCCTGCTCCAACTGGTAGTCCGGATCGTAGGCCCGGTCCACACTCAACGCGCCCACCACCCGTTTGCCTTTCTTGACCGGAACGCAGATAAAAGAGATTTCCCCCATGCCTTTCATCTTGCGGGACGCAGTTCGGTTGAGAAACAGCGGCTCTTCGCTGATCTTGGGGATAGCCACGGCCTTGCCGGTCTCGATCACCCGCCCGATGATGCCTTCGCCCAGTTTGTATTTCACCCGATCAATGGCACTTTTGGACAGGCTGTGGGCCACTTCGATGCTGATTTCGTTTCTCAGGGGATTGAGGATGGAAATCGTTCCCCGCTCCATCTGCATGTTGTTTGAAAGAATGTCCAGCGCTTTATACATGGATTTTTTAAGATCCAGATGCTCGTTGAGTGCGTTGGATATTTCGTAGAACAGGGTAACCTGTTCGATGGCGTTCATTTCCATGTTTGTCAAATGCTCCTTCGGTTGAATACAAATTTTGTAGATCGAGGTGCTCAATACAACATTTTTGTAATCTTTGGCAAGGAATTAAAAAGATTCGAGGGTTCAAGGATGCCAGGACCAGGAAAAAATCGTTCCACCTCCCCACTCCCTCACCTCCCTGCTCTTTGAACGCGTATTTTCATTCCCATCCACCGGCTTGAAAGAATCCCTGCAAATCGTTATGGTAACTCATGATTCTGCACATCGACATGGATGCCTTCTTTGCCTCGGTGGAACAGCTCGATCACCCTGAACTGAGAGGCAAACCGCTGGTCGTGGGCGGGGATTCCGGCCGGGGCGTCGTGGCGGCGGCCAGCTACGAAGCCCGCCGCTACGGCATCCACAGCGCCATGCCCATGTTCATGGCCAAACAGCGCTGCCCCCACCTGGAGGTGGCTTCCTCGCGCAAAGGCCGCTACGGTGAGGTATCCCGCACTGTTATGGCCATTTTGAACCGGTACTCTCCGGTGGTGGAACAGGTTTCCATCGACGAAGCTTATCTGGATGCGGCCGGGTGCTCCCGTCTGCACGGCCCCCCTGCTGCCATGGCAACAGCCATCAAGGCCGACATCCGGAAATCGACTTTTCTGACCTGTTCCATTGGAATCGCCCCTTTGAAGTTTCTGGCCAAGATCGCATCGGATATGGACAAGCCCGACGGCCTGACCCTCATCGCTCCGGAATCCGTTCATGAATTCATCGCGAATCTGCCGGTGGAAAAAGTGCCCGGCGTGGGCAAGCAGGCCTTTCAGCAGCTCAAACGGATGGGAATCCTGACGCTGGGAGATGTGAGAGCCCGAAAAGCGTCGGCACTGGTGGAACGGTTGGGAAAGTTCGGCTATCGGCTGGTGGACCTGGCCCACGGACGGGACGAAACCACCGTCTGCCCCCACACCCCGACCAAATCCATATCCACGGAGAAAACCCTGTCCCAAGACACCCGGGACCGGGAGCAATTGAACCGGCACCTGCTGTCCCAAAGCGAGGAAGTGGGCCGCCAGCTTCGCCGCCAAGGTTTTTTGGCCCGCACGATCACCCTGAAGCTGAAAAGCAGCGATTTTCGGCAGATCACCCGCAGCGCCACCCTGGATCGTCCCACCCACGCGTCGGAAACCATATATGAGACGGCCCGAACTCTCTTGGCACGCCACGCCCTCGACCAACCCATCCGGTTGATCGGTGTCGGGGCGTCGGCATTGATTTCCGATACCACACCGCAGCAGGCGTCTTTATTCGCCGATGCCACGGTCTGCAGCAATGGTTGGGAGAAGGTGGATCGGGCCGTGGATCGGATCGCGGAACGCTTCGGCGCTTCAGCAGTGTGTCGGGGCAGCCTGGCGCCGACGAAAGACTGAGCCCGTAAAAAAAGGCCCGAGAAATTGTCGCTTCCAAGGTTAACCGGCCGTGCGCATCATGGCAGGCATATGGTTTCTTTTCATGGGTTTACGTTCTACGCTGCATTTGTGAAAGCGTTTCATGGCTTGAGGTACGCATATGCTGGTTCCACCCTCTAATCCAAGAACATCCACGTGGGTGTTGTATAACCGATAAAGGTTGGATTTGGTGATTACCCTTTCCGTTGCGCCATCGGCAATAACACGGCCTTCTTTAAGCAGGACGACCCGGTCCGAAATCCAAAGCGCGTGATCCGGGAAATGCGTGGTTTTAATAAACGTGTATCCGCTGCCGGACAATTCGGCGATACGGCTGAGCATGCGAATCTGATTGCCATAGTCCAAGCCGTTGACGGGCTCGTCCATGATGAAAATACCGGCTTCCTGGGCAAGGGCGCGAGCGATCATGACCAATTGGCGCTCCCCTCCGCTTATCGATGTGTAGGACCGTTCCTTGAGATGGCCGATGGAAAGCCGCTCGAGGGCGTTCAAGGCGGCTTGTTCGTCCGCATCGGTGAAGCGGAAAAAAAATGGTTTATGGTGCATCCGGCCCATCAGCACCACATCCAGAACACGGTATCCAAAGGATGGCCGGTGAACTTGAGGGACGTAGGCAATTCGTCGGGCCAGTTGCTTGGGCGGTACGGAATGAACCGGACGATTTCCCAATTGCACGCTACCAATTTGCGGTTTGTATATGCCCAACAGGAGCTTAAGCAATGTCGTTTTCCCGCTGCCATTAGGTCCCAACAAAGAGACAACCTCGCCTGCTTCAAAAGAGATTGTAATATCTTTCAGCACCGCCTTGCGTGAATAACTGTAGGTGACATGCTCAATATCGATTGCACTCATTTGATTCGAATCCATGCCGGGTTGATGGAATTTGATCTAGCTCCAACCTTTTTTGGCCTTGCACAGAACGAAAGCGAAAAAAGGGATGCCGACCAGGGAAGTCAGGATGCCGATGGGGATTTCAACCCTGAAAAGCAGGCGAGCTGCATTATCGGTCACCAGCAGATAGGCTGCGCCGATCAGGGCCGCCGACGGCAGCAGAATTCGGTTGTCCGGCCCGACGATCATGCGCGCAATATGCGGGATGAGCAATCCCACCCATCCGATGATGCCTCCCAGCACCACAGTCAGGGCGCTGATGACCGTAGCCAGGAAAATGAAAATAAAACGCAGCAGGATCACGTTCACACCGAGGCTGCGTGCCTCTTCATCGCCCATGCTCAACACATTGAGATAGCTGGAAAGCAGCAGGGCCATACAAATACCGCCGATAATCGGACCACCGACGGTCAGCACCGTCATGCGGTCGACGGCCGAGAGTCCTCCCATGAGCCAGTATACAATCGCCGGTAACTGTTCGTAAGGATCGGCCAGGTATTTGATCACCGATAACAGGGAGGTAAACAGGGCGCCGCTGATGATGCCGCCTAAAATCAGCATCAACAGCCGGTCGCCGCGATTAAGGGATGAGATCGCCAAGGCTGCCAGCACGGCGATCATCCCGAAGGCAAAAGCGCTCAGTTGCACCACAAACCAGCTCTTGGCCAGGATCATACCTACCGAGGCACCGAAGGAAGCGCCCGATAGAACACCGAGCAGGCCGGGTGACACCAAGGGATTGATGAACATGGATTGAAAGACTGCCCCGGACACCGACAAGGCCGCACCGATCAATACGGCGGCGGCGATACGCGGCAGTCGGATATCGAAAAGGACATTTTTAATGATCTGGTACTGCCGCTCTTCCATGGTAAAGCGATCTGAAAACTGAAGGCCGATGAAGCGCCCCAGGTCGCCGAGGCCGATCATGTATCTTCCAAGAGTTAAGGATACAACGACTGCCAAGCATAGAACGAATAGTAAGATGCAAAAAATTAGCGATTGTTTCATGGGTCTATCAGTTCCCGGGTCGAATCCTCGTCAAGCGTAACATTGAGAAATAAGCGATAGAAATGGCGAGTTTCCGAGATCAGGTCTAATGAAAAAACTTGGGGATAAAGCCTATGGATCATCCATTTCAGGCCCAACAGACGCATGAAAGAAGGCGGGCGGTCGAACCAATTGAATGGCGTGCGTGGTATTTGGTACACCCGACCGTCCCGAACTGCGCGAATGTTTTTCCATTTAGGGTCGTTGACAAATCGGTCTGCGAACAACGTTTCATTGAAGACGATTACTTGAGGGTCATATTGCAGCACCTGCTCCATGGTTATCTTTTGCATGCCGAAAGAACTACGGTCGCCGCAACGATGAACGTTGATGCCACCGCTCAACGAAATCAGTTGGGCATGCACCGAAGCATGGCATTCGGTGCTTAACCCATCGGCGCCTTCGGCATAATAAACGGTCAGTCGTTCGGTTGAAGAAATGGCGGCGGTTGCTCGGGTGGCCTCGGCAAGCGTCTCTTCGGCATAGTGGGCCAGGAGACCGGCGCGTTCAGGACGGTTGAACAGGCTTCCCATGAAACGGAAAACCGTCGGGTAGTCGGACAGGTTTTTCATCGTGAGATACACGACCGGTATTCCCAATGGCCGCAAAGCCTGTTCGATTTTTTCATTGACGGCCGAATCCTGCCACATCCACACGAGTATTATTTCGGGCTGCACCTGCAGCAGCGTCTCCAGGTTGGCAATTCTCCCCTGGCCGAACCAGCCGCCGATCACCGGCAGCTCCGCCATACGTGGGTCCAGATATGTTTTTTCTGTGGCGTTAAAAGGAAAATTGAGTCCGGCCACCAGGCTGGGGTCCATGGCATAGACCATATACGTGGCTGGTGGCGATGTGGCGTAAACCTTATGGATCTCATCGGGAATCGTTACTTGCCGGCCGACCATATCGGTGATTTGGCGGGCTTCGGCCAAGCAGCATCCCAAAACCAACCAAATCAGGATTGCCATCAAATGTTTACCGTTGACCTGGCACATATTAAAAACGATGCGTCAGGTTGGCGAAATAGTTGATGCCTTCCTCGGGAAATCCTTCGTCAAACGCGTAGTTTTCGTCGAACAGGTTGTTGACGCCGGCCTCGACGGACAATCCCTTGATCAGAGAAACCGCCGCTTTGGCATTGACGACGGTAAAGTCGTCGGTCTCGCGCACGCCGTCGGAAGAGCTGTACTGGCCTGAATAGGTGGTCGAATCCGCGGACAGATCCAATCGATCGAAAAGGGTGTAAATGGCGTAGAAGACAAACTTGTGTTCGGGAATGCCGGTGATCTTGTCGTCGCTGCTGCGGTTGTCCCATTCGGTATAGGTATAATTGACGCCCCCGCGCATGCTGTCGGTGATACGGAAGGCCAGGCTGGCTTCGACCCCGTGAATTTGCACCTCGCCGATATTTCGGTTCTGCTGAATTGTCGAGGACGGATCGTCGGGATCGGGAATCCTGGCGAACTGGATGTAATCCTCGATGTCGCTAAAGAACAGGGCGCCACCGAAGGTGAACCGATCAATGGCCGCCTCGAATCCGAGGTCATAATTGACGGCAATTTCAGGGTCCAGGTCCGCGTTGGGCAAAGTGGTGCCGAAACGATAGGAATAGCGGTCCTTGAGCGTGGCGAAGCGGCTTTTGCGTGCGACGGTCAGATAAGCGGAATGGGTATCCGAGAAACCATAGAACAGGCCGGCCTGGGGGTTGAAAGACGAGGCGTCCTTGGTCGGAAAGTCGGATATGGTATCGGTGTCGCTGTCGTAGTCCTGGGCTTCCAGAGCCTTTTGCCAGTCGTAGCTGGCCCCTACCCGTGCGGAGAGCTTTTCGGTGATGGTGACGGTGTCCTCCACGGCCACGGAGTAATACTCGTCGCGGAATGTGCGCTTAGGCTCGCCTTCGTCGTGTTCCTTGTGCCGGTCGCGTTTATAATGAAACGCCGCCTTGAGATCGTTGCGGCCAAGCAGCGTAGTACCGATTTCCACCGACCCGCCGTAAGTATCGTCGTTGTACCAACTCTTGAACGCCGACTTTTTGGTTTGTGTTGTGTAGGTGTCGTCGTCATAACCGAATAGCGAGTTGTCGTATTTGTCGTAGTAAATTCTCGTTTTTACGTAGCTTTTCTCCCCAATGCCTGTTTTCGAGTTGAAGTAGACGCTCTCCTTGTCCCACTGGGGCCACTGCCAGTAGCGGATTTTCTGGGTGTTATCGTAACCGGTGTAGACCGGATTTCCTTTCTCCGCTTCCTGCTTGCTGTAGCTGATGGCATACTCATCGTCATCGGTGGGCCTGAATCCGATTTTGAAACTGATTTTTTTGTCGGTTATGTAAGAGTTGTCGCGTTTATCGCCGTCTTCGGTTTCGGTGGGCTTGAAATCGTCGGAAAGCTCGTAATAATCGCGGTCAAGATAGCTGGCCCCGCCCTGGAAATACCACTTGCCCAAGTTGCCTCCGACGTTGGCATAGGCCTTGGTGGTGTCGCCACTTGCCAGGCCGATTCCGGCGTTGGCTTCGAAGGGATTCTCGGGTCGTTTGGTGACGACATTGATGCCCCCCCCCATGGTGTTGAAACCGTAAAGAACCGAAGCAGCGCCCTTGGATACCTCTATCCGGGAAACATCGAAGGTGGTGAAACGGCCGTAATCGGAGTAGCCGTCATACATGACGTAAACAGGAATCCCGTCCATGAACAGAGGCACATGCTTGACATCCAAGCCGCGCACGGAAACGGTGCGCTCGTTGCGGGCAGCGGTGCGGGAAACCGCTACGCCGGGCATCAAGTCCAGGGCCTCGGACAGATCGTCGCGGTTGAGCTGCCGCAGCATCGCTTCATCCACCTGGCTGACGCTGCCTTGCACGGATTCACCCTCGGCGGTGACAACCACCTCTCCCAAGGTGAAAACCCCTGCCGATTCGGCGGCATCCTCTTCCGCCGGTTCCGCCAGTGCGGGTACGGAAAAAGCGACAAGCATGACCAGCAAAACAATCCACTTCCAACTCAGACTCTTCATCATCCTTTTCCTTTCCTTTCTTATCCGCGGTGTTGCGAAACATGCCAGGCGGCACAAATCGTTATTTCCAGACAACTTTATGCTTATATTAGCATAATGTTTTAATTGTCAATTGTATTTTATAAACGTGGTCTTAGGAGCATCCCTCGAAGATTGGCTATCTGCGGGCAAAACGGGTACGATGATGGACGGAAAGGCCTAATGGAGGATGGAAAGACGCTCCGAAGATGAAGCGTTCTCCTTCCCTGCCCTTCTGTTCGGTGGAATGGGAAAAATCAACCTGCCAGGCAACACAAGACTCCTGGGAGACGGCGGCTTTTAACTCTTGGACAGCACGATCCAGAATCCGGTGGCGTCGTTGATGATTTGATGGGTTGTGCAGCCGATTCGCTGAAATAATGATTCAAACCGGCGAAGGTCGTCTTCACCGGTTTTTTTGCGTGCATAGCAGTCCCAGGCGGGATCGCGCTTGAGCATTTCGGCGATCACCTGCTCACGCATATCCGCGCTGCCGAAGCCGCCGCCGATGTAGGTGGCGCCCTCAGGCGCCAAAACGCGATAAATCTCCCGGAAGGTATTCTCAAGGTCATCCCAGAAAAACATGGACCCTCGGCTGACAATCAGATTGATGCTGCCATCGGCGAACGGCAGGGCATGCACATCGCCAGTCTCGCACCGGACCCGATCCTTCAACCGGGCCGCGTCGATGTTGTCCATGGCGATCTGCATGGAGTGGGGCGAGAAGTCGAATGCGATCACTCGCATTTGCGGCGCCTTTCGAGCCACGGCCATGGCCAGCATGGCCGAACCGCTGCCAAGATCCAAGCAGACGCCCTGGCAGATGTTGGTGACTGTTAAGGCATTTTGGGCAATAACGGGATAAATCGGCGCAAAGACCGTCATGGCGATTTCGTTCATCCTCAAAGCGGCATCGCGGTCGAATGTCGTCGGCACGGTATTGGTCCAGTTTTTCTGCATGCGATGATCTCCCGAAATTTTCATTTGCAGCGATTTAATTTGACTTATGGCGCTACAAATTATTTTTTTAACGTCTTTTGACGTTTATAAAATATATCGCTTTTTCGTTTTCCAATCAAGCACCAATCACGAACGCTCGAATTTAGCATGCAATCAATGCACTCAACGATGGATGAGGACATGTGCAGGGCGATAAAAGAGGCGCTCATGCTGCGCCGACGATGTGGCTCCGACGCTGAGTTTTCCCACCTTGCTGCAGCGAACCGTTCCGATGAGAGGATAGGATGAATTGTGAGAAGGAGCCCGTAGCTTTCGCAGACATAGACTGGAATGGATTGTGGTACGAAACTCAGATTGGGAGGCGACCCCGGTTTCGCGATCCCACCTTCTGGGATAAACGCGCGCCGGAATTCGCAAGAAATGTAAAAACCGACGATTATACGGATCGGTTCATCAAAATCCTGCAGCCGCAGCCGGAATGGCGCATCCTGGATATTGGCAGCGCAGCCGGCACGCTGGCGGTCCCTTTGGCTCGGCGAGTCGCACATGTTACCGCCGTGGACCCGTCTACCGGAATGCGCGAATTGCTGGAAGCACGCTGCCGCAGGAATTCAATCCATAATATCCAAATTGTCGATGGCCGATGGGAAGACGATTGGAACCGTTTGGGGATAAGTGTCCATGACGTCGCCATCGCGTCCCGCTCCCTAATTGTCAAGGATTTACGAAACGCTATCCTGAAACTCCAGCGGTATTCAACCCAACGGGTATGTCTATCGACCCTGGTTGGCGACGGTCCCCACGACCGCAAAATCGTCGAAGCGACAGGTCGATGTTTCAATCCCTGCCCCGATTATATCGTTGTCCTTAACCTCTTGCACCAGATGGACATTTTCCCCAATCTCGTATTCACCTGCGGCAGACAGCAAAAAACCTACCATGATGTGGACGACGCCGTTGCCGACATGCGCTGGATGATCCAGGAGATGACGCCCCGGGAGGAGGAAAAACTGCGCGTCCATCTGACCGGCACTCTTGTACGGGAAGGTGATCGCTTGAAACTGCCCTATAGCAAAATAGTGCGATGGGCGGTTATATGGTGGGATGTGACTGATTCGGAATGTTGACGAAAAGCAAGACTGGTGCAGTGTGTCGCGCGGAGCGATCTTTGCGAATCGCCCCGCCCGAATATCACAATTCGGCGATCAATTTTCCGGTGGCGCCGCCTTCATATCCGGGAATCGAATCGATTTCCTTTCTCAGTGGTGCGGATTGCAGAACATCCAAAAGCACTTTCACGGTGGGATGATCGAGAATGTCTTTGGGGATCACCAGATCGCAGCGGGCATGGGCAATGGGAACGAACCCCAGGTCATACGCTTCGGAAATCGCCCTCAGACCCAGGGCGGCGTCGGCCACGTTACAGGCGACACGGTAGGCGCCATCGCGGTGGGAATTGACCTCGTTCCGGTAGCCGTTGATGGCGCCGCTTTCGATACCGCCGAGTTGCAGATGGTCGTCCAGCAGCACCCGCAGGGCGGCACCGGGCTCCCGGTTGACGAACCGCACCATGGGCTGGGCCAGGTCGACAACATTGCGGATGCCCAGTGGATTCCCCCTGGCCACCATCAGACCTTCCTCCAAAAGCGAAAATCCCAGTACACTGCCGTTCACGCCCGAGAGATTTTTCTTGGCCAAAACGACATTGGATTCGACCTCACCGGTATTGTGCAGGTGGGTTCCGGCTACATGGGTAACACCGTCGGCCAAGGCGTTGAGGGCACGATGGCTGGAGGCGAACCGGCAATGAACTCGCGTCTCGGGTGCAACACGGGTGATATACTTTCCAAGAATTTCAAAGGCAGGATCGCAACCCATCAGGATAATCGTTTTTTCCAAACGAAAGGATGGACTCAGGATGAAAGCGCTTTTTTTGTCCGGATTGAGCAGACCATCGGCCGAGCGCAAGCCAAAAGGAATGGATTCCGGGCCTTGCAATGGCAGGCCGATCAGCCGCTCGCGTACACGTCCGAGGGATAACCGGGTTGATTGCTTACCGCCGCCGCCGTCGATAACATGCACGGGTTCGACTTCCGTCGATCCCTGCTCGACGAACAAATCCTCCACCCGGCAACCGAACACCCTAGCCAGTCGAAGGGCGATGGCTGTATTGGGCAGGTAGCGGCCGGATTCAATGTCGTAAATCGCCTGGCGCTTGACATCGACGGCTTTGGCCAGTTCCTGCTGGGACCACCCTTTTTTAAAGCGAAATTCCTTGACGTTGCAGGTCACGGTGTCGTCTTTTCGACCCATTCGCGACTCCTGGCTATTATGAACGTTAAAGGTGATGAGGCAAAAAAGAGATTGATTGATCTTAATAGCATACGTAATAATTTACGGTCAAATAGCGTTTAAAAACTACATTTAAACAACTGCATGTGTTTGATTCCGTCGTTACTCATCGCTTAACCGATACGAATGAAATGATTTTACCATGACCGATAGATATAATGACTTGAAGCGCAGAGCATCGGAATTGATGCGAGATCACGGCCTGATGGGCGAAACCGTGCAGGTCAAGGCGCGTGCATTGAGCGTCGAAGAGGCCATCGGCAACCCCGAGGACGATGACTTCCCCATTCAGAAAAGCAAGGAGCGCCTGATGCAGGCGGACATCCGATGGGCTCTCGGCCAGGTATTTACCGATCAATTCGGCGATTACGAGGGGACCCTGGAAAGCATTTTGACCGCGCCCCTGACCAACACTTACCGTCGGGCGGTCTTTATTGCCGCGTTGAATGCGGCCCTGCGTCATTTGGGAAGGATAGACGGAACCCTACACTGTCGGGACGAGGAGCCAAAACAGTGTGCCACAGCCTTAAGCGAACATATTGCCCATCGTTATGGCAAGTTAAAAATTGCTCAAGTCGGACTTCAACCGCGCATGGTGGAAAGCCTTGCCGCGCGTTTCCCGCTACGGGTGCTGGACATGGACCCGGACAATATTGGCAGCGAAAAATACGGAACTGTGATCGAATCCCCGGACAACACTGCCGCGGCAGTTGACTGGGCCGATTTGCTGCTGGTCACGGGAACCACGATCATTAATGGGACCCTGCCGAACTTTATGGGCGACAAACCGGTGATTTTTTACGGCACTACCATCGCCGGTGCTGCGCATTTAATGGGATGGGAGCGGTTCTTTGTCAAAAGCACATAGTGACCGATGGTGAGAGACGGCTCCCGGTGGACCAAGCCGTGGACCGTATCGCCGAACGCTTCGGCGCTTCAGCACTTCGGCGGTGCGTCGGGGCAGCCTGGCGGAGAAGAAAGATTGAAACGGCAAATCGGAACGCTATCGTTTTACATCACAAGAACTCAGCGGTCTGCGATGGGGGAGCGTTTCTTGTGGTACGACTGGATTCAGAAAGGAATGTCCCTTTCATCTGCATCCGGATCCTCGTCATCATCGTCAAGGTCGAAGGGCATCATTTCGCCGGCAAGATCAAAAAAGACACCCAAGGATTCAGAAACATTTTTTACGATGCGGCTATGCGCTTCCTTTTCATCAAGATCTTTTGCTTTCGACATTGCCTTCAAAGAAACGATTAGTTCTTTGGATAAACTTTCCATTATTTTTTCAATATCCATTGGGTCTCCTTTTCATTTGTTACGGCGAACAGCGATAATGTTCGGGATATATTCCATTCGAAACGGTCTGTCCAACCAATACAATTTTTCAGCGGAAATCAAGAAAATTCAATGCCGAGGCCCGATGCTTCAACCTAAATTAGTTTAAATCACTCGGATGCCTGTCCACTTCCCCTGCCTGAATCGCCAGAACGACACAGCAAACAGCGATAAGACGTAGAAGGTCAGCGTGATCCAACAGGCAACAAGGCCCAGTTGCAGATAGGCGAGGATGACGGTCAGCGGCACAATCATCACCAGAAGGGTCGTCACCCCAACACTCCACATGATGAAACGGGTGTCGCCGGCGCCTTTCAGGACACCGAGGAAGGTGAAATAAAGGGCGTCAAAGACGATGAAAACCGCCATGATGCGCAGCACGGCCGTGCCCTTTTCCAGTAGCTGCCCCTGTTCGGCGGACAGGAAAAGCCCCAACACCGGCCCGGGAGCGAATAAAAACACCAAAACCAGGCAGGCGATATAGGCCATGAGCACGACAACGGTCTGCCGGGTGAAATCGAAGGCGCTCTGCACGTCGTCCCGCCCCAGGGATTGGCCGACCAGGGTGGACAACCCCAGCGAGAAGCCCACGGCGGGCATGAAGGCGACGGATTCCAGGGAAAAGGCGATATTGCTGACAGCCAGCTCGGTTTTGCCCAGACGCCCGACGGCAAAAATGAAAAAGGCAAACGAAAATACGTCCATGGTGAACTGCAACGATGCCGGCGTTCCGTTTTTCAAAATGCGCCCCAAAAGCTCCCTGTCCATCCGGCGGCCGGTCAGTACGTGGTACTGCCGATCATTGGATTTGTTGAAGATCATCCAGGCATAGAGAAGCGTGATCAGGGTCCAGCCGCTGACCGTGGCGATCCCGGCACCGCGGATACCCATTTCCGGAAACATGCCGATCCCGTTGATCAAAGCGTAATCCAGGGGGATGTTGAAAAGCATCCCGACGACAGTGATGATCATCACCGGCCGGGTCCGGCCCCGTCCCGAGAAAAAGCAGGAAAGGGCGATACCGGCCACGTGGATGCCGCCGCCCAGGCAGAGAATACGGAAATATTGGCGTTCCAGAAGTTGAACTTCTATTGCGTGGCCGCCCAGGTGTCAATGGGAATGAAAAGTGTACCAGAAATGGGAAAATAAAATTGTACCACCCTGGGGTTCATTGGAACTCCTTTTTAGCATTTTCAGCAACCGGCCCGGAAGATCCGGCGGTGGCGAAATCGCTC
>Ga0272443_10003384_pt1 | contig 18838 bp, 16 predicted proteins | sample SSMAcet12_FD_193581 | JGI IMG/M metagenome (GOLD analysis project Ga0272443, IMG submission 193581) | Marine sediment archaeal communities from Little Sippewissett salt marsh, Falmouth, MA, United States - SSM-Acet-12 | ecosystem: Environmental > Aquatic > Marine > Wetlands > Sediment ... | reverse complement strand
CAAACTGTCAAGCAGTGTCCCAAAACCTCTTTCGTCGGCCGTTGACGACAGGGGCAAGAGCGAAACCGCCTGCGCCGTTGCTGTCACGGCCAACACGACCCCTAACCCGACCAACCACTTCTTGGCAAAAACCATTGTCTTTCCTCCTCCTCGCATGACTCGGCAACGTAATACTGGACGCCCTAGCCAATACCCTATCATCACCCGACTTTGGGGGTGACCATACGGCAGCATACAATGGCTACTTTTACTAAGAGGGCTCCTCTATCCTCCTCCCTTGCCCCATGCCCAGCACGCGTCACTTCCGTAATGCGCCTTCTTACGCATCGCTTAGGACAGGGCTATTCAGGCGACATGTCTTTTTTCCACTCCATGTGGTCCGCTCGAGCCATATTAATCGGACCACAACCTACCTCTTAACCTCATGGACCTGTGTCTGTCAAGGAAAAAATCTAAAATGGCCGAAAAAAGTCCGGCCTGATCACAATCCATAATTGCATTTTATTATAAACCAGCACTTTATTCATGCAGGGGAGATCATTTAAGGAAGCGATATGACTGCGAAAAAGCTCATCGCAGAAAGTGCTTGGAACGTGGTTTCCAATAGGAGGATCTGTCGGTCTTGGAGCGACCGTGACGCTGGGAAGACGGTTTTTCCGTTTTTGACTCAGGGGAATCTCCGAACAGAACATCTGAGGGGCCGGCCTTTTGGAGCGATGGGGCTTCCTGCAGCTCTTTTAGGCGGTCTCGCAGCTGGGCTGCCCGTTCGAAGTCGAGTTGTTCAGCCGCATCAAGCATTTCTTTTTCGAGCATGGCCATTATTTCAGTACGGTTGTACTCTTGCTCGTTGGCCCGGACGGCCTCTCGCGCGATCCGCCGGCCGGCGACCTCCTGAGCGAGTGTTTCCCGGATGGCCTTGCGGATGGATTCGGGCTTAATCTGGTGATCCTTGTTGTATTTGAGCTGGATCGAGCGGCGCCGCTCGGTTTCCCTGATCGCCCGATGCATGCTCGGCGTGACCGTGTCTGCATAGAGGACAACCTCCGCGTTGACGTTGCGTGCTGTGCGTCCGATCATCTGGATGAGCGACGTTTCGCTTCTCAAAAACCCCTCTTTGTCTGCGTCCATGATTGCTACAAGCGAGACTTCGGGTAAATCAAGACCTTCGCGCAGCAGGTTCACGCCAACAAGTACGTCAAACTCCCCCCGGCGGAGGTCGTTGAGTATCTCGACCCGTTCGAGTGTATCGATCTCACTGTGCAAGTACCGTCCGCGGTAGCCGCGCTGGTCGATATAGGCAGAGAGGTCCTCGGCGAGTCGTTTGGTGAGTGTCGTTACAAGCACCCGTTCACTGGCCGCGACGCGTTTATCAATCCGTCTGAGCAGGTCGGGCACCTGCCCGCGCGCCGACGTTACGTGAATGACCGGATCCACCAAGCCCGTCGGGCGGATGATCTGTTCGACAACCTCCCCTCCACACTTTTCAAGCTCGTATGTCCCCGGCGTGGCGCTGACGAAGAGTACGCGGTTCCAGAGCTGCTCGAACTCCCCGAAGCGCAGCGGCCGATTGTCGAGGCAGGATGGAAGCCGGAAACCGTGTTGAACAAGGACTTCCTTGCGGCTCCGATCGCCGGCGAACATCGCGCGCAGCTGCGGGATTGTCACGTGCGATTCGTCGATGATAAGCAGGTAGTCTTTCGGGAAGTAGTCGATGAGCGTATAAGGACGCGATCCCGGGGGCGTGCCGTTGAAGTGACGGCTGTAATTCTCGATGCCGCTGCAGTAGCCAACTTCTCGAATCATCTCGAGATCGTACCGCGTACGCGCAAGCAGCCGTTGGGCCTCCAGCAGCTTGCCGAGCCGTCGGAGCTCCTGGACGCGCTGGTCCAGCTCTTCCTGGATCGTACGGCATGCCACCTCGACGCGCTCTTCCGGCATAACATAGTGTACGGCCGGATAAATGAAGATCTGTTCCTGGCTGGCAAGTGTCTGGTCGGTGAGAGGATCGATAAGATCGATCCGTTCGATCTGATCACCGAACATCTCGATACGGTAGGCGAACTCCTGGTCGGCCGGGAAGCACTCGACCACGTCGCCGCGGACGCGAAAAGTGCCTCGTCGGAAGTCGATGTCATTGCGCTTGTACTGAAGTTCAACGAACCGTCGCAGCAGCTCATCCCGTTCGATATTTTGACCGACATTCAGGCCGATGACGCTACGCTTGAAATCCTCCGGCGATCCGAGGCCGAAAATGCACGAAACCGATGCCACAATGACCGCATCGCGCCGTGTCGCCAGTGTGCTGGTGGCACTGAGTCGCAACCGGTCCAGGTCATCGTTACGGGAGGCATCCTTTTCGATATAAATGTCGCGTTGAGGGATGTACGCTTCCGGCTGGTAGTAGTCGTAGTAGCTGACGAAGTACTCGACAGCGTTTCCAGGAAAGAATTCACAGAATTCTTCGTAAAGCTGTGCTGCAAGAGTCTTGTTGTGGCTGATAATAAGTGCTGGGCAATTGAGGTTACGAATGACATGGGCCATCGTGAAGGTTTTGCCTGACCCCGTCACCCCGAGCAGGCATTGGTGCTTCTGGCCTGTTTTAAAGGCGTGTGTAAGCTTTTCGATGGCTTGCGGCTGGTCACCCTGTGGTTCGAACGTGCTTTGAAGGTCGAAATCGGCCATTCCATGCTTTCCAAAGACTGCGCAATGAGGCAATCCAGGGTCTATGTCTCAAGGACCGTGTGCCGGGAAGGCGCACCGCAATCTATCTTCATCCTATGTCGTCCCCCGGCCCGGTTCAAACGCAGCCGGTGAGGTTGCAGGAGAACAGGAAAGGGACGCCAAATTCTGGCGCCTTGGCCAAACGGTCAAATTGCGATATGGTGCCCTCGCGTAAGAGCCAATCGTGAAATAATCTGTTCAGGGAGTTTGAATCGTGAGCGTTTTCGACCGTTTCGAGGAGTCGCCGTTCGGCCCGCTCGGTGAGCACATGCGTGAGGTCAAGCAGTGTGTCGCCCTGGTTGAGCCGATGTTCCGGCGCGTCCAGGCACGCGATTACGGAGGGCTCCGTCAGATCACGCAGCAGGTCTTCAAACTCGAGCATCAAGCCGACGAGATCAAGCACGAGATTCGCCGACGGATCCCCAAGAGTTTTTATCTGCCCATATACCGCGGCGATTTGCTGGCCTACCTGAAGTTGCAGGACGACATAGCGGACTCCGTTGAGGATGTGGGTGTACTTTTGACGATCAAAGACCTCGAGATGCCTGAGGCGATAGCTGAACATATCATGGAGCTTGTTCGGCGCGTGCTGACGGTTTGTGAATACCTATTCCAGTGCACCGATCAGCTTACGAGCCTCGTCGAGGCGGATTTTGAGGGCCCACGTTGCCAGGCGATTCTTGACCTTGTAGCCAAGGCTGAGCATGCCGAATGGCGGGCGGACAAGGCCCAGTACACTGCTTCCCAGAAACTGTACAGCCTCGAAGACGAGATTCGGGCGACAGACATCATGCTCTGGTCGAGCATTTTTCAGCAACTCGGCAAGCTGGCTAACCAGGCGGACAATACGGCTGAGCGTCTCCGACGCATGCTGGTTCACTGACCTTCGTTCTGCTGTCGCTCGTGCGGGGGTAGCGCACCGTTACGTGGGCTACTGAAGTGAAGCCCCCATGTAGTCTGAATGTCCGCGAGGGGCATGCGTTTTCCAGCAAAGGTAGGGTCTTCCGCGTGATCGGGGAGCTCTTAGCGACAACACCCGACGGCATGCCTGTTTTCCTGATGGTCAGTGCGATCCTGGCCGCGGTCATGCTGATCTGGGATACCATCGAGGTGGGGCGCAATGATGCGGCTAACCTCGTCAACGCGGTATTCGGCGCGCGCGTTCTCACGCGCAGCGCAGCCGTCTGGGTGGCGGGATTCGGCGTGGTTCTCGGTGCGATCGCGTCCTCGCCGGTCATCGAAACCACCCGCCGAAAAATCTTCGAACCCACCATGCTGGATACCATCGAGAAGGCCGTCGCCGTCTATGTGGCTGTCTACATCGTGGATACCGTTTTGCTCTACGGCTATTCAGCCTTCGGGATGCCCGTCAGCACGACCGCGTGTCTCGTATTCGAGTTGCTTGGAGCGGCCTTCGCGCTGGGCGGTTTCCAGATCGTCTATTGGGATAAGGCCGGCGAGGTGGTATCGGCCATCATCATCTCGATCTTCACGAGCGGTGCGGCGGCCTTTATCGTCCAAAGAGCGCTCCGCGGAGCAATCCGCGACCGCGGACAGCAGTTGACGACGCTGCTGCTGCACGGAGGATGGGTCGGCGGGGGAATGTTGGCCGGCCTGACATACTTCATGCTCGTCAAGGGTATGCCCGGTATACCCGCAGTTCAGCACCTCAACCAATGGCTCGACGAACGTGCCTACGGAGTCGGCTGGCTCATTCTCGCACTTTGGGTGGCTTACGGGATTCTCGTCCATATGGCCTTGGTCCTTTTCCGAAAGAAAGCAGCCCAATGGCTGTTCCCGGGCCTGGCAATCTTTGGCACGGTTTGTATGGGGTTCGCTTTCGGCCAGAACGACTTGGCCAACTGCGCTGCACCTGGCCTGTCGGCACTTACACTGATCTGGTACTACGAGGAAGGACTGCAATTCGCCACGAACGTTTCAATCGCCTGGTATATGCTGCTGTTCGCCGGGGGATTGCTTCTGGCCGGTATGACGACGCAAAACGCCGCGCGCGTCACAAGGGCGCAGATTCACACCGGCAGCATGGCGCACAACGTCGCGCTCTGGGCGCCGCGGTGGTGCATCCGGTTGGCCCGTCTTCTTTTAAGGCTTAAAGGCAAGGCACCTGCCCTTGCGCCGCCCCCCGTCCGAACGCACGCGGGCAAGACCCTTCACTACGATCCCCTTCGCGCCTGCACTATCCTGGCGGTGTCTGCCAGTGTGATCGCGACGGCCTCGGGACTGGGCCTGCCTGTTTCGACGACCTATGTTGCATTCGCGGCCGTAGTGGCCACGGGAGCGGCTGACCGCATCCTGCACCGCGGCGACGCCGAACTGAAGCTTGCGCGCACGATCTGGGTCGTCTTCAGCTGGTTCGCCGCTGCCGTGATTGCCGCTGCAGCCGCCTGTGTCGTCTGTCTGATCGTTTATCACCTGGGCGTGGTGGGCATCTTGACCTGTATCGGCGGCAACTTGACGGTGCGAACCATCCTCAAGTACCGCGGAGATGCGCAAGAGAAACTCGTGCGCGAACAGGCGCGCGACCGGATGTACCCCGAACGCTACACCGATTACGAGGGATAAACGTTGCTGCTGCTATGCCGAGAGCCTCTCAACATCAGGCATCCATCGTCACTGCACGGCTCGGTCAAACCGGGCATCCTGTGCCGGCCCTGCTGATCATCGGCAGGTGCGAGCACGATACCCAATTGAACGGCCTCAATTATCATGCAGCCGCGGATCCGGTTGCCTCAGGGAACCCTGGCATCCGCACATCGTCGTCATGACCTCACATCGCCAGGATCTTGTCCATAGCTGCGCTTGTTCGGCTCAGCAAGCTGGGATCCCATGGCATCATCTCGGCTACCAGGGTCGATTCGTAGCCGATTGCATGGAGGGCGGCCATCGTCTCACCCCACGGTACCTGCCCGGCTCCGAGGCTGCAAAACGAATAGGCACCAAGGAAGCCAAATGCCTCTTGGAAATCCTTGATGTGAACGCGGCGGATCCGCTTGCCAAGCAGCTCAATCCAGTGAGGAGGGTGCTGATGGACTCCCATTCCATTTCCTACGTCGAAGTAGATTCCCAGACGCTTGCTGCCGAAACTATCAGTGAATTCGGCGAACTCAAGAGGCGAGTACATCAGGCCATTCCAGACGTTTTCGATGCACAAATCTACGTCGAACTTCTCAGCCACATCAAGTAGTCTTTTGACAGCTTCCCTGGCGCGTTCCATAGCCGTGTCGTAGCGGATGAGGTCAGAACAAAGGGGGGATTTGACAACACCGGGCACAAAGAGCAACGCCTTGCAGCCCAGCCAGGCAGCCCTCTCCAGAGCCTTGCCGTGGAGATCGACCGCCTTTTCGCGGACGGCCTTATCGTCGCTAGTCGGGTTAAAAGCCCAGCTCATTCCGCTGGCCAGCGTTTCGGCAACTAAGCCCGATCCGTCGATCTGGGACCGGATTTTCTCGCACTCGGTACGTGGCGTTTCAGTGCTCAGCACACCTTCCGGTCCGATGCACAACTCCATGCCCGTGAAACCCTCGGCTTTGGCCGTAGCCAGGGCATCGTCGATCGGGTGTGTATTCGACAGGCCTTCCTTCATTGACCAGTAGCTGATGCATTTGATCACGGTTCATCTCCTGTTGCGGGGTAGGGACTCGAACTCCTGCAACGGCCAACCGCAGGCACCCACTGAACTTGCGGCAGGCCGTCTGTTTACCTTTTCTGCCTATGACGTCGGCGCAGGCAAGCTTACTCATCAGGCCGGTCAATGCAAGTCCACCTGGAGGTTGTCGTTTTATTGCGAGAAACGACTGTTGTGAATACGGACCGGTGGAGGTGAATGTATGTCTCTCATCACCCGAGGAGAACTGAATAAATTGTGGTACTCATTCTACAGCGAGGACGCAGGGAGACCGGTTTCGGAAAGATTGTATTTATGTGCTAAACCGTTTAACCAGGAGGCTGACACTTGACCGGGTACTTGGGCTGCCAGACCGATCATATCTTTGAAGTGGCCCTGCGACCAGAGGGTCCTCAGCAGTTCGAGCCATGGTGCGTATGCTGGCTCAATGGGTGGGACGGGCTGCCCGTCACGCATCAGCGTGATTGCCTGGCTTGCCAAGAGCCTCCCAACGTGTACTGGGAGGTCAGGTAGAAAGAGTAGTTTGAGTCGACGGCTTGGCGAAAACGACACGTTTATGGAAACATCCACCACCTCACGTACTGATTGCGGAAGGATCAGCAGAAGCCACTTGAGGAATGCAAACGGTTCTTCCCACCCGACAAGGGCCGTCTTCCGGCCGGCTAGAATCTCTCCCGCCACGGGCCAGAGCCACTCTGCGACTGCATTCGGTAACGGGGGCAGCGTACAGTTGCCCTCTTCGTCGATGGACTGGGAGTGAACATTGATCTGAAGAGATTTCATAGCATTCATCTTTTCGAGGATGGTTCCGTCTTGATGTACCACCTCCTCCAGTGCCTTGTGGACGCCGGTCACATCCGAATTAAACAAGGCGAAGTCCGGCCGATCCATAAACACCATGTGAGAATAGACGCGGTCACCGCCTCGGCCGGACTGCTCTTTTCCGGCGTGGCAGCAGTAGGTCGTACATCGGCGGCCGCTGGCCAGAGTATAGCTGAGTAGGCCAACAGCCAACGTGTCTCCCATTCGACAAAGCGAGCCATGAGAGGGCGAGTTTCGAATGATGTCGGCCTTTTCCTGTGGGATAACCCCATTGCTGGCACCTACAATCTGATAACCTTCACTCATCAGCGAACGCACTGATGTAAAGGCCGCTTGATCGCACTGGATGCGTTTCGGTGTGCCAGTAAGTGAACTTTGCTCGTTCACAGTTGATTGATCATCCATTCGAAAGGCTCCAGCACCCCTTGCGGCGCTGCATGGAGGGGAATCGGTGTTACGAAATCTTCCTTAGGTGAAATCGCGTAGGCCAAGGAGCCGACTACACTCGAGGCGAAAAAACTGACATTGGTGAATCGGCTCTCGCAGAAGTTCCAGAGCCGATTTAAATTAGCCTTGGCAAAACTTCGGGGATCATCAAAACACTCGGGGCAGTAATCCGCCTTACACAGTACGACGGCGGCGGGAGTGTCGACTTTTTCGTCGCTCTTCTTGGCTTGGAGCGCATCGATGTAACTGAGTATTTTTAGTGCGAAGAAGTCCCCCCGCGGCGATCCGTTTGCAGCCAAGCCGGCGTCGACTAGGAGCATGACACCTGCCGATCGGCGGAGCAGGCCACGAATCACTTTGAAGGTATTTGGGCCGGCCAACTCGGCCGCAAGGGATTCGCCGGCCATATCCGGCATAACAAGGTCCACCCACTTGGGCGATGGTCCGCGGCGGCACACCTGATAGTAGGCCCAGTGCCATTCGACAGCTTCCATCGGAGTCTTAGGAGGAAATGTCCGGCGGGCCAGGTGACTGATCACGTTCTGTTGCAGCTCCACCGAGTACGCACCTTTGGGGATCGCGTCGAAGTCGCCGGCCCGTTGGCTGAGCATGTCCAGCAGAAACCCCAGATAGACTGTTTTTCCGACGTTGCTCTCACCCACAATGGATACAATTCTCGGCTCTCGCTCTTGAGCGATGACATCGTGGACGATCGCCATCGGCGCGGAGCACTCGATGCAGAGGGGGGATTCTGCGAGGTTTTGGGTTCCACAGATCAGGCAGGTGGATCTCGAGAGTACAGGTGTATGCGTATCGTTCACGTTACGCCCCCCCTGGTCTGTTCGCGCTGGAAGCCGGATCCAGTGCGCATCTGAATCCCACGTTGTGAACACGGCTTAATACGTTCAGTCCCGTCCGAAAATGACTTGTTGCCTGGGACGAGAAGTAGGTATCGAATGCTCCGCCGCGTACTTCCTTGAGAAGCATGTCGCCGACAACCGTACCACCTTCCTCATCGGTCACCGCGTAATCAGACTCAGTCCATTCCCACACGTTGCCGATCAGTTGCAGGACACCGTTCGGTGCGCCGCCTGACTCGTATTTGTCTACCGGAATAGTGTGTCCGATTCCTGAAGCCCAGAGGTTGCACCGACGTGTGTCGAGTGCGTCACCCCAAGGGTAGCGGCGCATCACATGAGCGGCACTGCGGATCCGCCAACTGGCAGCCATCTGCCATTCGGCGCCTGTTGGGAGTCGGTAACCTGCCCACCGCGCATAGGCGGCCGCTTCGTAATAGCAGATACCCACCACGGGATGGCTAGCAAGACGACCATCATGCCGGGCGTCCCGCCAGAAGCGCGGAGCCGGCAAGCCTGTCTGATCCTTGAAATCAATGAGGTGTGACCAGATGTCTTTGGGCCATAGGGAGAGATCGCCATACCCATCACTGTCAACGAACATTTGATATTGGGCATTCGTCACGCAGGCGCAACTCATCAGGAAGGGATCGGTTTCGACGTCGCTCTCCGCAGCGCCAGGCGTATCGACCGTCGTCTGAGCGAGCGAAACAATACCCTCGGGAACGATCGCGAATTGTGTGTCGATCGCTTTGGCGGCAGCAGCACAGGTCTCCTTGATGGCTGGATGACTCTGAAAAGGATGATGCTGACTGAAAAGATAGCCATACCGTTGTTGCTGAATGCATCTTTCCAGCGGATCGTCGGACAGTGGGCTGAGCTTAGACGGTTCATAGCCGTCTTGCACTCCAGCGTTCGATGCGAACGGACCAGAGGCCTGCTGGGATTGTCTCTTCTGTTGGCGTGAAAATAATCGTAAAGCCATGGCAGAGCTCTCTTAGATCGACTCGTCAATAAATCTTTATAACAACCAATCAATCAGACTTCATCAGATTATCACGGGTCAATGTTCCGGAATCGTTATCCAATCGGCATTTAGTCTCCCATGGCCTTGCGTCGCGCATCCCGACATAGTTTCTGGAAGCGCTCCAGCGCCACACGGGCTTGCTGATCGTCAACGCGGGGAACATCCCGGTCCGCCGTCTGATCCGTAATGCCGTTGCTATCTTTGAGACCGTACTTTGGTAACAGCTCCTGTTTCTGAGTAGCCACCTTGCCAAGCTCTGCCTGCAACTGATCCTGGACACTAGTCAGAGACTGCTGGGCATGTACGAGCTCGTTCATCCGTTGCTCCCATTCTGCTCGGGCTTTTGTTACTTCCTCGTGCTGCTGTCTGAGTTCGCTCTGACGTTCCTCCAGAATTACACGCGATTCCTCAAGCTCATCTTCTCGTTCTTTCAGTGTTTTCTGTTCCTGGCTCAATAGATCCCATTGTGTCTGCAGCTCGTCGCGTTGTGAGGATACTTCCTGCTTGTCACGTTGGATCTGTTCTAATGTCGCTGACCATTCGTTACGTTTTGCATCCCATTCGGTGCGTTCCTGTTCGAGCGTCGCCCTCTGGTCGGCTAAAAATGCTCTTGCCTGATCCAGTGTATCCTGTTTTGTTTGCAGATCGGCCGCCTGTGCCTCGAGCTCTTTTTTCTGTGTATCGACACGTTCCGTCTCAGCAGCTACTTCCGCTCGCTGCTTTTCGAGTTGCGCCTGTTGTTTTTGGAGCTTGCCCTGAAGACTCTGCAGTTGCTCCTGCTGCTCGTGCAGCTCATGGAACTCATTGTCCTTTTGGCGACTGACCTCATCGAGCTGCTGCTCACGCTGCTGGCAGTTCGCCTCTTGCAGGAGGAGTTTCTTTTCGCGCGCCTCGATTTGGTCATTGATTTCGGCGACTTGTTGATCGAGCTGCTCACGTTCCACGGCCAACTGGCGATGGTGTTCTTCCAACGCATTCCGGCATGCATCTAGTGCGGTAGCGCGTGCTTCCAGCAGTTCCCGCACAGTTTGCATGGCCGACACAACATCCCGGCCAAGTTGCTCGACCGTTGTGACATCCGTTTGTGGAGACGCCGATAGGGGAGGCGCTGCCTCGCTGATTGTCGTGTCACTCATCTTCCTGCCCTCGTTTCCAGAACCATGATTTTCTGGGCCTGTTATCGCTATGGTCCGGCCTGTCGTCTTTTCGCATCGTGTTGTATTCATCCAGGAGCTCGCGCACAGTCTTAGTCCCCATTGATAGTCGCCGCATGACACGGATGGCAGACGCCGTTTCTTCATCGAGCGAATTCAGCAGCGACTCCTCGTCATTGGACGAGATATTGGATACTCGTTGTGATTCGTTGCGTTTCGACGACCGCAGCTTCACATCTGTAGATTGATCTCGACAGTGTGGCGTCGTTGTACCCGTGTTTTCTGCCTTCTCCTCGGTCTCATGCACAGATTTCGCGTTAATGGACCCAGAGTCCGGTGTAAAAGTCTCTTCCTGAACTGGAGCAGGCCCATCTGGCTGTCGTATCCTGGCCTCGTCTTTCACACCTGGTGGCGAAGGGACTTCTGCATCAATCGATTTATTAACTTGCTTGCTCTCGGCGGTGATGCGCGGTGATGGCGGAGCCGCCTGGACCTGCATGTCCCGCAAAGCATGGATAAAGGCGTCAAGACGTTGCTCGACTGCCTCCAGCGCGTGCGCGATCCGCCCGTCGTCCATCGGGATATCATTGCTAGCTGTCACCGTCACCCCGCAACGATCCATGAGTACGACTATTCGTACAAAGACCCTCTACGTACTGTGATTATCGTTGACGTTTATGTCACTCATCACCCGTTCGTCAAGCGTCAACATAGGAAATATACGTTTTGTTTGAGGGTTGTGATGACTTTTTCTGAATAACTTGGAAGGTCCGATACAATATGGCGAGGTTGACGCTAGAAATCCTGATTTGGCAAATGTAATCATGAAAAACTACTGTTGGTCTTTCCGGTCGTTCGGTAGATACTTCGCATCCTCCGCCAGGTTATGGATTATCCAGCAAAACGAACGATGGCCTGCCAGGGGCGTTGCGACGCAGACAGGCCATGATAAAGTAGGTTTTGGATGGTGTTGACAGGTTAGCTGATGATATGGTTCGAGAGCCTGTGCTTTTTGGAACCATACCGACGGCATTGGTCAACCGTTCTACTGAGACATAATGCATGCCCTTTCCTCCGCATGTCGTTGGAAGGGCCTTTCTACAAGGTGGATTCATGGGCCGATAACTGGCGAGGGATCATTCCGGAGATGCTCTACCTGGAGGTGGATCGATTACGGGCGGTACGGCAGGACTGCGGACCTGTCCTTCGATGGCCACCTGCGCGAAACTGACGTGGTCGTCGAAGGAGCCGAGGCCGATGAATCCCCATTCATACGTGCGGTCCGTTACCTCGAATATGGGCGGCAGGTCGGGATCGCGGTCGAGGTCGACCCAAACACGAATCGTGCCCTCGTCCACGTCGCGCACGACGTCTATCCGATGCCATTGGTTGTCGGTGATGGCCGGTCGAGACCGTGCGTCGACTGGAAGTAGACTTGCACGCGTTTCGCCGTCAACACGAATAATGTTGTTGTGCCACTGGTCTGAATAATTCGACAAGTGCACATAGTAAAGGTGTGTGTTATCGCGCCTTCCGAAGAAAATACAAGCGTCGCGTCCACGGATAGCCGGGTCATTGTCGACCCGTGCGTAACAGGCCAGGGCGAATGAGCGAAACTCGTAGGCACTGTAGATTGCATATTCTTGAGGTCTGCGCACGCCGGCCATCATTGGCCGCTCCGGTTGAATAGCCATCTCGAGGTATCGGCGGTCGCCCTCCTTTGTGATGCGCCATAACGGTGGTGTGCGGAACGACCAAGCCTCGCCTGGGGAGTCGAGCGCAAAATCTTCGAAAATGTGAACAATCGAGTAAGACGCACGATCGACCGGAGTGCTTTGTATTTTGGCCTGACAGCCGACCAGTATGGCGATTGTCAGGCCTAGGATTGCACAATGTATCGCCGGTGAGCATCGCATCGTCGTTCTCCCTCGCCAGTAGCGATATCGTGGGCTATTCGGTGATTCCCAAATCGGTCTTGGTCATCAGGGCGTTGAAGACGAAACCAGCGTCCTCGATTTTCTCGCGAGCGCCTTCCTGGCGGTCGATGACGGCCACAATCTTTTCAACAGAGGCACCTGCCTCGGTGAGTGTGCGAGCGGCCTCAAGCACTTGGCCGCCGGTTGTGGCGACATCCTCGACAAGAAGAACGCGGTCACCCCCTTCAAGCTTTCCTTCGAACATCTTCTGCGTGCCGTGACCCTTTTTGGCGTTGCGCACGATGACGAATGGAATTCCCGTCGCCATCGAGGCCGCTGCCGCCAGCGCAACACCGCCAAGCTCGGCGCCGGCAATCCGCGTGGTAGACGGGCTCACGTGGTGAGCAAAACGCTCGCCTAACGCGCGCAGGATCAGAGGATTGCCCTCAAAAAGATATTTGTCGAGGTAGTAACGGCTTTTGCGACCTGAACGCAGCGTGAACTCGCCGCGCAACAGAGCGGTTGATGCAATCGTTTGAAAAAGCTCCTCATCGTTCATAGTTGACGACCACCTCTTTAAAAAAACGCACACTTTCGTTACAGCATTTGCTCAATCCGCCGGCGAGGAAACAGTCAGGGCTGGATGCGTCGAAACCGCAAAAGGCAGCAACTCACGAAGCTTGGCCAAGGCGGCCAGACTGTGCTCCTCGTCGGCTGTCCATGTACCGGCCAAAAACGGGCCCACTGGCTCGAGCAGACGCGTCGCACGGTCCCGCGACGACCGACCTTCCGCCACGACTACCTCGTATCGTCGATATGCTTCCCACGCCTGCTGCTCGTGGGGGTACTGGACAACCCAGATTAGCAAAGGTGTGCTCGCGTTCGGTTGCGTCGCCCCGGTAGTATCGTGCGAATCATTTTCTGATGCACCGACTTGGATCGAGGCGATCATCAGCACCGGCTTTCCCGTCAGGCCGAGCCGGGAGGCTAATTCGGCCGGAGACAGATCCCGTACCCGCACGTCGTCAGCCCATCGCAGCGCCCTGGGGTCGCGCACAACCCAGACCTTGCTGCCGGCCCTCCATTCGGCCGGCAACGCGCGCATGAGCACCGGCGGCTCAGCGGCCGGCAGGTAAAATATGATCCGATCCATCAGGTGCTCGAGGTGGTCCGGTTCTCCTTCGCTGCCTTCCGGGCATTCATCGGTCACGATCCGCACGCACGCAGTCCCCTGCCAGGCTAACAAAACTTGTCGGTCCTCTTCATCCCGCCGTTCGCGCATGGAGCCATCTTGCCACCGCACGCTCAAGCCCCGCTCGTGGCTCATGAGACTGAACAGGCCGAAGGCATCAAGTGGGTCGGCTGCCTCGAAATACCATACTTCGGCCCGACAGACAGCCTGCGGGTTCTGCTCGGGGGACAATTGGCGCGTGTACGTACACCGTGCAAGCCGAAGCCCGTTGAAAGCTCTGGCGGTTTCGGACAGAGCAACATCCGGCAGATATTTCGTCATTCCATCGCCGGTGACAACGCGGATTGGTTCGGTCTTGACCCACCCTGGTACCTCATCGGAAGCGGGCAGCCCGTACGGTGCGTCCGGGGCATCCTTCCCGTCGGCCGAAATCAAAGCTGGCTCTGACGGCTCAGTCTCTACCTCCGTTTTCCCGGCGGGCTCCGTAGGTTCCCGGCGGCAGGCAGAGAGAGCCAGGATTACACTCATCCCACCCAGCGCGACGAGCAGGAGATAACCTGCAGGTAAACATCGTGAGGACATGGTCAATGTTCCAGCTGAATTCAGGGCACCACAGCGATCGAGCGGTCAGCTGCGGCATTGTATCGGCAGGATTGCAGGGGGTCTACCGGCAAACTGGCCAGCGGCGAGCAGCCACGTTGGCGGTGCATTTTGACGCCGCGGGCGTCTCCGTATAATGGGCCCTCCTGCCGGCAGGCCACGTGGCAGGCGGTCGAGGCAGATTGAGTTCGGGAATGCACGGCTTGGACACAAACAAAACCGGGAGAGCCACCATGACCACCGAAGCGATCATCTATCAGACGGAAATCCCCAATCTGTCCGTCCGCCGGGGCAAAGTGCGCGACATTTACGACCTCGGTAAGCAGTTGCTCCTGGTCGCTACGGACCGGATCAGCGCATTCGACGTGGTCATGCCCAATGGCATTCCCTGTAAGGGAGAGGTGCTCGCAAGAATCAGCTGCTTCTGGTTCGAACGGTTCAGTCACTTTCGCCACCACCTCGTCGAACTGATCGAGGACAGGGCACCGGAGAGGCTGGAGCCCTATCTCGATCAGTTGCGCGGCCGCTCGATGCTCGTACGCAAAACCAACGTCGTCCCGATCGAGTGCGTCGTGCGCGGCTACCTGGCTGGCAGCGGGTGGAAGGAGTATCAGAAAACCCAGTCGGTGTGTGGGATCAAGCTGCCAGCCGGTCTGCGGCAGTGCGACGTGCTGCCAGAGCCTATCTTCACGCCCGCTACCAAAGCCGAGACCGGTCATGACGAGAATATCTCGTTCGAGGAGGCGTGTAAGTTAACAGACGCGTCGCTCATGAAAATGCTTCGTGAGCGGAGTATCGCAATCTACCGAGAGGCGGCCGAGTATGCCCGAGGACGTGGAGTCATCATTGCCGATACGAAATTTGAATGGGGGACGGACGACAATGATGTCATTCTCATTGACGAAATACTCACGCCTGATTCCTCGCGTTTCTGGCCGGCTGACGACTATGTCCCCGGTCGCGACCAGGCGAGCTTCGACAAGCAGTACGTGCGCAACTACCTCGAAACGCTCGACTGGGACAAGACGCCACCCGGCCCCGAATTGCCCGATGATGTAGTAGCCAGTACGAGCCGTAAATACATCGAGGCCTACGAGCGTCTCACGGGCCTTTCGTTCCCGGCAAGGTGAATCGGGCCGCCTCGCTGCACGAAGAAGGCTGCAGTGCAGTGCCGCATTAAAGGACCCCACTCTGCCGACATGAGGTCGGTTGCTGACAAGGTCTGACGAACGTAGGATGCCGCCCCATGGATATCAAAAAGTGCATCGCCGCTGTGCTCGCCAAGGAGGCAGCCGCCATCGCCGAGGTTCACGTGACTGACGCCTTCGAGCAGGCGGTCCGCGCCATGCAGGCGTGTACGGGCAAGATCCTGACGACGGGGATGGGTAAGGCCGGCCATATTGCCCGCAAGTTTGCCGCGACCCTGTGTTCGACGGGTACGCCGGCCGCCTACGTCCACCCCGGTGAGGCGGCGCACGGCGATCTCGGTCTGGTTGCCCTGAACGACTGCATCATTGCCTTTTCGACGAGCGGCAAGACTAACGAAGTCATCGAAATGCTCGAGCTCGGCCGGCACCTTGGACTTCAGACCATCATCGGGATCACCTCACACCCGGACTCGCGTCTTCGTGAGCTGGCCGACATCATCGTGGATATGGGTATCATCGAAGAGCCTTGTCCCCTTGGCCTGACGCCATCGGCCAGCATTGCAGTCATGTTGGCCATCAGTGATGCACTCGCGCTGACTCTCATGCAGGTCAAAGGCATCTCGGCTCACGATTTCGGGCTGCGCCATCACGGCGGCTACCTTGGACGCAGGGCCCGCACAAACAATGAGTAAACGTTAAGCTCTGAGGCTGTCCGGAAAGGCTGGGGGGCCTTGCTGTATGCATGGTTCGATCCGTCAAAAGTGCGGTGAGTCAGCCTGTCCGCTTTGTTCGGGCCCTGAACCGGCCACATGCTCGCCTTGTCCCGGGAGTCGTTGATCATCCGGCGGCTCCGACTGATGGAAACCAGTGGCGACCCTGTTTCTGTGGTTTCTGTGGACGTGGCCGACCAGTCCCACGTCAATATGACTCGTGGCACTTTCTTTGGGAGGGACACCTTTGCTGGGAAGGGGGGAGGTGGGATCGTAGCCTACAGGCGGCGATGGGATTCGAACCCATGAATAACGGATTTGCAATCCGTCCCCTTAGTCCACTTGGGTACGCCGCCGACATGCCGCGAGAGGAACCACACCCTCAGAGGAGCATGCGGGCACTCGGACATCGAGGTACTATCATAGGGCAAACCTTTCGGACCGGCAAGGTGACGGGCAGCCTTGGTGGAGTGGTTGATAGCGGGTAATACACCATGCGGTATCTCGGCGTGGACACGGGGACCAAACGCATCGGCCTGGCGCTCGGCGACGCCGACACGGGAATCGTCTCGCCCGTGGCTATTCTCCAGGCGGTCGGCGATAACGTCCAACAGGCACGTGCAATCCTTGAGGTGGCCGACGCCTACGGAGCCGACGCCCTCGTCGTCGGCCTGCCGCTGAACATGGACGGATCGGCCGGCCCGCAGGCGCGGCTCGCCCAGCAGTTGGCAGATACGATCAAAGCTGAAGGGCAAAGGCCCGTCCACCTGCACGACGAACGGCTCACCTCGCATGCGGCTGAAGGCCGTCTCTCGGAGCGCGGCCTCACCCGCGCTAAGAAGAAGGCCCGCCAGGATGCCGTTGCCGCCCAGATTCTCCTCGAATCCTTCCTGGGCTCCCGAGACAGAAACTCGGCCGATAACAGCCAGGGTTGACCTGTTTTTATTGACATGCCCTTGCGCCTCAGGATTGCGCCAGGATCCCTTTTTTAGATCCCGCAACAGCATGTTGTCGATCATGCCAAGATCCACATGTTTGTTGTCACACGTGTTTTGCGTCGTACGATGACGTTATGGAACACAGTCCGGGTTCGCGGCAATACCGGGGCCACTGACACACCCCGTCCATAGAGCGCGGTCATTTTGGTTGATACTGCCGTCACTGTTCAGGTCGGTCCTGGCGCAGCCGGGTACTGCAACGAGGTCCCCGATGCCTAGGCAACCTTGGAGAACGCCGAAATCGTCTTGGTCCACGTCAGCGTCCCCATCAAAGTCACCCGAGCCGGCAACGGTAACATTGACCGTCACAAATTCTGGCGAAATGCCAGCCGTCGTACTCTCAATCGTGATCATGGCGGTATGCACGCCAATCGGCAAAGAGGCAATATTGTTGTAAACCAGCCAGATCGTGTCGGTCTGGCCCTCGAGTAGCCCAGCATCTGGATCGATATCCAGCCATGGCACATCGGTGGTGATCATGTAATCAACACCCCCGATTCCGTGCTGGCTTACGGTAAACGAGTCGACATACGACGGGAGGGTATTGGCGGCCACAACGTACTTGTCGATGACGGCGGGTCCCACTAGGAGTGAAGGGGTCGGATCGGTGGTGATTGCGGAGATGTCCGTATTGTCGAGCACGCCGGTCACATAGTGGGCGTTCGGTCCGTCGGCATAAATGGGAACATTCGTTCCCGTGTGACCACCTGTGCTCCAAGTGACGGTGGGCCAATTGCCCTCGCCATTGTTCTGAACGACGGTCAAGCCGCCGGTCTCGTGATCTGCGGTTACGATAATCAGTGTATCCGTTCGCTCTTCAGCCCAGTCGAGTACGATCAAGACCGCGTCGTCAAATTCAAGCGTTTCGTAGATGCTCCTTTGCAAGTGGTTGTCATGGCAGGCATGATCGATCCTGCCCCCCTCGATCATGAGAAAAAAACCATCCGGATTGTTATCGAGTATAGCCAGTGCGGTAACGACCATATCGGTCAGATGCGGCAGGTCGTCCCAGGTGCCGTCGTACTCATACGGAAGATGCGAGCTCCCGAATTGGCCCGACAAATGCGTCAGCAGCGGATCTTCCGTTACCAGCGCGAGTAAGGCCGAGCGCGTGGTGACGACGTCATAGCCGGCGAGTGTTGCCGCAGTCGGCGTGAGGCCATTGGCCCCTCCTCCCAGCAGGACGTGGGGCAGGGTTTTGTTGAGGTAGTCCCAGCCGATCTCGGTCGTGTTGTTGCGGCTGATGTTGTGAGCCCCGAAGGCGGCCGGTGTGGCGTGCGTCATGTATGCTGTCGTAACAAGCCCGACACTTCGTCCCTGCGCCTTATGCCACTCGAGCGATGTTTTCAATTCGCTGCCATCGCCCGGAATGGCCAGACTGATCACGCCGTTGTTGACCTTATGGCCTGTAGCTATGGCCGTACCTGAGGCGGCCGAATCGGTGATAGACGAGCTGGCCGAGAATGTAGTCATCTCAGCCTGGTAGGGCAGTGTCTGCATAAACAGTCCGTTTTCGGTTCCCGTCGCATAGATGCTGGCAGCCTTGACCTGCTCGAAGCCCATGCCATCGCCGATCAGCAGGATCACGTTCCGAGGTGTT
>Ga0272443_10003383_pt1 | contig 18841 bp, 12 predicted proteins | sample SSMAcet12_FD_193581 | JGI IMG/M metagenome (GOLD analysis project Ga0272443, IMG submission 193581) | Marine sediment archaeal communities from Little Sippewissett salt marsh, Falmouth, MA, United States - SSM-Acet-12 | ecosystem: Environmental > Aquatic > Marine > Wetlands > Sediment ... | reverse complement strand
ACTGGAAGGCACAAACAACAAGATCAAAACCTTGCAAAGACAAGCCTATGGTTTCCGGGATAAGGAGTTTTTCAAACTGAAAATAATGGCTGTCCATCAGGCCAAGTACGCTTTAGTCGGATGAACCTTTATCAATCGCTTCAACTTTATCCAATGAGCTGAAATCACTGGCAAATCCTGACGTATCCTTGTTGGCTGCCTTTTCCAGTGAATACTTCACATCTTCGGCCGTCAGCTCGCCGTAACCTTTGTGAAACTGCACCCCTTTCCGAAGATAGAAGGTCCAGACCAGCCCGTCGGGAGATACATCCCATTTCTCCGCGAGGTCGGGTTCAATCTTCTCCGGGTCGATGTCCCCTGGCTTGAATCGGACAAGTGCATTGAACATCGGATCGATACATGCATAATCAGGGCTTGTTGTCCCATAATGCGGGTCAATCGAGCGAATGTCCGAGCTCATGAGCGCAACCTTGACCACCTTCTCCTCGGCACTCGCTGATACCGGAAACAACGACCCGGCCAAAAGAATCGCCATTGATAAAATACCAATAATCCGTAATTTCATCCGTTGGTTACCCCCTTCCTTTCCGAGACATGACTCCTGTCCATACTCCCCCGTTTTGCGGGATTATGAAAATCCGTGAATCTTTCCATCCGTCCAAACCATTCTCGCATCTCATCCAGATTGGTCGAACCCACCCACTTATAAACTATTTTATCAAAAAGTGTATATTCTTTTTCTATCCCGAACGGCGCACCAGGTAGAGGCAAAAGAGGGTGGCGAGTGCAAAGCAGCCCGCCATGGCATAGAAGATCGCTCTCAGCCCTAAAATGTCGGCGACGTATCCGCTCACGGCCGCGGATGTGGATCCGATGCCGAAGGTTATGAAAAAATGGAGGCCGTAAATCAGCCCCTGCTTGTCGCGGGGGGTGTATTTGGAGAGCAGGAAATTCTGGGTCGGCTGGGTCGAGAAATAGACCAGGGCATAGAGCATGGATGAGAGCACCAGGATGAGATTCGTGCTGACCGCCATCAACAGCACGAACAGGGTACCTGTCAGGACAGCGAAGAGGTATATCTTCTCAGGCTGGTATCGATCCACCAGTCGACCTGAAATGTACTGCCCCAGGGCCCCCGAAAGGAGCGCAAGGGTCGCCACGGCGCCGCCTATGGCCACCGCGTCCAGCCCCATGAATGAAATGTGTACATTTTTCCCCATGTAAGTCGGAAGAAAGGTCATGATCCCCTTGTAGCTGAGCCCCATGGCCATTGCGGAGAAAAAGAAGATGGTGAGCTTGAGATAGGGAAGGCCTCCGGGCCGAGCCGGGTCTGAATTTTTCCGGGTGGCGGGGGAATGGGGAGCCGCGACCGGCGAACCAATTTTCCTCAGGGACAGGGAATAGAATGCCACCCCTATTCCGAGGATACCAAAGACAACGTGAGGGGTCTTCCATCCCGCGGCAGCTCCCATCCACGCGGACAGGACCGGCGCCAGCGCCACGCCTATACTCCCGGCGATTCCGTGGAGCCCGAAGGCCTGCCCCTTTTCCCTGACCGTGTGGGAGATGAGGGTGTTGGAGGCGGGGTGATAGCTGCTGCAGAAGAGCCCCAGGACTCCCATGAGCACGGCATAGGCGAAAAAGGAATCGGCGGAGAAGATGAAGACGGCGGCCAGCCCTGAACCGAAGAGGTAGGACGTCACCAGCCGGCGGGGTCCCAGGCGGTCCGCCAGCAGCCCCGCGGGTAGGGAGCCCAGGCCGAAGGCGTAGGAGAAGATGGTCACCACCAGCCCCAGATGAAAGTAATCCGTGTCAAAGGCCGTGATCAGGAGGGGGATGAGCGGCGGCAACACGCCTTCGTAGAGGTGGACGAGTCCATGAGAAGCGGTGGTTACCCCAAGTACCTTTTTTTCTTCGGGATTCACTTTATGCCGAACCGTTTCAGGTCCCCGCGTGGGGATCCCCATTTCATCAAGAACTGTCTAAATCGCACATGCCGGTCCTGATAACAAGCAAATTTATCACCTCGCCCGGCGCTTCCCGCCTGAATCCGCCTTGACAGGCCGGGGCGGTACAGGGGATCATCTCCGGACCGGTGTGGATTCGCCCGGGAAGACAGGAGGGGGAACAGCCGGGGGGGCGCGACATGATAGGAGTCTTTGATTCGGGATTCGGCGGGTTGACCATTCTGAAGGCGTTTTTCGAAAAACTGCCACAGTACGATTTCGTCTACCTGGGGGACAATGCCCGCACGCCATACGGCAACAAATCTCTAAGCGTCATCTACGAATACACCCGCCAGGCGGTCGAATTCCTCTTCAGCCGCGGCTCGGGCCTGATAATCCTGGCCTGCAACACGGCGTCGGCCAAGGCGCTCCGGAGGATTCAGCAGGAGTGGCTCCCACGGCACTACCCGGAAAGGCGCGTCCTGGGAGTCGCCATACCGTTGGCTGAGGCGGCGGTGGAAACCAGCCGTTACCGCCGCATAGGTGTGATCGGCACCAGGGCCACCATAGAATCCAGGGTCTTCGAACAGGAGCTCCGGAAGCTGGACCCCGGACTGGTCATCCACGGGCAGCCCTGTCCTCTCCTCGTTCCCCTGGTGGAGGAGGACTGGGTGGGAAAACCCGAAACCAACATGATACTCAAAAAGTACCTCCGCAACCTCAAGAGCAAGGGCATCGACACCCTGATACTCGGGTGCACCCACTATCCGTTTCTCAGGAGGGACGTGGAAAGGATCATGGGCAAAAACTGCCGTGTCCTGGATGCGCCGGTCACCGTGGCCGAAAAGCTGGAAGACTACCTATTGCGTCACCCGGAGATCGAGTCGACCCTTTCAACGAACGGAGAACGGATTTTCTACACGACGGACGACGCCGGAAGATTCCGGGGTTTCGGGGAAAAATTCCTCGGCAGAAAAATCCCCCATGTCTCCGAAATAACCCTTTGAATGGGGACGCCATAAAATAGATGGGACGCCCTTAAGTTATTAACTATGTGAATAAAGGCCCTGGACATCCATTATAAAAAGGTTCACCGTGATCGGGACCCTGCCCGGAAAGCGTTTGGATACAGCGTTGCCCGAATCGGCTGAACAAAGGTGATGACATGCCCGAAGAAGCGCCGCCCGTGGAGAGCCGGACCGGCGGTGGCGAGGAAACCTTGCCGCTAGGAGTGTGTCGGACTTGCGAAAAGCCCGCGTATAACTTCTTGAAATTACTGCTTCAATTTTTCGCGCCAAATTGTCGCAGTTAATGATATCAAGCGGTTACAAAGTAAGTCCGACAGGCTCCTAGGGAAACGACCGGCTGTCCCAGCCGCCTTATCCGACCACGAACTGCCCCCGCTACCCGCTTTTCTCAACGGTCCACCCTTCGGTGCCGACAGGGAAGGAAAGCCCATCCGGCAGATCACGGGCGCGGTTCTGATCGCCGCCATACGGCACATGCAGGACTATGTGGGCCGGCGGACGAGCCAGGGACTGCCCACCGACATGGACTCACAGAAACGCCGGGAGCGGATCGCGCGAGCCAAGGACGCAGCCCTGGACGTGTTGGTGGAGCGCCTGAACGCCGTCCTGCCAGACCCCCGCTATGCCGTTACCCGGGACTACTTGTTGAACGAGAGCAACTGTTACTCCCATGAGTTCAACCTTTTCTTGAATGAATTCGCTCGCGAAATTTCAGGTGACCCCGCTTTCTACTTCCATCGCGGCCTGAACAGCATTCCCACAGCGGCCGTAAAACTCGCCCGCCCCTTTTCGCTCCGAAAGGTTTACGATCTGGTGCCCCGGTTGACGGCCAGGTTGACCAATGCCGACATCCGGGTCACCCGAACCGAACCTAATTCAGCGGTCATCCAGTGGCATCCGGGCCGCCAGCTTGCCCAACTTCCGCCCGGCGTTCATCGCCGTTATATCCACATGGCCTGCCAGGCATACCAGGGCGTTTTCGCCTCCATCCCCCCGGTTCATTCCGGACAGCCTCCGTCTGAGATCAAGGAGAACAGGTGTCTCTTACGCGGGGACGATTGGTGCGAGTGGGAGTTCACCTGGGAAACAACCCGATCCGGCATGGGTCTGGAGGTGTGGTGCGGTGTGTTTTTTTCGATGGCTTTGTTTGGCTACACACTTGGGCGCTTTTCGGGTTGGGAGTGGACGGCTGTGGCCACGGCCCTGCTCCCCGCGTGGTGCGGTTGGCTCTTTTGGCGCGTGCGAAAGCTTTCCTACAGCCAGGACAAGGCTGAACGCCTGCTGTTGGAGACGAGCGACACCGCCGAGAAGCAGTTTGAGGCTTTTCAAGAGGCCAACGCGGAGCTCCAGCTCTCGAACATAACGCTCAGGCAGAAAGTCTCCGAGCTGAAGACCCTGCAGGAGATCGGTGCGGCCCTCAGTGCCACGCTCGACCTGGATGAGCTGCTGGACCAAACCCTGCAAGCCGTCACCGCCCATTTGTCGTGCGACCGCGCCACGATCCTGCTGGTGGAAGAGCGCCCGGGACGCCGTGTGTTATCCAGTGGACGCAGCGCGGGCGGCACACCGGAGATGGCCGCTCTTACGAAAAGCTTGGAGATCTCACTGGAAGCGCCGTATTCGTTCCTGGCCGAGATCGTGCATTCCGGCAAGCCGTTCCTCGTTACGGATACGAATCAGGTGAGTGACGAGCAACTCCGGCATTACTCAGAAGCCCTTCAAATGCGAGCCTTCCTGGCCGTTCCCCTTCTCACGCAAGGAAAACCGGTGGGATTGCTGGAAGTAGACAACGCCGTCTCCGGCCGTCCCGTCCCCGAAACCAACCACGACCTGCTGTTGACAATCGGCGCCCAGATTGCCGGCGCCATCGACAGTGCGTGCCTGTATCAAACCCTTGAACGCCGTGTCGAGGAACGTACCGCCGACCTGGCCGCGGCAACGCACCGGGCTGAAGATGCGGCTGCGTCCATTTCACAGGCGGACCGCGAAAAGAGCGCCCTGCTGGCTGAGATGCAGGCCGTCCTCGATGCCATCGACTACGGTGTCCTGGTGTTGGGGCCGGATCTGCGCGTGCGCCTCGGCAATCGAGCAATGTGCCAGATTTGGCGTCTACCCGAATCCTTCCTGGAAGACAGGCCTACGCTGACCGAGTTGTTCCATTTCAACCGCGACACCGGGCTCTACGACGTTCCGAACGACCAGTGGGAGGCCTATGTGGAGGAGCGCGTGCTGTCGATCCGCGAAGGTGCGATCCCGCCCACCCGATTGCGCCTCAGCGACGGCCGCACCCTCAGATACCAGGCGCTCGTGCTGCCCGAGGGTGGCCGGATGCTGACTTATTTCGACATCACTGACCTGGTTCACCAAAACGAGTATCTTGCCGCCCTTCACGAGACGACTTTGGGTCTGATCGGCCGGTTGGACGTGACGGAGCTGTTGGAAACCCTGGTCACAAGGGCCGGGCAATTGCTGAAAGCACCCCACGGGTTCATCTATCTGCTGGAACAGGGACAACCGGAGATGGAATGCAAGGTCGGGGTTGGCGCCCTGGGCCGGTGGGTCGGCACTCGAAGACAACCAAGGGAGGGCCTGACCGGCAAAATCTGGCAGACAGGCCGGCCGTTGGCTGTTGCCGACCACGACTCCTGGCCGGGAAGGACGGACAGATCGCAGCAGGGTGTCCTGGGCGCCATCATGGGCGTGCCGCTCAAGTCCGGCCAGCAGGTCGTCGGCGTCATCGGGCTGGCGCACAGCCCGCAATCAGAAAGGGCTTTCGGGGGTCAGGAAGTCGAGCTGCTGAGCCGTTTTGCACAACTTGCCTCCGTGGCCCTGGACAATGCCTATTTGTACTCGGCCACCCAGGAATCGCAACGCCGGTTGACGGACATCGTCAACTTCCTGCCCGATGCCACGCTGGTGATCGATGCCGATGGCCGCGTGATGGCCTGGAACCGCGCCATGGAAGAGATGACGGGCGTCACGGCGGAAAGGATGTTGGGCAAGGGCGATTATGCATACGCCTTTCCGTTTTATGACGAAAAACGACCGATCCTGATTGATCTCGTGCTTCTGCCCCGCGAGGAGCTGGAACGAAGGTATGCACACATTGAGAGAAAGGGTTCGGTTTTGGCCGGCGAAACCTACACGCCCGCCCTGAAGGGGGGCGGGCGCTATCTGTATGCGACCGCCTCGGCGCTTTATGATTCGCAGGGCCACGCGGTGGGCGCCATCGAGACGATCCGCGACATCACCGAGCGGAAAAACGCGGAGGAGGAGCTGCAAAAAGCCAAGGAGGAGGCCGAAGCCGCCACACGGGCCAAGAGCGATTTCCTGGCCAACATGAGCCATGAGATAAGGACTCCCATGAACGCGGTGATCGGAATGACCCACCTGGCTCTCCAGACGGACCTGACCCCCAGGCAGCAAGACTACCTGAGAAAGATCCAGCGCTCCGCCCACTCCCTTCTGAAGATCATCAACGACATCCTGGATTTTTCCAAGATCGAGGCGGGAAAAATGCAGATAGAATCCGTGGACTTCAACCTGGACGAAGTCCTGGACAATTTTTCCACGGTGGTGGGGGTGAAGATCCATGAGAAAGAGTTGGAGTTCTTACTGGATATTGCAGAAGACGTGCCCCTGGCGCTGGTGGGCGACCCCCTGAGGCTGGGGCAGGTCCTGATCAACCTCTGCAACAATGCGGTGAAATTCACACAAACAGGCGAGATCGTTGTTTCCGCCCGCGTGAAAGAGAAGGACGAGCAGTCGATCACGCTTCAATTCTCTGTTCGCGACACGGGGATCGGGCTCACGGAAGAGCAGAAGGGAAAGCTTTTCCAAGCCTTTAGCCAGGCGGACACGTCCACCACCAGAAAATACGGGGGCACAGGCCTTGGGTTGACTATTTCCCGTCGCCTGGTGAACTTGATGGGCGGGGAGATCTGGGTCGAGAGCGAACCCGGCAAAGGGAGTGAGTTTTTTTTCACGGCGACCTTCGGGTTGGCGGGAAAGGTGCCCAGGAGGAGGATGAAACCCCCTGTGGATCTCAGGGGAATGCGGGTCCTTGTGGTGGAGGACAATGCCTCATCCCGGGAGATCATGCAGACCCTGCTCGAAACCATGAGCTTCGAGGTGACAATGGCTGCAACCGCAGAGGAGGGAATAGCCGAATTGGAGAAAGAGGCCAAAGCCTGTCCCTATGGACTGGTTGTTCTGGATTGGAAATTACCCGGGATGGATGGAATAAAAGCGTCCGAGATAATCAAGAGGCATCCCGATCTTTCCACAAAGCCCAGGATTATCATTGTCACGGCATACGGCCGCGAGGAGGTCATGCAGAGATCCGACAGAGCCGGTGTTGACGGCTTTCTCCTGAAGCCTGTGGGTCAGTCCGTGCTTTTTGACGCGATCATGGGCGCCTTTGGCAAGGAAGTTCCGGAGCGTGAACGTGTGGAACCCGCAACGGGCATTGCCGGGGAAGCGCTGAGAAAGATAAGCGGGGCAAGGGTGTTGCTGGCCGAGGACAATGAGATCAACCAGCAGGTTGCCCGGGAGATGCTGGAAGGGGTGAGGCTGGTGGTGGACATCGCCGGCACAGGGGAAGAGGCTGTGCGGAAGGTGAAGGCGGAGCCCTATGATGCGGTGCTCATGGACATACAAATGCCGGTGATGAGCGGATTCGAGGCGACCCGGGAGATCCGCGGGGACAGCCGATTTAAAGACTTGCCAATCATCGCGATGACGGCTCATGCCATGGCGATCGATCGCGAGAGAAGCCTGGAAGCCGGGATGAACGATCACGTGGCCAAACCCATCGACCCGGATGAACTCTTTTCCGCGCTGGTGCGATGGATCAAACCCGGCCGGAGGGAAATGCGAGAAGATCGATCCAGCCCGCCCACGCAGGGGGATGAACCGGATATTCTCCCCGCCGAGTTGCCTGGAATCTCCATATTGTCCGGACTCTCCAGAGTGGGCGGAAACAGCCAGCTCTATCTCAAACTCTTATACAAGTTCAGGGATGGTCAGCACAACGCGGCCCGGGAGATCCAGGCGGCTTTGCGCTCAGGGGATCTGGAAACGGCCGCGCGGCTGGCGCACACGGTCAAAGGGGTCTCTGGTAACCTGGGTGCGGAGGGCCTGTACCGGGTTGGGGCTGAATTGGAAAAGGCGATTATGGGGGATCATGAAAACATCGACACTATCCTGGCCGAGTTCACGTCTCGCTTGAAGGTGGTCATGGATGGGATAAGGACCCTCGAGGAAAGTCGCCCGCCTCTTCATCGCGAGCTCGAGAAGCCGGAGACGGAGGTCGAGGTGGACAAAGAGCGGGTGGGACGGCTTCTGCAGGAGACAGCCCGGCTTCTGGAAAGTGATCTGGCAGAGGCTATGGATCGCCTCGCGGCGTTGAGGCGGCACCTGACGCACTCACACGCCCGGGAGGATTTTGAGCGGCTCGAGAAACAGGTTGAAGCCTTCGACACGGACGGGGCGCTGAAAAGCATCGAGGCCATAGCCAGGGTTCTGAACATAGCGTTTTAAGAGAGGCGAAGGATGTCTGAAGGTCTCAGGAAACCCAAAGTGCTTATCGTGGATGACACGCCGGAAAATATCCAGGTGCTCATGGGCACATTGAAGGATCAGTATGCCATCGTCGCGGCGACCAACGGGGAAAAGGCCCTGAAAATGGCTGCCGCGGAGGACAAACCGGATATCATCCTCCTGGATATCATGATGCCGGGAATGGACGGTTTTGAGGTGTGCCGGCGACTGAAGTCTGAAGCCCCATCGCGGGACATCCCGATCATCTTCCTTTCCGCACTCGATGACACGGTGAACAAGGTGAAGGGTTTTTCCATAGGGGCCGTGGACTACATCTCCAAGCCGTTTCAGCCCGAGGAGGTCCATGTGAGGGTCAACACCCATCTCACCCTCAACCGGTTGAAACAAACTCTCGCTGAAAAGAACCGGGAACTTCAGGCATACAACGAAAAGCTCGAGGATCGGGTCAAAGAGCGAACCGCGGAACTGGCATCGTTGAACCGCATCTATGAGCGTTTTGTCCCCCACGAGTTCATCGACTTACTTGACAAGAAAAGCATTCTGGAAATCCATCTAGGTGACCAGGTAAGCCATAAAATGACCGTCATGTTTGCGGACATCCGGGGGTGGACCACCCTGCTTGAAAAGATGACTCCCCAGCAGGCTTTCGACTTTATCAATGCCTACTTGAAGAGGGTGAACCCGATCATCAAGGAATGCAACGGGTTCATCGATCAGTATTACGGCGACGGCGTCATGGCCCTTTTTCCTGGAACCCCGGACGATGCGCTCAAGGCAGCCGTGTCCATGCAGATCGCTGTGGCTGATTACAACAAGGAGCGTGCCCGGGATGGATACGACCCTATCGGCATAGGGATTGGGCTCCATCTGGCCGATTTGATGCTGGGCATCATCGGAAGTGAAGACAGAATGCAGGGCGCGGTTGTGGCTGATGCGGTGAACCTTGCCGCGCGAATCGAGGGGTTGAACAAAATGTACGGTTCTTACGTCAGCCTGAGCGACGAAACCTTTTTCGCGACAAAGGAACCAGACAAGTACAGGCACCGCTTTATAGACAAGGTGCGTGTCAAGGGCAGGGATGACGCGGTGATCGTCTATGAGGTGTTCGAGGGAGATCCCGCGGCGGTCGCCGCACTCAAGGAACAGACCAAACCCTCATTCGAGAGCGGAATTCAGCTCTACTACGGCAGGAAATTCTCTGAAGCCAGCGTTTATTTCAACCAGGTGCTGGAGAAGAACCCGGCGGACCTGGCTGCCAGGAGCTATCTGAAGCGCTGCGCACATTACATGGTGATCGGCGTGCCCTCCGATTGGGCGGGCATTGAAACTCTGCTGGAGAAATAGGCCAAAGAGCCATTATGATTTTTATGGCCTTTTTAAATATTTCTTGACAGATTCACTGCACAACCAATAGTTTAGCGCTTAACTGTTATATTCTTAAGCATTTTTCCTTCTGCGGGTGTAAATTGTCTTTTCTCCACTCATGCTTCGCTCAATAATGGGCACCAATTCAGAGAGGCTCAAGAAGAGCCTTTGCAGTGGGTTCCCTGGGAGCCGAGGATATCGGGATATCGGTATTTTTTCAGCGGCTGCGGGTGCCTTCGGGTCTCTGAACTCCTTCTCCATCGAAGGACATTGTTTTAAAATGCCTGCTCCGCTCCCGTCGACGACGTTCGGCTACTCGGGGCATTTAATGGCTTATAATTTAAGGGATTAAACAAATAACAGGAAAAAAATGACCATCGATGGCTCTGTGGACTATGTACAACTCCGTGGGCAGGAGATGCTGTCCTTACGAGACCTATAAAATCGTTGACAGGGACGGGAATGAGCTTCCTCCCCTTTCAGAGGGTGAGCCGGTCCCGGACAACGGTAGGGAGGCAAGAGGCCTTTTATGGCGTTTCTCGAAATTGAAAATCTGTCGAAATCCTTCGGCGGATTGCTCGCTGTCAACAGCCTGGATCTGGCGGTGACCAAAGGAGAAGTCCTGGGCGTCATTGGTCCCAACGGCTCCGGGAAAACCACGCTTTTCAACCTGATCTCAGGGCTCCTGAAACCCGATAAAGGACGGATAGCTTTAGAGGATAAGGAGATCGCAGGAACGAGCCCCTATCGCATCTGCGAGAGCGGAATCGCCCGAACCTTTCAGATCGTCAAACCTTTCAAGGAAATGTCGGTCCTCAAAAATGTGATGGTGGGCCGGGCCTACGGCAGCCGTCCCCTAAAGCACATGGGCCGGATTCGCGCCGAGTCCCAGGAGCTTCTCAGGTTCACCGGGTTGGCGGGCAAGCAGGACGTCATCGCAGAGAAGCTCAACCTCATCGACCGAAAGAGACTGGAGCTTACCCGAGCGCTTGCCACACAACCCAAGCTGCTGCTACTCGACGAGGTGATGGCCGGCCTGAACTCCGCTGAAATCGAAGAGGCCATGAACCTGGTCCGGCAGATAAGCAAAAGCGGGGTCACCATCATCCTTGTGGAGCACGTGATGAAGGCGGTCCTGAATCTCTCGGACAGGGTATTTGTGCTGCACCTGGGAAACCGGATAGCGGAAGGCCCCCCGGAGGAAGTCATGAACGACGAGAAGGTCGTCAAAGTCTATCTGGGGGAGTAAGGTCATGCTGAGCATCAAACATATAGACGTTTTTTATGGTGATCTCCAGGCGCTTTGGGATGTGAGCCTCGACATAGAAGACGGGAAGATCACCTCCCTGATCGGCTCTAACGGCGCGGGAAAAAGCACCCTCCAGCTAGCCGTCACCGGGATCGTCAAGCCGAGGAGCGGTAGCATCCATGCCGGGAGCATACGTCTGGACAACCAGCCCGCACACAAGATCGTGGATCTCGGAATTTCCATGGTGCCGGAGGGCAGAAGGCTGTTCCCCGAGATGACAGTTCTGGACAACCTCGAAATGGGGGCTTTTTCGCGCAAGGCGCGCAAGAAACTCGGGGAAACCATTGAATGGGTCTATGAGATCTTTCCGAGGTTGAAAGAAAGGGCCAACCAGAGGGCCGGCGCCCTGAGCGGGGGCGAGCAGCAGATGCTCGCCATCGGAAGGGCTCTCATGTCCCGACCGAAGTTCCTTCTCGTCGACGAATTGTCCCTGGGGCTTGCCCCCCTCGTCGTCCGGCACATCTGCCGAATCCTCGAGGAGGTGAACCGCTTAAAGGGCATCACCATTTTTGTGGTCGAACAAAATGTCCGCATGGCCCTGGAGTTTGCCGACCACGGGTACATTATGGAAAACGGCAGGATAGTCGGCCGGGGCCCAAGCCGTGATCTCCTGAACAGCGAAGAGGTCAAAGCTGCTTATCTGGGAACCCATTAGAAAAGGACTGATTGACAGAATGGAAATCGGGCAGTTCATCATCTATGGCATCATCAACGGTTCAATATACGCACTTGTGGCGGTGGGCCTGGCCCTCATCATGGGCATCATGGGCATTTTCTACCTGGCGCACGGGTGCATGGCCATGATCGGCGCCTATATCAGCTTCTGGCTTTTTCAGGACGCAGGCCTCGATCCTTTCCTGTCCATACCTCTTTCCATGGGGATTCTCTTCATCATCGGGCTTGCCATGTACAAAGGGCTTTTCTCCTCCATGAAGGCCTTTTCCCCCGGGCAGAAAATCAGGAACTCCATGCTGGTGTCCTTCGGGCTGGTCTTGATTATCGAGAACATGGCTGTTTTGATCTGGACCGCAAACGAAAGGCGGGTCAGCACCGACTATTCGGGGCTGACCTTTGACCTCGCCGGATTGCGCGTGCCGTACATCGGGGTGGTCACCGTCATTCTGGCAATCCTTGTGGTCTTCGGGCTGCACTATTTCCTGAAAAAGACCTTTTTCGGCCGATCCATCTGGGCCATCTCCCAGGACTACCAGTGCGCGAGACTCATGGGCATCAATGTGGACAGAACAATGCTCATCGCCTTCGGGATCGGCATGAGCCTTACGGCCATAGCCGGCGCCATCATCAGCCAGTATTCCGTGAGCCCCAGTATCGGCCTGGACTGGGTGAACAAGTCCTTGATCATCGTGGTGCTGGCCGGTGTCGGAAGCATTGGAGGGGTCTTTTACGCCGGACTGCTCCTGGGGGTGCTGGAATCGGTCAGCGCCTATTTCGTGGGGGTCCATTACACGGGCGTGGTGAGCCTGGTCATCCTTTTGTTGATACTCGTATTCAGACCCCAGGGTATCTTTGCAAAGGGGGCGGGAATTTGATGCCATTGAAACTGAAAAAAACTATTGCCCCGGGGCTCGTCACTGCCTTTCTTTTTTGTCTCCCCCTTTTCCTCAGCGGGGATTATTACCTCACCATGGTGTGCAGCCTATTTCTGTATGTCACCATCTCCCAGAGCTGGAACCTGCTCGGCGGATACACCGGGCAGATCAACGTGGGCCAATCCGCCTTCTTCGGGACAGGCGCCCTTGTGGCCCGACTCCTCTGGACCGGAGGCCTTCCCTTCATTCCGGCCCTGCTGTGCGGTGCCTTCTCGTCAGTCCTTCTCTCGCTTGTAATCGGCATCCCCGCCTTGCGGCTGCGGGGCCACTACTTTGCCATCGGTACCCTTGCAGTGGCCTGGATAGCATTTCTCCTCGCGGAGAACCTTTTCCCCGGGGTCACCTTTCTCCCCGGCAAGTATGTGGCGACCTACAGCCTCCTGCCAAGGTATTACCTCTACCTGGTGATCATGCTCTCCACAATTCTTGTCGTGTTTCTGGTGGTGCATTCCAGGATGGGACTGGCCATGGAGGCCATAAGGGAGGACGAGGAAGCGGCCCAGGCCTCGGGTGTGAACATGACCAAGTACAAAGTGATTGCCTTTGTCATCAGCAGCTTCTTCGTGGGGCTGGCCGGCGGGGCGTTCGCCTATTTTCACGTGAGCTACTACTGGTACCTGCCTTTTATTCTCATGTGGTGCTTCGAGCCGATACTGATCACCTTCATTGGAGGTGCGGGGACTCTCTGGGGGCCCATCATAGGATCGTTCTGTTATGTGGCTCTGAAGGAAGTCTTCGCCTTGACCCTGGGCGAGGTCAATGTGTTAATATTCGGTGCTGTCTTCATTTTCATTATCCTTTTCTTTCCCAAGGGGATCATCGGTGTGCCTGAAAAGTTACAGGAACACCTGTCCAAAAAGGCCAAGAGCCGGCAGTCGGCGCGGCAGAAAGTTTAACATTTAAGGAATGAAAGGAGAATCGTATGAGAAAAGGGAATTTCATAACAGCGGCAGGCATCCTGAGTTTTTCCTTAGTTTTTCTTCTTCTGCCTTTCATGGGCGGGCAGAGCTACGGGGGTGCTCCGGAAAAGATTAAAGTGGGCGCATCCGTCGCACTCACAGGCAAGTTCGCCGGAGGCGGCGTTGATGTCGCTGACGGTTACAAGCTGGCCCAGAAACACATCAATGAAGACGGTGGGATCTATGTCAAGGAGTACGATAAGAAGCTCCCCATCGAGATCATCATCTACGACGACGAATCCGACCCCAACAAGACCGTTGCGCGGCTGGAGAAGCTTAACTCCGTCGACAAGGTGGTCGCCTACCTCGGCGGGTTTTCGAGCGCCATGAACACTGCGGGCCTGGCCATCGCCGAAAAGAACAAGGTGCCATGGGTGGGCGTCACCATTGCGGCTGAAGGCGTGTTCTCTCAGGGGTTCAAGTATACCTTTGCCCCCTGCATGTTCTCCTTCATGGAGGTAACCGCGTTTTACGATGCATTGGACTCCCTTCCCGAGAGCCAGCGACCGAAGAAAATTGCCAACTTCGAGCTTCAGAGCGACTGGGGGATAGAGTGCGGCAAGTACCTTAAGGAGTTCGGCCAGAAGAGGGGTTATGAAATTACCCTGACCGAAAAGTACGCCAAGGGAACCTCGGATTTTTCATCCCTGATTATGGCGGCCAAGGCGGCCGGATGCGATGCGGTGTTTTCCGTGCCCACCCCGCCCCAGAGCATGACCCTGATCAAGCAGATGAAAGAGCTGGGATACGCGCCACCGGTGACCTGCTTCATCCGGGGACCGGACCTGTCCAACTACTGGGAGGTCATGGGAAAAGACGCCAACTATATTCTCACCTGCGGGGAGTGGTCGCCGGACATGAAATATCCCGGCAATGAAAGACTCGTGAAGGACTTCAGGGAGGAAAAGAAGACGGAGATCATCGGCATGCAGGTAGGCTGCGGCTACGGCGCGGTCCAGGTCCTTGCTGATGCAATCGAGAGGGGGGGCACCCTGGATTCAAAGGCCATCCGGGACGCCCTGACCAAAACGGACATGGTGACCGTAAGGGGTCATGTGACCTTTGATGAGAGAGGTATAGGGATGGTTCCGTACAGCCTGTGCCAGTGGCAGAACGGAAAGCTTGAGGTCGTCACCAACCCTGATCACACGACAGCAAAGGTTGTCCCGGCGCCTCCCTGGGATCAGAGATGATTTTGCCTGGATGAGCCCCGGCCGGAGGTCTCCTCCGGCCGGTCGGACCATAAAAAAAAAGCTCCACCCGGCCCCAGGATGACGATTCAGGTTGGGTTGGAGATTTTTTTTATGGAAAGCACAACCAAAAGAGCTTTTCTGATGCCGAAGGATTAAAGTGGGGTCGTCATGGCAAGGGGTGATCAACTTGCGAGGCAGTCGCCGCTATTGCACATCTCCAAAAAGATAAAAAGGTTCTCGAATAATTGGAAATATGTAGCCGCCAGCCGGAATGACATTAACACTAGCACGTTGCCGGTGATTCTTGTTTTCTTCTTCTAGTGCTGTATTCAAATCTGGTGCATAATCATAACCCATTAAATATGCAGCCTCCCTGAGCACTTCATTGCCGACGAGGGTTAATTTAAACTGTAGGGATACCGAGAAGATAAGAACAAGAGCTCCAGAAAAATCTATACCCGCTCCTTCAATGATGGGTTCGTGGGCTCGCAGTTTTTGTATGATACCCGCCCGCGCCTCGTCCATATTCGTTCCCCATACTTTTCTTACACTTTGTAAAAAAAAATCGGGCAACGGCTCGGTGATTTCAGTCACCACAAAGATTCTTCCCCCGGGCTTTGTCACCATAGCCGCGGGGAGAAAAACTTTCATGATCTGTAATCCCTCGTCATAAGGAAAAGAGGATGCTATGGTGATATCAGACTTTGACTCCACCGGGATACCCAGCATTTCTGTTTCCCTTTTTATCCCGGCATCATGAACCGCGAACAGGTCGCCTGCCAACACATCGAAAATCCGCCCTCTGCAATCGTACAAGCACTGAATAGAAAAATTAACCCGCGCCAGCTTTGAAATCTCGATTGTGTTCTGAAGGAATGGGTTTCCTTTTGTAATACCGATACGAGAACCAGGATGTAAATAATTGCTAAGATGATGACGCCGAATAGTATCGAAATCACAAATACCCGGCATGATGTTCTTTGGACCGCCACCAAAGCCATTGTGAATATGTGGAGATATGGAACCCAGGGTGATCTTGATATCGGATCCTGCGACCAGGGAGTTGAAAGCGACTGGACCATAGCCTTCTACCTCCCCCATAACAACAAGGTCTGAGGATCTGGCATCGTGATTGCTGATCCTGTACTTGCTGTTAACTTCACTTCCCACGCGGGCTATAATTTCCCTGTCGTTCATTGGCAGGTGGGTACCATTGCCGATGATTATGTCTATTTGGGACTGGGGTATGCCTTGGGATTCAATTGTTTCAAGCAAAACAGGTAATAGATCCGCAACTGGAGTTGGCCTTGTTTTGTCATCAATCACGACAGCAACAGAGGTCTTCGGATCCAGAATTTCCTGCAACGAAGGAGCCCCTATGGGTCGGGCCATTGCATCCGTCATCATATCTTTTGGTGATCTGTCGACTATTTCGTGTTCTTTGAAAAATGTTTGCTTTAGCTCCCATCCGGATGGAATTTTGAAGCTCAAGCCGCCTTTATGTTGTATCAATTGCTGCATTACTTTCATGTATATCACTCGCCTTCGAAACAAAACAGACCCCGAGAACTCAAGGGCATGTCCCCGCCTGGAAAAACATCAAGCCGGATCGGATCGGCCCGCAACCTGTAAATTAATAATTCATCGTTATCAGGGGGAGGGTTTAATTGTATAGTTCCAATCTGACCCATGAAAATCCGCAGGATAGATGTTGAGCTTTTTCATCTGAGCATCTGTAACTTTAATACCCGAAGGGTATTCATTGAGATCCAATTCGGTCTGAATATGCCAACCGGCGTTCGTGGATATATTAGCGATAAGATTCACTACTGTCTCTCGGCTGACAAGCGGTCGACCTCTCCAATTTTCCGTGATGTGAGAAAACATCCGGTGTTCGATTTTATTCCATTTGCTGGTGCCTGGAGGAAAATGGCACACACTGATCGAAATCCCGGTTTCATTAACCAGCGATTGCAGCTCCAACTTCCAAAGCCTACAGCGGCTGCCATTACTGCCGCCTCCATCGGCTGTTATGAGCAATTTCGTAGCTTTCGGATAACTTTTGGATCCCATTCGAAGCCACCATCGACGGATCGACTCAACTGCAAACTGTGCGGTATCATGAGCAACGCCGACACTGACCCATCCCGTATTTGTAAGAAGATCATAAACGCCGTACGGGGTGATTTTACCCAGAGTCTTGTCCATAAAATCATGGACACGTACTCGCTCCGGACGGCCCCGAGGCTGGTACTCTCTGCCTTTGTTAGCAAGGTCACCGATGAGTTCCTTCTTTTTGGCGTCCACCGAAATAACGGGCTGTCCCGCTTGGTGAAACGATTTCACTCTCATGTAGATATACTCAAACTGCGCGTTTCGATCAGGATGGGAAGAGCCTTCTTTGGTCTTTCGTGTTCCCTGGAGACGGTACCCCATCTCTTGGAGCAACTGGGAAACCTTGGTGTGGCTGATGCAGTGCCCTTTGCGCCTCAACTCATCAGCCAGTTTTCGGGTGCTCTTACACGTCCATCGCAAAGGGCACATGGGATCCCCTCGCGCAGTAGGTTCAACCAATGCATCAAGCGCCTCTATCAAAGAATCATCTCTTGTTGTCAGGGGCTTACGGCCCGCACCTTTTCGGCGGATACGTCTTTGGGCTTCAGGAGTCTTTGTGGATAAAGTCCCTTGTTTTAGTTCATTTTTGCCAATGCGAATTGTGCTTTCTGCAATCCCTGTTGCACTGGCAACCGCCTTGACTCCTCCATGCCCGATTGCAATAGCTTCTGTTGCAGCCCAGAGTCGCCGTGAGCGTTCATCCAGCTCACTTTGGAGCAAATCGTATTTCTTTGAGAGAGCTTGTGTGATTTCTGCGGATACCATGTGTGGCATGGTACCCCTTGCAAAGGTGGTTGTCAATCAAAAAACAATGAATTAATAAATTACAGTTCTTTGGGGCGATGGAGGAGATCTGGGCGGACCTTCAGAGGAATCCGGAGGACGTCCCTGCTCCAGCCTGGCACGGAGACGTCCTGCGTGCTCTCGATCAACCTCTATGCCTCAAGATCGCTTCTCCTCCCCTGATAGCGTTGTGTGCTGTTTAGGTTCGTCACGGAACAAATGCGGAACCATGGGCCTGGGGAAAAAGGAGCTTGGCATATCAAAAATGATATATACCATACCCAGTCGACCATTTCGGCCATCGAGAATGATCGTGTCAAGCTGGGCGTCGAACGTGCGAAAATCTTGGCCACTGCCTTGAAGGTGCATCCAGGAGTTCTCGTTTTTCCGGGTTGGGAACTTCCTGAAGAGGTGGCCGCCTGTTGATGAACTGAAGGGCCTCCTCGCCGTCAGAGGCTTCAAGGATCTCGAAATCCCTGAACTGGTCTCGCATTCTATCGACAAGGATTGCCCTCAGTATAGCGTCGTCTTCCGCTATGATGATTTCACGGACGTCTTCTTTCACGGACGGCCTCAATCTAATGTGAGCGCCTGTTACGCCGCCTGGCGGAGAACCTCGCAAGACCCGGATTGGATCGGTTTCCGGCCTGAGAGTCGTCTTTGCTGAAAATGCACAGGTGGATGAGGCGATGATCCAAGGCCAGTGCAAACCCCGTGAGGGTCCTTGATTCCATGCGGACATCAGTCCCAAGCCCCACGGAAGAGTGCTTCTCGGTCTCACATTTACGGGCTTCACCCAGGAGGGAGGTCACCTGGCTCTTCAGGACCTTTCTTTCTTTTTTTGGATCAAACCAGTCTAGGGCATCCAGGGCATAGCTCTCGACCAGCTTCGTGAACACCTTTGAAAAGGAGTCGGCTTTTCCAAAACACTCCATGCCGGCGATCCCGCCGTTGATCATGAAGACGGCGCC
>Ga0272443_10003382_pt1 | contig 18844 bp, 13 predicted proteins | sample SSMAcet12_FD_193581 | JGI IMG/M metagenome (GOLD analysis project Ga0272443, IMG submission 193581) | Marine sediment archaeal communities from Little Sippewissett salt marsh, Falmouth, MA, United States - SSM-Acet-12 | ecosystem: Environmental > Aquatic > Marine > Wetlands > Sediment ... | reverse complement strand
CCCTTCCACGTTCCGTATCATCGGATCATTTCCCCGCTTTCCTCCAGGACAGGAAAGCTCCCGAACCGATACGGGTGCGAATGAACCGGTGAATGTGAAATTAATTACCAAGGATCTCTCGAAGTATTGGATGGATTCTTATTTCATCTTTTTTCTTTACTGCATTTGCCAGATTTTGAATATCAAGGTCCTTGACAAGTTTGATATCATATTCGGCCAATCTTGAGGCAATGTAATTCTTTACCTCCCCATCCCCATCAAGTAAATTATCAGATGTTGTAACAAGGTATTGAGACGTACTGAGTGCCTTGAATTGATCTATTACTGCTTTGAATTTGTAAATGGTTTTCTGAGCATCCCTGTCCATCATTTGTTTGCCCGTCTTGCATTCCATTATGCAAAGATTGTTGTCCTTCAGGAAAGCCACATCAAGTTCATTCTTGACAACACCCGGTTCATTTTTCTTCAGTATGGTTACGGAATGCATCGGTTCGGATACATCAACAAGATGACCATATTCTCTGAGAACACCCCAAATGAAGATCTCGAGCCATTCACCGGTGAGAAATCTCACAATATTACGATCCAGGGTACCATGAAGTTCATCGGATTCGAGAGAATCCATACCGAGATATGCAATCAGGAATCTTTTCAGGATCGGATCATTCGTTCTAAGCCCGTCTGAAACATCGATGTTCAACTTTCCCGAATCACTTCCATCATTGATCCTCATTAGATTTGAAAGGCAACCACTGATGGTGGAATGTCTGAAGTTCTCTGCCAGATACGATGCCATTTCAAAGAAGGAACTGTACTTCCTGTGACGTTCTTCTATCTCCTCATCCGTTTCTGAAATGTCGTATCCATAACCTTTTAAAAATTGCCTTACTGAAAGACCACCTTTCGTTTCTATTGAGGAATCATTTTCAAGATCAATGAACTCGTCCACATATCTGAAGGGTTTGTAGATTATCCTTGCATTTGTTTTCCTGAATACCTCAAATGCTCCTATTGCCATCAGCTTGGTCCCACCTGTTACATTTACTATCAGTTCCTCATCCTTGTATCTATCCTGGATATCACCAAATAATCTCATTATGGCCCTCAATGAATTATCATTACTCAGATGAAAAGCCTTGTGTTCAAAGGAAAGGTCCTTGATCTCCAGAGCCTTTCTGAGATTGTTCCAGGCTTCAATTCTTTTCATATCATCAGTTTCTACATATGCTACAAGATCGGGTTTGAAGGCTTCTACTGAAAGAAGATTTGGAACATGTTGGCCGCTCAGTAGAATGACCAGAACTCGCATTCATCCACCCATATATTGTTTCAACGCTTTTTTCAGCTTTTCAAGTTGGCCCCATCTCTTACCATCCCAATTATCTTCTAGAATGATTCTATTTTTCAGAATAATTGCAACTTCCGTCTTGAAATCTTTATCCTTAATATCACTCCATCTTGAAATGACATCCTTAGTGGGATTGGAGGTAATCTTCGATATATCTATTCCAAATTCTTCTGAGATCTCAATCAACCAATTTTCTGCTGGGGATCTTATCTTGATGTGTTTGAACCTTCCATATCCAACATTTGTCTTGGCTCCTGCTCCGGACCAATCCAGGGCTTCGATCAACCAGTTCCCAACCTCATCGATCTCTTCATTGGATACATCCCCTCTGGAGAGTATTCCGAATAAAAATTCCTGGTCCTTATCAACAGTAAGAAATGGAATGGGATTTGGATCATGCCAGTCTCCTGGAATCTCTTGATCGGAATAATAAGGGCCATAATGAGGTGTCATGATATCAGCTGATAGAGAAACAGGTTTTGCAGGAAGTGCATCAAGGAATATTATGGAACCGGCACTTCTCTCCGAGTTATCATCGGGACCGAATAGTCGATCAATTTTCGATTTTTCTACTCCGTTCTGTCTTGCCCAATCTCTGACGATCCCCTTGACGGATGTGCCAGGAATGTATGGAACGCCTAGTGAATGATGCCAGGTGAAACCATTCTCAACAGGATGGTTCTTTCCAAGACCTGTTACAAATCTGGACTCGTTTTTGAATTGAAAAACCTTACCAGAAGATGATTCGATCAATTTCTTCATACGCTTGTTGATGATTTCGATCTCATCACGGTTTCCGATCTCACCGTCTGTCACGGTTTGTATCCAGTCTTTCTTTCTATCACCAATTGGGCCCCAATCATCAGTCCACTGATTGCAGAATTTATCGTACCAGAGACCTGTATTTGCATTTTCTGGTCTGGAGGCAATTTCATCATGTTGATAGAGAGGAATACTTGCCATATCAATCACCTTTTTCAAGATATGCTCGACTGAATTTCTTCAACCAATCAAGATATGATAAAGATTCAGACTGGGCCCTGACGTATTCTGCCTGGCCATTCTTTGTGATCGCTTTCATAAGATCAGTTTCATCTATGAAAACTCCGCTTTCGCCACAAAGCCAATCCTGAATGATATTGTACAACTTTTCATGTCCAATGTCCTTGTTATTTGAAAGCTCGAATGCCATCGCCTGCCCGAGACCATTCATCACGATAGATGCTGGAAGTGAACTGACATAGCTTGCAAAATGACCATATTGATTTTTTCCTCCATTTTCCAAATCCTTAACCTTTCGAAGGGCATGGGCCGCCCTTCTCTGTTCGTAGGTTCTATCGTTATTCATTGATATCACCCTTCGATCTTTGATACATTGAACCAACCCTGTCCAACGGTCTCGTTTCCACCAACCTGGACATACGGATTATCACCGATCATGGCCTCGATTTTTTCAAGCATGTTCTTTTTCCTTTCCATGACTATGGTATAAAATATCGAATCTGAGGGTATTACCTCTTCATACCAGAGGTTCTTGCTGGCCTTTGTATCCTTATGAAGGACATTCCTTGCATTCACAGCTAGACCATACTGCGCAAACCACTTGAAATCATCATCATTCAATATCAACAGTCTATCCTTCACTCTTGATGCCGCATCCTTGTTCGGTATCATCATCTCAAGCAGTTGAATGATTTTTCCGTCAACTGTATCCTTTATCTCGAATTCCCTTTCCTCAAGGAATATCTTTCCTGGATTGTTCCCCATTCCCTGCTTGTGAGGAATATATTTGATTTCCAGGGGAAGGGAATCTTCATCTTTTCCAGAAATCCTCAAAATATCCCTTTTCAATCTCTCCAGTATGTGCAGACAGGTTACCCATTTGTAACTCGTGGTCAAACTCCTCACCGGTAAAAGAAGCAATCTTCCCTCGCTGAAGATTATGTTTCCTGCACTCCCATCATCATTTGACCCTCCTTCTTTGCCAAAGAGTTCATTTCTCATCTCATTCTCTTCTACAAACTGTCTGAAGGAACCCTTCAAACCCGTACTTGGTATGACAGGATAACTTGTGATTCCTTCTCGTGCAACAGGAAGGTCCACGAATCCACTTGACTGTCCAGCTCCGACATGCACCGGCGTTTCCGCCAGCATTCCCAGTATTATACCTTTCATTTTCTCACCTCTCACCATTTTCCTATGATTATCTGACCGAAACCGAATTCGGTATCCTTTCCTATCTTGATTCCATTTTTTTGTTTCGGATCGATCCCTTCTCTTGATCTCATGAAGAGAATGCTTCCAGGTTTCAGATGTGCTCTCAAAGGTTGTGGCCCCTTGTTGTGATCCCAACCTCCTATCATCTGTGGCCTATCCGCACATACCGATACAAGTTCACAATCACCGGGTAAACCCTCGATATTTCCGCCCGGTGATAAGTCGGGTATCCTTGCAGGAGTTATCAATAGAACAACAAATTCTTTCAATAACCCAGTGTCATCATCTGGTTCAGGCAACTTTATTGGATCAATACCATCAACGAAGGCTGCCTTTGATTCTCCTCCCAACATGACATGACCTGATACCTCACTATCAATTCCATCGATACCTGCTAGTATTGATATTGCATCCTTTTTTCCGCTCTCATCTCTATTCCCTTCATTCAACCTGACAAATCTTCTGGAAAAAAGGCCGCCATCATCAACTCTCAGATCATCGTCTCTCTTGATTCCCACATTGAATTCGAATTGATATACATCATCATCAGAAATTATTTCAATACCGTCCAGATCATCCGCCCAGAGTATTTTAAGCAGGTCCTTCCCGGAAATAAAACCTGTGATATTCTTCATATCAACTTCATTTCCTGTCAAAGATGGATATCTTATATTTTCTCCCATATCGCTTCTTGTTATGGGTTCACCTGGAATCATCTTCCTTATCAATTCCCAATGAGATCCATCATCTGATTTCTTACCCATCAATGTCCTTGGCACCATGAATATCGGTTCATCATCCTTCAGAATATAAGGTCCGAAGAAATTCAGTTTTCCAAGGTTCTTTCCATCACCCAATTTATCCTTAATATCTTCAGTCCAATCACCCGAAACCCAACCCATATCCCTTGCTATCGAAGCTCTCAAGGCTCCAGCCATTGTGTATGGTGTGGGAGGAAATATACTTTTTACATCATTTTGCGTCTCATCCATATTATAAGGTGATCCATCTCTGAAGAAGAGAGAATCCACAGGTTCGATCTTGTAATATTTCACTCTTTCACCCCCTTCATGTTACCGGCAAGAAAATGGATCAAAAACCATGTATCTATCGAAAAAATATTCTCTTTCTTTTTGCACAGGTCCACAATTGTTTTGATAGCTCCTGATATTTTTTCTCGGTCTGCACTCCCTTCTCCGGATCGTATAGCATCTGCAACCAGTAATTTCTCCATATCGAGATCACTATCTGAAACAAATTCCATATCATCTCCGGGCTTCCAGTTATGAATATCCCCCAGAAGAGAAAAACTGTCCCTTACGGAATACATCATTGAGGAGGATAGCAATCCTTCGCTTTCAAATCTTCCAACCGAATCCATGATGTTATCAACAACTCCAGCATTCTCACCCCAATTGTGAACGCATCTTATGTATTCTCCACTACCTTTGATCACTGAGATAGCTATGCTGTCCCTTCCATTCTTTTCCTTTGCAATTTCGTCCAGAAGATAACTGGCCTTGTCAAGAATACTTTGAATTGGTTGGTGATAATGAGAGTAAACAAGACCCGCAGATATGGTGGCTTTACTATCAAGATCAATATCCGAGAATGATGTCAGATAATTCTGATATAATTCCCTGGAACATTTCAAAGCCCTATCCATCGGCAGCATGGCCAGAACATCATCACCACCCGCATAAATCGTGACTCCATTGTTTTCTCTTATGATCCCAGGAACAGACTTGGAAAATTTCGCCAGTGTATCACTTATTGTTGAGATCTTGTCAATATTATTCGATTTCATCTTGCCCAGACTGTCCCCATCCATCTTCAGCAAAGCATAATATGGTGCTGGTTTACATTTCTCTTCACGATATATCTTGTTCAACATTTCCAGAATTTCAGACCTGAGTATTTCATCATCAAGTGGTGTTGAATCCTTCGACTCGATCATGTTCTTGAAAAAGAAGTTCCCGTCCAACTTGGCAAGGTTATCATTATCTTTGAGACCTACAAGTTCAGGTATTTTGGGACTTACTGCTCCTTTTCTTGCGCTTTTTACCAGACCAAAATAATCTTCATGATTCTTTTCAAGATTACGCAACCATGGTATGGCTGCCATGTAAACAGTTGACGGCCATTGATCTGATGTCAGGTCCACACCTATAATTTTCTTTGATATTCTTGGAAAGAACCTTTTAACAAAGGAGATGGCACATAATCTCTCATCATCTTTCAGGTCCAGTTCCCCAACTCCTTCCCTTATACTATTCCAGAATTCATCCTGTTTCTCTCGATATTTTTTCCTGAATCTCACATGCCCTGATATCTCCTGGTAATCGCTCATCAGCGAACAATGATCCCCGCCTTCATCAGGTTTATTTTGTGATCTCCAGTTCTTTCTCTCCTCGATGGTATTCTGCCCCCCCATAGTCCAGTTGAACTCCCAGAAGGAACCTACCTGTCTATCCCAGATTTTATCCGTATGGAGACCATACTGTTCGCTTTCCTTAACGTATTTATTCCATACCATATCCGCAATCTCATACCAGGATTTGTCGAATTCTTCCTTTGCAGCTTTTGCAACAGATACAGGTTCCTCACATTCAATTTTTATTCGATTGGGAATCGATCCTATCAGGTCAGTTGCGTCAACGTTCACTTCTCCCTCTTCCTTTACCAGGGTGATCAGGTTGAAAAGATGGTCCCCTTCTATCTTTGGTTCCAGAATTCTCCCACCTGCTTTGCTGGCTCCGTAGATTGCGCAACCCGAAAGATATGATAAAATGAAGGAACCACTCCAGAAGTCCCTGGTCCTTCTTGCCTGTGAGACGTATCCTTGCACAGGTCCTATGGTGATGTTCAAATATTTCATATGTTCACCCCCTCCAATTGATCAATGAAGTTTTCAACATGGCTCCACCCATTTCTTGGTGTTTCATATTGTTCAGTGAATTTTGATTTCAAGAAAAGACAGACCCAGAAGTATTCATCCTGAATATTATTAACATGGATAAGCAAAGGACTACTTCTTCTGTCATTTGATACGCCTTTTCTTGGAATACCAAAACCTTCCCTCTCTTCGGGTTTCAGTGATTTCAAGTATTCCTTATATCTTTCTCCAATATCTGTGAAGGATGAATCCGAATCCTTAAAACTCTGACCGACCTTGATCATTGTTTGTTTAGAAAAAGCTGAATATTTTGGAATTTCTGACATATTGTTTTTTAAGATGTGAGAAATATCCTCAATATAATCTTTGATATTTTCAGGAATATTCCATCCATATCCTTTTATCCCATCAATTGCAACACTTCCCCATCCTTTCCTTGACCTTGACCCCAATCCGCCAAGCAATGAAAATGCTTTTATTGGAAGTATAATTTTTTCGAGATTTTCCTTATCACTTCCTGAACATCTCAATGTGAATTTACTTCCGGGTTGAAAAAATTCTTTGAAATTTCCGGACCTGGGGGGTTTATCTTCAGATAGACCGTATCCGATATAGGCCTTCCAATCATTCACATTCCATTTTCTTTCAATCTTTGACTTTATCAGTTGTTCATCACATAATGAGAGTTTAATTTTTGACTGTCCGATTATCTGATCGGAGCTACCAAATATCTTGTTCTCATTCTCCAACAATATCTTCGGGTCCTCTTCATAGTTCAGTGCTCTCCACCAGAACCTCAAAGCTCCTTTAATACTGGGAACCCTCAGTTCAGCTTTTGTCTGATCTGCACCCGATATGAACATAGGGGTGACTATCTTGAATCTTACCTCGATCTTTTCCATCTCAATCACTTCCTTCTTCCTTATCCTTAACACCAATGATATCATTATAATATATCATTTGCCCTTCTTTGAAGGGATCTTCCTGTTGTATATGATAGGGTCTTCTGTCAAAAATTACAACCTTTCTTGGATCTTTTCCCATCTGTTCGGCTTTCTTTGATATGGCTTCCACCAGAACCTGCAGTGTGGTGGTCCCACCGGTAAGGTTGACAAATATCTCATCCGCCTCAAGGAAGAGATTCGAACTATCAGGAATGATCGAATTTATTATTCCCATGATCTCATCAAATCCAGTATGCGGATCGGATAGTTCGATCAATTCAAATTCACCATGATAATCTGATTCCTTCAGAATCTCATCAACATTCATACCAGCATCCTTGGATGTGACAATCAAACAATAATCCGGTTTTATCTGTTTGATGGCGGAATACAACAAACCTTTGGAATAACCAAGAGGTGTGACAAGAAGTCTCCCTCCCCCTCCACCCAATTCTAGATTCCAGAATTGATCATCTCCCATTGATCCTTTAGTTTGATCCCATATCTCCTCTACACGGTCAAGATTGTCGCTGATATCTATTCTATCCGGATTCATTCCATTGTGAGCAATATCATTTCTGAATTTTGATATGGAATCCCAGATAGAAGCCAATTCTTTTTTACTATCAACCAGTATCTTTTTCTCTGCCTGCCACCTGATAGATCCAAGCAGTCTCTCGATGGGCGCCCTCCCCGATTTATTCAACCAGTCCTCTGTTCTTCCATTTGAAAGAGCACATCTGCTGATAATCCATTCTCTCATCAATCTGATTGCATTAACATAATGGCCAGAATCAAGATAACTATCGATTATTCGAGATTGCCTCTCCAGTTCCAATATGTTCAGTACAAATGTCTGTTTCCAGTTACCTTTGGTCTTTACAGCATCCATCAACTTGAAAGGCTTAATGGAAGCGATTGCATATTCGAACAAATCATCTGCCATCGGAATTGGAATATCAGTATCCATATTACCTCTGATCTTGTCATATTGATTTACTATGCTCTTGGAGGAATCACCCAATCCCAAAGGAAGACCTGTTCCGTAAAAATCATCGAATCTCCTGATCTGAAAAACCATATTTTCAAGGAATTTTTTTGCTACATTATCAATAGAATCCTCTTCGAGTTTCCTTTCAATGTTATCTGCCAGATTCCTCGATATCCTTTTCTCGGAAAAGTCCCTCAAACTATGATACCAATCGATCATTTCCATAATGTATCCAATTTCGATGAAAGGTGCAAAACCATACTCTGATTTTTTCTCCAACATGCCGTAATAAATCGCTTGTATCCTGACTCCCTTGAACGATTGCAAATAGAGCACGGAAGTAAAAAATAGAAAAGGAAAATGCCTGAAAGATTGAGAAATATCAAGAACAAGATTGGATTCTTCCGGTATAGATTTCAAAATTTTTTCTATTATTGACCGTATCTCCTCATCATTGACACCATCCGGAATATCAATAATATCCATATCCAGATCGATCTCTTCTTGAAATTTCTCCAATGATTTTTCTCTTGCTCCAGCGGTAAGAAGAACAAATATCTTTTTGGGTTTTTGATCCATCAATTTTACCAATGCTGTCGATGAAAAATGTCCTGATTCGAACTTATCTCCCAGTTTATACTTACCCTCAATTGGTCTAACTCCTATAGATGTAAGTAAATAATAATCCATATCTTTATTTTCGATCATTCATCCCACTCCTCCTCGGTCAATACCTTCTCACAGATATTGCAGGTATAGAATCTCTTACCCGTTTCCTCATGAGGGATTGCTTTTATGTGTTTACATATCTTTTTTCTCTCCTCTTCATCGAGTCCAAGTACATCGAAGATGGCTTCCTGTGCGAATACATTCACCATCTCATCAACATCTTCATCGATGATGTATCTCTCCAGAATTGGAACTGCAGGTTCCCCGATTCTTCTCATTACTTCGAAGTAAGCATTGTTGAAACTCTTATAAACTTCCGGGCTCTCATCATCATATGCCGCATCGCACTCGACCGCATAAAGGACCGGACCGATCGCTTTTACTCCGACATCGGCAAGAATGTCTATTGATCGATTTTTTATCTCAATTGTGCTGGATTTGAGACCCATAGCAACTTCTAACAGGTCCTGGAATTCCCTTTCGCTTTCAAAATCTTCCTTGTAGGGTTCACCCATATCCAACATCTTGCAAGGTTCATTCATTTCGAAGAGGTCGTCATCATCATATTCATCTTCACAGGAGATTTCTTGGTATTTTTCTCTCAGCCATTCGATGTCATCAGTTGTCCAGTATTTGCCCTGACTGATCCAGTAAACATAAGCCTCATCCCAATCTCCCGGTCTTATATACCCCGGCATCCAGCCTTCTGGCTTTGAGTGATCCTCTTTCAGGAGTTCCTCTGCCACCTTGGGATTGAATCTGACCGCTTCTTCCAATTCCTTTTCTGCTTCTTCATACGATCCTCTCATCAAAAGAACAAGTATCCTTCCATACATTATCTCGGGGCTCGCATCATCCTCGAAACTGTCTGCAAGTTCCATCGCATCTGCGTACCGGTCCTCTTCAAGGTACATCTCCATCAAAATATCTCTCACACGCTGATTGTCATCGGGATTGTAATCGATCAATTCCCGAAATACTTCCAATGCTTCATCGTTTTTTCCATCCTCGTGAAGAGCGAATGCATGTCCATGTAGACATCTGAGAAAAGGCCTGTTATCGAGATTCGACCAGGGAATCCTGCTACTTCCACGTTTGAAACTTTTCGGGATCGCTGAGCGTCCTATCTCCACCCCTCTCTCCCAGAGCTTCCTGGAAGAATCCTTGTTTTTCTTCCTGTTCTCTATGATGGCAAGATGATGGATCGCATCAATATGGTCAGGTTTGAGTTTCAGCAATCTTTTCAATTTGGCTTTGGCAGATCCGAATTTCATTTCCTCCATGAGATCCAGAGATTCTTCGAGCAATTCATGTATTTCATTTGATGTATCTTGATCGGAGAATACCCATTCCCTGTTTCCTATAGATGTAAGTTCAAGAAAGCGATTTACTCTATTATTGATTTTTTTCTTCGAGATCATTCCTCCACCTCACCTCTAATTATCGATCACTTCCCAGTGACCACCTTTCGCAGGACCAACACGTTTTATCTTCCCTTTCTGCTGCAAATTATGAATGTTTCTTTCAATAGATCGTTCTGTGATGCCAATGAGTTCTGCCATTTCCTGTATTGTGATCTCCTTGTTCTGAAGGATCAGATTGATTATTTTCTCCGACGTTTTCTCCGACGTTTTCTCCGACGTTTTCTCCGACGTTTTCTCGGCATCTTCAGTAATCCTATCGAAAATTGCAGTATAGAAGCTTCCAAACTCGAATCGCATGGGAGGAACTTCAGCCTCTCTTAATGATTGTTTCATTCGCAGTATTCCCGAACCGACTTTCTCCACCTCGCCAATCCTGTGAAAAAGATCTGCCAGCAATTTATTTCTTCTCACACTTTTTTTTCCCATGTCCTCGGGTTTCATCCCGGGTGGAAGTTCTCCAGGGTCCGATATCTCAACTCTGTCTCGATACACCTCAACCGAGATATTTGCTCCACTGAAGTGATAATCACGATGGATCACAGCATTGAGTATTGCTTCTCTGAGAGCATCTTCGGGAAGTTCCAGTATCTCTTTCCTTTGAAGGGTTTTGATCTCATATCTCAGTGACAGGTGTTTCTTCAAAAAAATCATTGCTTCCTCAACATTATCCCATAGGTTTCCTTTCTGCATTTTACGATCCAGTATAATGTACTTATCATTGCCCTGGAATAGAATGCAATCAATATAGGCATCCATGTGGAATCTGGTTGGTTCCTTTGCAAAGAAGAGAACGCCTGCATTGTTGAAGATCAAGGTATTATCAACTTTTTTTGCTACTTCCAGATTGATCAGAATATCTTCAGGTTCCATTGAAATGGTGGATAAATTTGACTTGATACAGAATCTTCTGAATGCATCTTGATCAAAATCCTTGGGGTAACTGAATGAAGGACAGATTTTCTTGTCCCAGAGAATTTGGTTTGTCGAATGAAGAAAATCGATGATCTCATTGCGTGTCATCTTCTGAGTTGTGGCTCCGCTTCTGAGGAAAAATCCTTCCGAACAGGAATGTGGTTTTTCCTGGCTGTCCGGGATTTCAATAAATAGGAGATCCATTCCATCTTTTTGATATCCATCAATATCAATAGTAATCGGAGGATCGCAGTTTCGTGCTGTCGATTCTATCTTTGAAATATACCTGTTGATATTCTTCAAACCCTTTACTATCCCGGCATCATTGATCCCAACCACTATGGTTCCTCCGCCGGTATTTGCAAAACCTACCATTTCCCTTGCAAGAGCCGAGTTTATGGACTGCTTGAACTCAACGAACTGACCTTCAGGTCCTCTGAGTATGAGTTCTCTATTCTTCATCGATCAGGGCACCTCGGAGGGAATAAAAAGACCAAGACCGAAATGGGCACCGTATCCCACTGAAATAGGACCTTTCACCACTTCCCTGAACCTTATCCTGAATCCGGTGGGTGGTGAAGGACCTCTTGAGCCGTTTCCCGTCTTTCTGCTGGTTCTGAAATTCAACCAGTAGGTGTCCTTCCCTGCAAGGTTGGTGTACTTAATCTTCTCGATAGACTCGGGAGCAGGAAAACCTCTCTCTTCGAGTAGCCTGATAAGATCATATTCAGGGGATCCTTCATGAATAACATACCCCTCCTCTTGGCCGATTATTCTTACCGCAGTTTCCATGACTTTCGGTTCTCCCTTTCGAGAGTATTTGGTATGGGTTGTTGATACAAAAGGAGTCCTTGAAACCCAGGTCCTTGAACCTGTGAAAATGGGACATTGCCCTGCCATCTGATTGCTTCCGGCAAAATCCCCGGGATCGCCAACACCAAGAAGGACCAACTGAACATCATGACCCCCATACCCCCAAACTTTCTTGAGTGTATCAATCGCCTTCCTCTCCTTCATTCCGAATCCATTTGGTGCAAATAACGTCACATGGGTTATCTCACCACGCTTGCCATTCCTGGAGGAAATGTTTGATTCGCAGAGGATATGTGTATGGCCATGACCCTCCAACGGGACCCTGTTCTCATCACATCCTGTGAATACCGGAGATTGATCCGAATACTTCACAAGAGAGGTATGTATCCTCTCTGCCAATGAGATAGCATCTGTCAATCTTGGAGGTGCCTGGCATGATACCTGGTACCTTGCAACTGTGGGTCTCTTCTCATCTTCTATCAGACCCTTGTATTCGGGTTTGACATCGAAGCAATCGGATTCTCTCAGATATGGTATCCAGGTGGAACCCGGTGGTTGGCTCCAGCCATTCGATTTGAGAATGGTCGTTTCCACGCACAATGCTGTCAGTATATCATCTGGAAGCTTGTTCTTTTTCCCATTGGGGTGTTCCGCCTTCCATTTGATGGTCCAGCTGGAGTATTCATCAGATCTCATGGGAATGAGAACATCTATCATCTCATGCTCCCTGGTTGTTTTCTTGTAATACGATGCCGGATAACAGTTTGGTTCAGGAGAAACATCCACCAATCCAGCTTCAACCCAGGATTCAGCTCTTCCCAGATACTGCAATCTCTTCAGAGCCTCGGAAAGGAATTTTTTCTCATTTTCATTTATATCAATATCGGTCCATGAAACAAAAAGCGATTCATCCTTGTCAACCGAGGCAAATGTATCGAAGATGAGGCGGGATTGTCCAGCCTGGTACAAAGGCATGTAATGCCTGGTATGGCCAATAGATGCATTGGGAAGATGATATAGTGGTGGATCACTCAACTTATCGATCAAACCGATCAGAATCGATTCATCATATTCCTTTGACATCTTCAGATAATATGTGGATATCAGTGCCCTTACGATCCTCCAGGGATTGGGTGGCCATTCAACTATTCCTTCGTTGACCTGCCTGTTCCATGGTGTGGCATGGTATCTTCCCGCAGGGAAACGAAATTCAATGGAGATCAATTGGATCCCTCACTTCTTGTATGTAACTTCGGTCACGGGCGGTTCTGCAAAGTAGTCCCTTGCCTTTGATATCAGATCAGGAAGCATAGATTCCAGTTCCGAGGTCTCTGGCAGCTTGAAGCCACCGGGTTTCTTCACCATTACATCTCCATCGACCTCAAGGTCGCAGGCTGTTCTGAATCTCAACCCGTTATCAAGGACCTTCCTGATCTTGTACATTGCAATTGCAATGAGAAGGTTCTCGGCATCCTCTCCAAGACCGTATCCCTTGATCTGAGAAATATCCAGGTTGAAATATGCGGTTATCTTACCGGTGTATTCATCTCTATGGAAAATCACATTTCCTTTTCCTTCTTTTAATCCAGGTTCAACACGATTAAACTTCACACCCCCGCTGGGTGCGAGTGTTACATCCTCTGCTTCTACAAAACCTGAAAGTGATCTAGGTATCCTTACAATGCCTCCAACTTTTTCAAGAAATATTCCATGAATCAATGAATTGAGATCATATTTCATCAAGACTTTGGCAAGTTTTCTTCTATCAAATGGTTGGTCTTTTTCAAATCCGATTTCTTCCTTGATTTTTTCAAATCCTTGGGAGTTATATATATATTCTGAATTCAATCTATGTGCTTCCAGAATAGTATTGGTTTCTATTCCATTGCTTAATTTCGACCGAACATATGGGATACCATTGAGAGATTCTACAAGATCGTTATTTGATTCATCCCAACAAACAGTCTCCATTCTGTTGGCCATGCTCTGTGCCGATTCGAGCAGGAGCATCTCCTTCCCATCGGCCATGTTGTACGTGGCAGCACCAAGATCAGGGAATCCGGTTGGCTGGAACCTTGTTCCCTGTATTGGTCTGAGCGGCACTTCCACGAGCAGTCTCGGTTCATCCTTTATTGTTTCGAAATCCATTTCTCATTCCTCCTTATTGTTTTTTGGTCTTGTAACGTTATCCTTGAGCATCAATGCGGAACCAGTTGATATCGGGAACAACATTGATGCGGCGATCCTTTCGGACCTGGACCTTGAAATCGAAAAAACATCCACCGCTGGAACGATCCCGGAACCCCGGAGTCTTCGTATGGCAAGTTCCAGTGCCATCATTCCGTTCCCGTGAGATGCATTCCTGTGGATCTGACCATTCAATTTTATCTCGATATCCGATCCATACCAGTTATGATAGCACAATTTCATTATGGAATAATCGGCTCCAGGAAGAATCCCGTCCTCTCTTGTACGTTTCACGATCCTTGGTTCGGATACCGAATTCCAGTCGATCAATAACAATCCCCAGAGAAGGTCGATCATCTTCTGATCATTTATCCTGCCCTCAATGAAATCCGCAATATCAGATGTATTTGCTGTGACAGTACCATGATCGGGGTATTCATCAACATTGCACTGTGACGCTGTAATAAGTCTTCTTTCCATAATGGCATTGAGGGCCTTTGCAAGTTTACCAGATGATTTCATATAATGTTTATTGCCCTCATTCACCCACCAGACACTCTTCATCTTTCCATCCACAACTGACCTGTTCACCGGTTCTATGTTGTATCTGATCGGTATGAAGTCCTTTCCATATTTTCCATAAACAGAAGCAAGTGATGCAGCCAACCTGAATTCAACACTCCCATCATCTGCTTTCTCCAGCCATTTCTGTGAAAGGGGGGGAACAGGTCTGAGATTTGATTTCATTGTCCATGTCAAGCCTGTTACCATTGCCTTTTCACATCTTCCAAGGTCTGTTAGAAGGTTCTGAACAATGGAAGGGCCTTCTCTCTTGCATATATCAAGTATCGATCTGTCCAGGTTGTTCATCGCCCTTGAAAATGAAGCGGGTGCATCTTCCTTAGTACATTTGTATCTGAACCTGTCAAGCCATAAATCGATCTCCATTACCAGATCTGCATCAGGTTTTCTTTCAACTTTGAATCTCCCTGTCGGGATCGCAATGAAATTTTGACCGTTTCTCATTAAAAAAATATGCCTTTGAAATGATTGGATACCTCTTTCGGTTCCCAGAGATGATATTCCTCTAATGAAGTCAATACCATTATTAGCTATTCTTTTTCCTATCGAAACTCTACCTTCTTGAAAGACATACTTCGTTTCCAAATAGGAGATTGGAGCATTCCATAGTGGGCACCATATCTCAAATACATCCCTCTTTGCTGAGCTAGGTTTAATACCATCATTATTTGATGCAGAACCATAACCCGCTGGGGATGGATGTGTTACAAAAGGAAATGATATCTCTCTAAAGTTTGATGATCCTTTTTTTGTTAATGCAGATGCATATGTTAGTGTTCCTTCAATAAGAAATAGATAGTCCCAAGGATCCAAGAAAGGTTTATCAGAAAAACCATTTGATGAATTCACACCACCTGAAGCAAAAGGAAAAAAGTGGCCAGGAGTTTGATTTGTATTTTTTGTTTTTATTCCTTCATTGAAAAGAGAATGATCAATATTGTCATCAAAATCATGATTAATTAGACAGGATACAATCTGTTGCATAAAACCAGATACATAACTTCCACTTCCTTCATTTCCTCCTGTTCCCATTAAAGGTGGAAATTTCTTCCCATTCTCCGTTAATACATAAGTTGTATCTATCCAGGGAAGCATATCATCGGAAAGATAGGAGCGACAAGCGTTCATAAATTCGGTTTTTTTATCATCATTTGGCTTTTCTTCAATACATAAATCCCTTAATAGGTCTTGCACTGAATGAATACAGTTTTTAATGATATTAAAACGTATATTATCAGTTTTTTCAATAACATGCAAAGCCTCTCTTGCTGATTTCTCAGAACTTCCTGAAAAGAATCCCGATCTTGCGCCCCAAGGGGCCAATATTGGTGAAGGTTGATATTCTTCTAAAAAGAATTTTGTGATTTCTTCTTTTGTAAGTTTCGTCCTAACGTGGAATACATCATTCTTCCAGTATCCTCTGACCCTGGGATCCTTCTGTTCGGCTATCAATCTGAAAATACCAAGGGCCTTCAGATAATGTGCAAGAGGAATCGGTGAGCATCCTTTCAACTCTATGTCATGGACCTCCGTTTCCATGGAAACCGAAACAACCACATTTTGTTCCTCGAATTTATCAAGAGTAAGGTTTTCCGTCAAGAAATCACCTCCTCGATCGATCTTGAAACATTTTCATCGGAAGCTTTCATCAAAGCCTCGAGATATGCGAGTTTGAATGGTCCGTATTTCTCCTGAAGAGAGATGGCCATCTCGAGCCATGATCCTTCTCCCATGATCATCGGAGAAAGGTCCAACCGAACCTCATTATCCATTATCCCGGGTACTGAAGGAATGCTATCCCCATCCCATATTCCTCTTGCAAACAATCTGCTTCTATCTCCAGGTTCATTCTCATCCGGCAGGGACCTTATCGACTGTCTTACCTTTCCATGGTGCGCAGCTACAAGATATGCAGCCAGATCATCTCTATCTTTTCCGGTATATTTCCAGTAGGCAAGAGCCGATGCCAGCTCATGTCTGAAATGTTTCCTCTCCTGCTTCTTCTCACCATTCATTATGAAATTTTTTCTTCCCCGACATCTGTCAGATTTTGCATATAAGAGCTGGCGATCAGGGCCACCCTCAACACCATCGAAAAGCCTGTTCTGGAATGCTTCATGTGCCTTTCCGACATCATGCCACAATCCGGCATTTCTCATTGATTCCGTGATCTCTGATGACAGACCGATCCTTCTAGAGAGAGAATCAACAAAATCACTTACCTCAATGCAATGATCCGAAATTGTCTTCCATTCGCCAGTGAAGGTGTTCTTGTCACCATCATTTGATTCATTGGGGTCAATATCATCATTTGTCGCTATTACGTCAACCTCTGCATTCTTTTCAGTCTCACCTGTCCACCCCAGAGAGGAATCATATCCTCCCACTTTACTTGACAAAAGGATTACAAGACCGGGTCTTACATCATTCTTCCCAAGTACCTTCCATTTTGAATCAAGACCATCCCACACATAACCATCATTTCCTTTCTTTAAAAGGAATTTGGAGATCCTGCCTATCGTGACCGAACAGAGTTCCTCTCTTACCGGTCCTTTCATATCTTCCGACGGCTCTCCATTAAAAACCCTCCAGAGAACCTGGACATCCTTGTCATCACCTTCCCTCACATATCTGGATATGTCGAGATCATTTCCAGAAATATCAGGTGTCGTATCGAAGAGTTCCATCAAGTCCTTCCTTCTTACAACAGGTCTTACCACAAATGGAGGTTCATATTCTACCTCTTCCAGATCCTTCAATGAAACATCGCTCATATGTTTCAGATTATTTCTTGAAGTTTCGATCTCTTCCTCATGGTAAGGGGCGACCATATTTTCGTCAACATTCACAATGTAGACACTTGCATCTTTTGATTCTCCCTTTCTGTTGCATCTTCCAAACCTCTGGACCAGAGATGGCCAGGGTGCAATTTCGGTTACCATTGTGGTCGAATCGATATCCACTCCTGCCTCGACAACCTGTGTTGATACAATGAGACGATCACCTTCCTCACCCAGGATCTTCAGGTTCCTGTCCCTGTCAGGTTTCCTGAACCTCGAATGAAGCAGCGATGCATTATTCGGACATCTGTAATCATTTATGATATTCTTGAAGAGCTTCTGTGCTCTGTCAACCGTGTTCACGATGACCAGAGTCAATGTATCTTCTATATGTTCTTCAAGTACAAGATCCGTCATACTCTGATAATAGTCTCCGGTTTTTTCCCTTTCATTGTCAAGGATGATGTCATGATCTATGTTTTTTTTACTACCATTTTTCCTCTTTTTTATCTCTTCAAAATCTTGATCCTCATCGGATAATTTGAATTTGTCTTTTAATGTGTCCTGGTCAACGGTTTTCAACTGTTTTGTATCGGTTGTTGCACTCATCCAGATGCTTTCACAATTACAAAAACAACCCAGTTTCCTCCTGAAAGCATCCATCTGGGATGTGGTCTCCACTCCGACCCCCATCAGCTGGACCTCGTCCATCACCCATAAACAGTCATTGTTCAACAATCCGAAATGCATGGGCCACCGATATTTGCTCATTCCATATCCCCGGTTCAGGGCCCTCGACAAAAGCATGTCCTGGGTCCCGATGATGATGGCATCCCTTTCGGGGTACATGTCCCAATCATCTTTATCTTCACCACCCATAAGGACCGTCACGTTGATCTTTTCGGAATCATCCCACGATGGAGAATATTCACCATCACCTACACTGACGCCTAGGAGGTCCAGATTCTTCAACCATTCGATGCAGTTATCCCGGGTCTGCTCCACAAGGACCCTCATCGGGAGACAGTACACAAGTCTCCTGGGTGTCTTCTTCCTAACCTCATCCTCGGCGAACCTTCTT
>Ga0272443_10003380_pt1 | contig 18858 bp, 20 predicted proteins | sample SSMAcet12_FD_193581 | JGI IMG/M metagenome (GOLD analysis project Ga0272443, IMG submission 193581) | Marine sediment archaeal communities from Little Sippewissett salt marsh, Falmouth, MA, United States - SSM-Acet-12 | ecosystem: Environmental > Aquatic > Marine > Wetlands > Sediment ... | reverse complement strand
AGCCTTTCCGGATAAGGATTTAGCGATGAGGATACTTGACCGATACTATGTTTCGGAAGGAATACCCTCAAACAAACCGTTCAAGAATATTGAACAATTCTCTCTCAACCCCTCACGTGAGTTGATAGAACTCACGATCGTAGCCAACTTCTGTCAGGTTTGGCTGGCCAAAGAAGGTCATCAGGGAAAAGTAGGCGTCAACTTTTTGGAAAAACTCCAAATGCCACATCTTTACTCTATCTATGGAATCTTACTAGCAGAAGCGGATTATCTTATCATGGGAGCTGGTATTCCTATGCAAATATCAGCCGTGCTTGATAAGCTTATCAAACACGAAGAAGCTACTTATAACATTCATGTTATTGGTACTGATAAATCCATGATTTACCAAATGAAATTCAACCCTCGTAACTTTCTTCAATGTTCTCTTTCAGAACTAAAAAGACCTTATTTCTTTCCCAAGATTTCTTCTTCGACCCTAGCTCAAATTATGACTAGGTCAGAAGAACACATCATCGATGGTTGGGTTGTAGAATTAAGTTCAGCTGGTGGACATAGTATGAGTCCAAGAGGTAAAGCATTATGGACTGCCTCTGGGGAACCTATTTATGGTAAAAAGGATGAAATCGATTTTAATCTACTCAATAGTATCGGTCTACCTTATTATATGGCCGGTGGTTATGCTAGTCCAGAGATGTATGCTCAAGCTAGATCTTTGGGAGCAATTGGTATTCTAGTTGGCTCTCCTTTTGCTCTGAGTGATGACTCAACTATCGATCCTGATCTACGTATTTATATACGCAAAGAGGCATACAACGGTCGCTTGATCGTCTTCAATGATGCCCATGCTTCCCCGACCGGTTTTCCTTTCAAAGTAGTTCATATGCCAAGAACGCTCGGTGATATCCGTACCTACCTGAAACGAAAACGTATATGTGATTTAGGAGGATTGCTCCAGCCTTACTTGAGGTCAGACGGTTCTGTCGGTTATCGATGTCCGGCTGAACCGACAAGTAGTTATTGTAAAAAGGGCGGAAAAAAAGAAGACACTGTCTACAAGATGTGTCTGTGCAATGGACTATTTGGCACCGTGGGTCTGGGACAAAGACTGAAAAGCGGAACCACTGAACCGCCCGTGGTAACCCTTGGTCAAAACCTGGATTTTCTCAGACACCTTATGTCAGATGAAAATGACGGATATTCCATTAAAGATGTATTTGATTATCTACTTTCGTAGTTACTCAATTCCTAAACCAGCCCGATGTATTTACTAATGTACATCGGGTTTTTTATTTACCTTAAAGGTTAAACCCGCCATTCGCGAATAGTGAGGATTGACAAATTCAGGAAAATGATATAATATTGCTGGTTAACGGAAAGCTAACTTTTACAAAAGAAAGGATATTTCGTGCCAAACTACGTAATTACTAATGAGGCCCAATACCCGATCAAGCCGGACCATATCAGCACTGACCATCATTTCTTTGATGCTTTTGAGCACAGTGAAACAGAAGTGTCAGCTCGCTGGATTGTAGAGTTCTGCAAAAAACAAGGCTCCTGGAATGCCTTCACCCTCGAGGATCTTGAACGCTTTTATCATCTCACACGACCGCAGAACGAATCCTTCCACTTCAACCGACTCATCCACCCGGAGATGGCATACGGCCGCCAAGAACGCTATAAAACAGGCGGCGGTTGGATCATTGAGGGTGATGATGGCAAACTTTACATCACGCACGACTTCGTCATTCGCTGTTTCCGTTCTTCCCCTTCTATCTTCGCTAAAGAAGAAAAAACGGAAGTCAGCCCCCTCTAACAAATGTTCTTTTTGAAAACCATAGCCCGGAGCTTAACCGCTTCGGGTTTTTTATTTTTACCCTAGGGGTTGACAAAATGATCATCCTGTGATAATATATTTTGTTGTTTAAATTTACATAGATTTAGAAAACATACAATGTGTCTTTAAAAAGACATGGAACTTTTAAAAAAAGGAGAGAAGTCATGAAAACATCCATGACAAAAACACTGTGTATTTTCACTATCGCTTGTTTTTCCGTGGCAGTAATGAGTTCAGTAACCTTAGCTGGTGACAAAAAAACTGATTATGAAAAAATTGCCAAAGACATGGGTAAGAAAGAATTACCCAATAGTAAAAAGATTACTCAGCAGTGGCTACTGAAAAACACAGGCAAAACCTTCTATGAAGGTACAAATGTCTACGTAATCGTGGATGGAAAAAAATCGCGTGATATGCAATTAGCCGTCGATAAAGCTAAATTCGAAGCCAGGGAAAAACTGGCCAAAATGCTTTGTAGTAAGATTGACTGCGACCACGACGAAATTGCCCTCAAAGGCACCTCCACAAAAAAAACTGCCATCAAGATGGATGGCAACAAATTTCAAGCAGTAGTGCTAATGAAACTACCGCTAAAAGAAAATATGTAAATTACAAAATCATACTCGCTCTTTCTCTCATACAGAACCTGCCCCCATACCAACGCGTATGCGGGGATTTTTCGTTAATAAATACCTATTTTTATTTCCTCAATACCTCTTCTTTTTTTATCTGCTTGAATTTACCGACCGACAACTTTCCTAAATTATATTCTCCAACCCGTACACGTTTCAAACTAACCACACCGAAATGCATTTTCTCGAACATCCGGCGGATCTGCCGCTTCCAGCCCTGATGAATAATGACCAAATATTCTCTGTCTTTTACCTTTCGTATCTTATCCATCTTAGCTACTCCTTCCTCCAGACTGACTCCGTGCAATAATTTTTTGAGGCTAAATGGATTAAGATCCTTATTTAACTTTACTTCATATTCCTTTTGATGCTTGAATTTTGGATGGGTGAGCTGGTTGATGAAATCGCCGTCATTAGAAAGTATGACAAGACCCGAGGAACTTTTATCCAAGCGTCCGGCGATTTTATAATTGCTGTATTTGGCGGGCAGCAGTCTAAAGATGGATTTCTCCCCGCGGAAATCGGCGTGCGTACAAACAAATCCTGCCGGCTTATTTAAAGCCAGATAAATTTTATTTGTATTATAATTGCACTGTTTACCATTAACAGCCACGGTATCTTTTTCCGGATCAACGATCACTCCCATTTCTTTGACTACCCGGCCATTGACCTTGACCTGGCCGGACTTAATCAATAAATCCGCCTTGCGGCGGGAAGCAATCTTGCACTCTGCTAAAAATTTATTCAATCTCATAATGATTGCAGTATAATACAATTATTAATAATAAAAAAGCGAATCCATTTTTTAGGATCCGCTTCATTTTTTTACCTCCACTGAATCAAGCTTCATGCGCCAGAAATAAATCTCTTGGCAATATACCTCACTCAGAGCAAAATGCTCAGCGTATTCAAGCCAAATATAGCCTTTCTGGGCCTCGTCGGGTATTTCTTTGATGATCGAATACTTATAGGCGTATTTCACCCAGGACAAGGTGTAGAAAAAAGTTTCTGTGGAATCAAGCCTGTCAAAATTATCCTGGAGCCATTTCAGGTCACGATAGGCATAACCTAGATTGCCGTCCAAATGTTCAGCCGTCTCAATGGCGGCTGATAAGCTTAATATCCTCAATTGGATATTATTGGCATCCCTATGCAGCTCTGCCTGAAGGTTGCGAAATGCTTTGTTCGCCTCTTCATACGGATCATCGCCGAAAAGGCCGAAAAAAGTCTTGGTCAAGCGCCAGGTATTACCGGCTGTATTACGATCGCGGACATTCAACAATTTCAGCGAATGACCATAAGCTTGGATAATTGCCGTTGTGTCTTTTTTGAAATAATTTTCAAAAATATTTTCGGCATTTTCGCGCGCCTGTTTATCTTTATCACTGAAACTAAGGTTGTGCAGCAACACCAAACGCATGAAAGCATTGCTCTCCTGAGGCTGACACTGTAATGAATCAAGTAGCTGTCTGGCGTCTTCGCGCATCAGTAGGTAATAGGGAGGTTTTTCCGATTGTGCCTGGACAAAACCCCCGCAGCAAATAATAACCAAAACGGCTAAAAAAAGCGGCAGTTGCTTTGTCACAGCTTCCTCCTTATGTTAAATAACGAAATTATTATTATAAATTATCAACCCGTCGCGTCTTGGTCAAGCCACCCATTTTCAGATAGCTGATAATCAGCCAAATCGCCCCGCCCAATATCAAAAGGTCGGCGATATTAAAAGAAATGATTTTCAATAAATGCAGATAATCAATGACGAAACCTCGATACAAACGGTCAAATAAATTAGACAAAGCGCCAAATAATATAATTAACAATGGGGCGACGAAAACATATTCTTTTTTCCTGGCTGATCTGACGACAAAGAAAAATAATCCGGCCAAAATTACCATGGATGAACTTATTACCAACCACTCATTGACAGCCAGTCCGTATGAAATGCCTTCATTTTTCTGCAGAGCCAGCTCGATATTTCCTTTCCAAAAGCTAAAACGATCTGAAGCCCAGGAACCAATAAAAAAATTTTTAAATATACTGTCTATTGCCAGCAAAAAAACCCCGGATATCACCAGCCAGGCATTGGTTTTGGACAAATGATCATTGGGCATGTTTACTTTTTCTTAGATGCGCATTCCATGCATAAATCCGCTTCCGGATAAGCCAGCAACCTCTCGGGCCTGATGTCTTTTTCGCACTTTGAGCATTTACCAAAATCATCCTTATCAATTTTTTCCAAGGCATTATCAATTTTTTCCAAATTGGTCTCCAAATCCCTTTCCAATGACATGCTATCCTGAAAATTGGCCACCTCTATGGCATTATCCTCTTCCTTATCGCCCATATTATCAATTCTGACCTGGACCTTATCCTTATTAAACTCTTTGGCGTTGGTCATTTTTTCAAGTAATTCACAAATTTTTTCTTTTTCATCTGTTAACTTTTTTTTCAACTGCTCTTTTGTTTCATTGTCCATATTTTTAAGTTAATTGTTGGTAACGAAAGCATTATATCATAGGCTAAAAAAACATCAACCCCGCCCTTTTTAAGCCGGGCGGGGTTGTCTAATTTTACTTGTAAAAAATTACAAAGTAGGGATACTGGTGGCCTGAATACCGCCGCGGAAATACATAGCGTGAGTAAAGATATCACTTACCAAAGTGCCGTCATATTCAAAAGCGCGCAGATGAGGACCGAAGCCCACACCAGGAGCCGTCACAATCTCATTAGCTCCATCCTGGTCAATATCCATTAAGACCGGCAAATATCCGCCGCGTAAGACTTGATTGTAGGCAAAAAATTCTGATATTTCATTACCCTGATAATCAAACACTCTCACGTGCGGTCCGCCCTTGCTCATCGGCGTAACAATTATTTCATTGCCCTCACTGTCATCCGTTAAATTACCAACTACAGCATTAACGCCTCCGTCAAACGTCTCAGCATAAGCCCAGAAGCGCCCGATCAGATCGCCATTACCTTCAAACATAGCCACCTGCGGCCCGAATCCTTCATTAGGCGTGACGAGAATATCAACTGTTGAATCTCCATTTAATTCAGCTGTGGTCACATTGAATCCGCCACGCAGAGAAGATGAATAAGCCCATAAGCCAGTGACCTGTGAACCGTCGGCATTGAATATCCTGATATCCGGTGCGCCGTCAGAGGCAGGAGCTGTAATAATTTCAATATTACCGTCACTATCAACATCTCCGGTAGTAATATTTACGCCACCTTTAAACATTTCATCATAAGCGAAAAACTCTGTTTCCACATTACCCTTGCCATCAAATATCCTGACGTGTGGCGGTTCGCCCGGCATGGGCGCGGTAATAATCTCATCATTGCCATCGCCATCCACATCAGCCACTGTCATATTCACACCCATGCGCAGATGTGCTTGATAAGCATTGAATTGGTCGATCGGTTCACCGTCAGTATTGAATACCCTGACTTGTGGCCCGACACCTTCACCTGGCACAGTAGCTATCTCATTTGTTCCGTCACCGTCGAAATCTCCCACCTTGGCCTGGATGCCACTGCGGATATTCTGGCCATAAGCGAAGAAATTAGATTTAAGATTACCTTCATAATCCCAGACGGTCACGTGTGGACCACCAGCTGAGGCCGGGGTGGCTATTACGTCTGAAGCAACTGGACCAGTAGTGATGGTAGCTGCACCAGTCACAATGGCATAATCAGTAAAGTGAGTCGTAGTGAATGACAATAAATCATTTTCCGCATCATAGGTAGCATTCATTACTGAATCCCATTTATTAGTGGTTGTATTATAGAAAGCCGGCAATAAATCTTCTGGTGTTAATCCCTTTTCGGCTAATTTCTCAGCTTCTACTTTCATGCTAACCGTTACCGCTGTCTGGAAGGTTGATATAGTCTGACCGTTAGCATCAGTGGCCGTCAATGAATAACCAAAACCTTTAGCCGGTTTCTTTGTTTTTTCCGGTTTTAAGTTAACGGTTGGTTGAGCACACACCGTTACATTACCGCTGGTAGCTAATGATCTGGCTGGAAATGTCAGACTAGTGCCATCAGAAAGATTGATAACTTTCGGTTGTGTTGAATCCCAGGTTTCGCATTTCGGCTCCGGAAATATGAAATCTGATTTACTGAGCACCAAATTCCTCTCAATGTTAAACCCAGTTGTATCCGGGGTAGTCACTACCAATTCACCACTTGTAAAGAAATCCGTACCACTGAAAGTATCTGCATTAATATGCCATGTTGATCCTTTAGTGACAGGCAGAGTAAATTGTCCTCCACCCATCATTGGTGAACCTGAATTTTCACCATTTTCCGACCATCCTCCGACAAAACCAAAAAATACTGGTGAACCATCTTCATAAGTAAGTGTGCCTGTAATGTTTCCATCAGCTTCTTTATATTGCAGAGTAACACTGGCTGATCCATTAGCTGCCACATATACTTCCTGTTCTTGGGGTGGCATCCAGTTCAATGAATCAAACTGTGGTGGCGGTGGGGCACCAACTAAATATGTCTTACCGCCAATTACATTAATAGAGCCCTTGCCGTTAAATATCTCACCACCTGCTTCCATAGAATCCTTAAAACCAATTTCTTTATTTCCTTCAAAATCTTCATGAGCAAAAGCAAATCCAAAACCATTTATTAGCTTACCATATGGATCCTTAATGGTTACATTAATCTTCGCATCTGATTTATAAACGACTGGATTCCAATCCGTAACACCTGGCTTGATGACCACGCCACCTGGTTCATGCATCGGTGGTCGATCAATATATCCACCACCTTGCACGAAGGCACCACGTCCTTCATAAATTCCACTTCTAAGCGACATGGTATATGTTCCGTCCGCTTGGATAAATGCATTATTCCACATTCCCTTGTCGCCCATCACAAATACATCACCGAAATCAAAACCTGAAATAACATTGCCCTTCTGATCCTTCACGGTCCCTCTCAAAACAGCGTCATTAGGCACTAATACCAAATTTACATTATAGGTCCCATTAGCAGATACTGTTAACTCCACATCTTTATCAATTGAATATGGTCTGCCTGGCTCAACAAATGAAGTCACTAAAATATTTTTCATGACTTTAGACGGGAACCTGACTGTAAACTCACCGTTCATAATCTGTCCTCCGAAAAACTTACCCGGCCCTGGACCGAATTGGAAATTCTGATCCCTAACCTCTGCATATCCATGAAAATCATCTTGCACTACTCCATTCTGATCAACCACGCGGCCATTAATCTTCACATCCGCCTTAATCAATGTAAAATTTGCATTATTTATCGTTTGGTTAGCTTCGATTGAATATTGTTTTTGAGAGCCATCAGGAACCCATGGAGAATCATTATTGTTCATTTGAACATCCACTCCATAATTACCTGTTCCAACCCATAGTGAATAAAATCCATTAGCATCCGTCTGGCCCCAGGCATTATCCCCTGGTCCAGATCCCATCATACTAAAAGCGCTGACATTCACATTTTCTACCGGATCTCCAGCTGAAGTTTTTACATAACCTCTTATTTTTGATGTTTTCTGGACAATCTTAATGGTTCCAAGATTTACTGTCTGGTTCGCTTCCACAGAAACTTTCTGTCTTGGTAATGAATACATCTGTTCTTCCGATGGAAACCAAGCATTCATCTCGAAATTTCCAGCTGCCGTTCTGATAGAAAAATTACCATTTTCATCGGTCCGAGCATTAGCATTACCTCCGTCATGACTGAATAAGTCAATGTTCAATTCAGCTTTTGGCGTACCATTTGGCATAACAACTTTACCAGTTACGAATGAATTTGCCGTCACTACTTCATAATTTACAGTTCTGGTTTCTACAGTATTGTCATTGGCAAAATTTTGATCTTGTGGCATACCTGAATAAATCCAGTCAACTTCGATAGGATTCCATTCCTCATCATATCCACCTGAAATACTCAAGCCCCACTTTCCGCCAGTCAAAGACATTGAATAATATCCACTACTATCAGTAGTAGTAGTTGTATTTGAAAATCCTCCTTCAAAAGGCCAAGCGTTAATTTCCGCACCCTCAACTGCTGCGCCGTTTTCTTTTCTGGTGACATGTCCCGAAATTGTCTTAGTGGCCTGTGTCAAAGCAATATCACCGACCGATGTAATTTCGCCGGCTACCACATTGATATTTTCTACCAATACGTCCGTATATCCGTCGACATCATTTATATGTGTTTGGATCGTCCAATATGGAGCTGGTGGAACATTTGTGATTTCAAATGTACCATCTGCATTGGTAACTACTGCTTCAGTGCCCGAATATAGCACTTGCACACCGACATCACCTAATCCCACCGGACTGCCTCCGGCCGTAATCCTTCCTGTAATTGTACCTGTCGTGACAGCATCTGACCTCGGCACATCGATGAAAGTATATGTCATAGTCATACTGAAAATGACCATCAGGTATACTGTCACCCGCAATGATTTGATTAATGTTTTCATACTTTTTTTAAATTAATAATCAAAAAACGCCCCTTTTAAATGGGACGCGATAATATATATAAAAATTTTTTTAAAAATAAAAGAGTAAATATTTTATTAATAATTGCCTCCATGGATTACAATTATTAGTTTATTACTCTTCTAATTATAGCGTAAATTTGGCTTTATGTCAATTTTTTTTAGAGGCATCTATTATCCGGCCCACGCCCAGGATATAAGCAGCCATTCTCAAGTCAATCTTTTTGTCTTCTGCAATTGTCCAGATATTATTGAATTCCTTGGTTATTATAGCAGCTAGCTTTTCCAGCACATCTACCTCACTCCATTTTTCATCCTTTAAATTCTGTAGCCACTCGAAATAACTTACCACTACCCCGCCGGCATTTGCTAATATATCTGGAATCACATAAACTCCGCGTTCAAATAATTTTTCATCAGCTTCGGGCGTGATCGGCCCGTTGGCCAGTTCCACGATTACCTTGGCCTTGATATTGTCTACATTGTCCTCGGTAATCTGGTTTTCTAGAGCGGCCGGGACAAGTACATCCACATCCAATTCCAATAAATCTTTATTGGTATTCTTCTGATAATGCTCGCAGTCACAGACCTTATCATCGCAATAACAAGAACCAATGTCTCCTTTGTTCTTTTTGGTAGTTAAAATATTTTTCGGATCCATGCCTTGTTTCCTCAAATCTATGATACCGCCTTTGGAATCAGACACCGCCACCACTTTAAATCCATTCTCATGCAGAATCCGGGCCGCATTATATCCCACATTGCCGTATCCCTGGATGGCCACGGTTGTCTGCTCCGGCTTCTGGCCTAATTTTTTCATCAATTCACGTAAGGCATAATAACCGCCCATGGAAGTAGAGAACTCGCGTCCCTGGGATCCGCCATCCTCGATGGCCTTGCCCGTAAATGCAGCGGGTGTGTATTGACCGGCCAGGTGGGAATATTCATCCACCATCCAGGACATTATTTGCGGATTGGTATAGACATCGGGTGCCGGAATATCCTTATCCGGTCCGATTTTATCAAAAAAAGCCCGCACCCAAGCCCGGGAAATATTTTCTACTTCTTTTTCGGATAAATCTTTGGGATTGACCTGCACTCCGCCCTTGCCTCCGCCCATGGGAATATTGGCCACAGCGCATTTCAGGCTCATTAGGAAAGCCAAGGTCTTGACCTCATCCAGGTTTGCTTCCTGATGAAAACGAATGCCACCTTTGTAAGGTCCGCGGGCGCTATTGTACTGTACGCGGTAAGCAGGAAACTTCTGAATATTTCCGTCGTCCATCTTCACTTCAATCTCTTTTCCCAAAATAGCCTCAGGCTCGCTTAATTTTTTATAATACTCGCCATTCACACCAATCAAGTCCAAAGACTCTTTCAGCTTTTTCATGGCATTGGTAAAAGGATTTATTTTTTGCATAACTTTATTTTTTAAGACCCCAATCCACACCAGATGCCTTACCGCCATTAAGGTATTTATAGGCCTGCAACGCGGCCTTGGCACCTTCCCCCGCGGAAATTATTATCTGCTTGTAATCAATAGCGGTCACGTCTCCGGCCGCAAAAATTCCCGGAGTTGAAGTTTCATTATTTTTATTTACTTTGATTTGTTTGGCTTCATCCAGTTCCACCAGGCCTTTGACCAAATCACCTTTGACCTGGAAGCCTATTTCTACGAAGACACCGTTGACTTCTATTTCCCTCTCTTCTAATTCTTTCTCCACATCCGTAACAATAATTTTATTGACCACCATTTCTCCTCTGATCTCTTTCGTCTTACTGTTATAAACAATTTCAATATTATCTGCAGCCATAACCCGATCAATCAATACTTGCTCGCCGCGGAACTGGTCACGCCGATGGATCAAATAAACTTTTCTGGCCATCTTAGATAGTAGCAGAGCCGCGTCCAAGGCCGAATTGCCGCCACCCACTACGGCCACGTCTTTTTGTTTGAATAGGGGAGCATCGCAAGTAGCACAATAAGAAACCCCCTTGCCGCCGAATTCCTCTTCACCAGGCACGCCCAGATGGCGATGGGTTAGACCAAAAGCTAAAATCACGGCTCTTGATTCAAATTCCTTGGTATTAGTTTTTACTTTAAATAAGTCATCTTCCGGCACTACCTCTTTGACTTCTTCATAGATAAACTCCGCACCCGTCTTCTCTGCCTGATCCTTAAACTTGCCCATTAATTCCATGCCATCGATATGCTCATACCCAGGATAATTCTCAATATCAGGCGTGGTTGCGGCCTGTCCGCCGATATCCTGCGTGATCACTAATGTTTTTAAAGCCCGGCGGGTAGTATAAATAGCCGCCGTCAAACCGGCGGCTGCACCGCCGACGATTATTACGTCGTACTTCATTTATTTTTTTATAAATGCTTCTTAAGTTCCTCGGCTAAAGCGTCTTTCTGCTGCAAGCCCACGCCTTGCCATACGATTTCTCCGCCTTTGAATATGGCGATGGTCGGGATACTCATGACGCCGTATTGCTGGGCCATTTGCGGATTCTGGTCAACTTCCAGCTTTGCCACTTTGGCCTTACCCTCGAACTCCTTGGCGAGTTCTTCTACGATTGGTCCCTGCATTTTGCATGGTCCGCACCATTCTGCCCAAAAATCCACCAACACAGGCTGGTCGTTTTTAATAACTTCTGCTTCGAAGCTTTGATCAGTTAATTTGACTTCTGACATAATTATATTTTTCCTTATTATTTCCGGCCTAGCCGGATCCGGCTCCGCCGGAAATTATTAATTTAACTTTAAGTAATTTTAAATAATGCGTTGGCAATCCGACCCAACTCTTTATGGGCGATGGATCCTTTTTTGTTGCTCAGGCAGCCTTTAGCCTCGCTTTGCAATATGAGAGTGGCTACTTTATCCAGGGCCTGCCTGGCCGCTATTAACTGCTGTAAGATGTCTACAAAATCCCTCTTTTCGTTCAACATGCGCTCAACTGCGGCCACTTGACCGTTAATTCTATGTAGTCTAACACATATTGAATTTAAATCACACAGATCTTTTGATAATTTTTTGGATGCGGCCATATTTTTTATATACTCCCCCCCAGTATATACTAGGTAATTTATTTGTCAAGTCGAGCAATGTGTATAAACAGAAATTTGCCTAACTCTTGACAAAATGCCCATCTTGTAATATGATACTTGGTTAAAAATAGAATCTTGAAAAAAGAAAAGGAGAAATGATGAAATTAAATTCACTGGCGAGTAACCTACTGGCCTGGTCGACGGCATTCCTGAATTGGCTGGTATTCTATGGCATCGCTCGTGCATTTGATAGTGCCATCTCATTTGAAATAGCTACCATGCTGGCAGGCGGGTTGGTAATCCACGAATACGGCCACAAGCTGGCCATGAATTTTTATGGCATTCGGGCTCACCTTATCTTCCTGGTCATTTTGGGAGGAGCCTCGCCCGATTATCGGGACAAGCAGAGGTATGAAAGACTGGATTACCAAAAAAAATCCGTTATTTACTTCGCTGGGGTGATTGGCAATTTTATCGCCATGCTCATCGGGCTAATACTGTATCATCTTGATCCGATTTCATATGACATTGCTCTGCGTAATGTCAATCTCAATGCTATCTTGGTTTTCTATAATATCTTTCCCATTTGGATTACAGATGGCGGTAGGTTTGCCAAACTATTCTTCGACAGCACGCCCGAGCATATGGACCAAGCCTGGATTTACCGGATCGGCATTCCGATTGCCATGGCCGCTATCTTTATCACTATCATCACTCCAGAATTCTTTCTGGTAACAATTACCGTGATGTTCTGGGGACTGCATTTCCAAGCAACTCATGACGACCCGGATGGATGTTTTTCTCCGCTTGCTCTAAATAAGCCGCAGCGTCACAAATGGGCAATTTTCTACCTTGCACTGTTCATTTCATCCATGTACATATTGGGTGTGACTCCGAATTGGATTCATGGATAATAAGATAAACTCTCTCTGGCCACAGGGGGAGTTTTATTTTTGGTGGACCTTTTTAAAAACGTTGAACTTTCATCAAAAATACACGGTCTTTGAAAGATGGGTATTGAGGTACCAAAATGGACAGCTGGTTGTGGACTAGATATAATAAGATTACTGGCGGATTACATTGAAGGAGGTAAAAAATGTCTTTTCGCTGCCTACTGCGTTCGCCAATGTTTTACTTTTTGGGGTTGCTTATGCTGATTGGAGTCTTAATACTGATCCGCTAAGTGCCAGCGCAGAGCTAACTTTCTAAGATGGCATCGAAATTACTTCGGTGCCACTTTTTTTTCCACACACAATAACCGAGAAAGGGAAATTTCTCACTGTAGTCGATTTGATGGAACTCGCCACCACAAAACGGGATTTCATTATGTGGGAAACCCATTTAATCAAAATCTTGTTTGTATTTATTATTTTTATGGTGGACCTGAGGGGAATCGAACCCCTAACCTCCTCCATGCCATGGAGGCGCGCTAGCCAATTGCGCCACAGGCCCAGTATGTTTTCTTACATTATTTACAACTAATTCTATCACAAAAAAAATTAAAATCAAGCAGCCAAAATATTTAAACAAGTACCATATTTATCACTACAGCTAGTATTATCCCTATAAAGTAACCAATTGGTATTTTTATTTTACCGATTTTTAATCGAGGGTAATAAATGGCAAAATCAGAATTTAATTCTTTTACCTTTACAACCGGGTTCACCACATACCAAAAAAAATCTTGTATCACTAAGCCACTGATATAGGCAGATAAGAGAATTCCGAATAATCTGATATCCCAACCATTAAGAAAAAGCGGTAATGACAATAAAACAGGCCACATTATAATAAATAAATAAAAGTGATAAGCTGTCAAAACTGTATAATTGCCAATTTTAATTTTCCAGCCTAGTTTACCTTTATCCCAGGCATTTCTGCCTTCTGAATAGGCTTCCCAAAAAAAATTTGCAATCATTGCTATATAAACCACGATATATATTGTAAATTGGTGCATTTGAGTAATTGTTCCACGTGGAACATTATGAATTTAATATATCATTCAATAATTCAGGGAATTCTTTAAATCCTGAATCTATATTAAAATGACCGGCTTTTTTTATTATGGTTAATCTTGATCCCGGAATATTACGAGCTAATTCTATAGCGTGCTTTTGATTAACATAGGGATCGTTATCTGAATGATAAATATAAACTTGCGGTGAGTATCTATTTATTTTGGTAAAATTTATCTTTTGGTAAAAAGTTTTATTTATATTATCAAATCTTTCAATCCCTAATTTGCTTAAAAAACCGGAAATAAAATATATATTACGAGGACATAAATCATTTTTTTCTAATATTTTCAAAATGAAAACTACACCAATACTATGGGCAATAACTATTGAATTTTCATCAATTTTCTTCAAATACGGAAGTAATTCTAGCTCCCAATTCTTAAAAGACTGGTTAATAGGTGTAGGGAAAGATGGAATAGTAACCTTATAACCCTTTTTTTCTAATTCTTTGGTAAGCCAAGGAAACCAATTTTCCTTCGGATTACCATACGCGCCATGAATTAGTAAGGCTTTTTTCATATTTTTTGGTGGACCTAGCCGGAATCGAACCGGCGACCTCTGCAATGCGAATGCAGCGCTCTAGCCAGCTGAGCTATAGGCCCTAATTTCCGGAAATAATAATAGAACCTAGATATAGAGATTATTAGTCTATTATTACTGTACCCGCTCGCCTTAATTGCCCTCGAGAGGAATCGAACCTCTGTCTAAGGCTTAGGAGTCCCTTGTTCTATCCATTGAACTACGAGGGCTAGCTAAAGTGAGAGGGTATTCGTTGATCTATTGGGTTATTATCTTTTGATTGTAAATGTTCCACGTGGAACAATTATGTATATACTATGTTTTGTATATTAGACAAAAATGATCAAATATAGTCACTAATTTATATTTTTTTGCTAAAATAAAATAAATTGATGCGTCGTATAATATTATATCCAATTATCAATTGCGACGGCCATTTCTGATAAAAATTCAGTTTTATTATTAATTAATATGATTGTTATAATAGTGCCAAATAATAGCAACATGATTATTGAAATTTGAATTAATTCAGACCGAATTACCTTGTGTGACTGAGACTGATCAACACTATTGTCTATGCTTGGATCACTTACCTCGCTTTTTAAATGCTCCATGCCTTGTAAAAATTTATTTTGCTTATTTTGCATATTTTTAAATATTTAATATTATGAAGTTTAGCTTATAAAAACAATATTATCAATTATTTGCCGATTTGACTTGGACATTTATTAATACTAGAATAAATTACAATCTAAACGAATAAACTATAAAAATATGGCAATGTTTAACAATGATAATGAAACAATGTCACCCAGTGACACGGATACAATAATTGGAGCGTCTGTGAAAGTAGATGGAAATTTTAAAAGTGACGGGAATGTTGTAGTCGAGGGCATGGTCCAGGGCAGCCTTAAAACAAAAAGCAATCTTACCGTTGGTGGATCGGCGAAGATAAAAGCAGAAGTAGAAGTAAATAATTTGTTTCTCTCAGGAGAAATAAAAGGAAATGTCAAAGTAACCGAAAAAGCAGAACTTAAATCAACTGCGAGAATTCTTGGCAATCTGGAAACAAAATCATTATCAGTCGAAGAGGGTGCCATCATAAACGGCAAATGCACCATGATCGCTGAAGAACCAATCGCCGACACAAAGGAAAACAAAGAAAATAAAAAATCCAGCCACAGCAAATAGGTTCTGATTTTTACATATGCATTATTATATTTACGATCAGTTCCTGACCGATAAAAAATTTGAACCAATAATAAATAGGATTGAAGCCAGACTCACCGATCTCGGAATAAACGGACGCACCGAAAAACTGACTATTTTAAAAAGTTTTTCTGAGGCAGTCAAAGATGTAGCAAAAAAAGAAGCTTCTACCATCATTGCTGTGGGTAATGACAGCACAGTCAGTAAAATAATTAGTTTACTGCCCAACCTGAACATAACCCTGGGAATAATACCGATCGGACCGGAAAATGAAATTGCAAAAATGCTAGGCATCCCAGAAAATGAATTTGCCTGCGACGTCTTATCAGCTCGTATCATTGAAAAAATTGACTTAGGAAAAGCTAACAACTACTTTTTTATTTCCCATCTCCATCTTCCAGCATCGCCTGATCTATATCTAGACAGTGGTACCTATAAAATCAGCTCCCTAACACAAGATTCACGCATTAATATTTGCAACTTTGAATTTGACAAAGAAAATCCGCAAATTTGCAATCCCAAAGACGGTTTATTGGAAGTAATATTCTCACCCGGAAAAAAACAAAAAGGTTTCTTCACCTCATTAAAAAAACAATACACCAACGATAGCGTATTTAAGTTTAAAAAACTTAAAGTGAAGTGCAACACCGACTCTCTAAAAGCGCTAGCCGACGGGCACACCGCGATAAAAACCCCCATTAGCGTGGAAGTGGTGCCAAAAAAATTAAAAATAATCGTTGGCAAGAACCGTATGTTTTAATACATTTTTATCAAAATTTTTAAAACAAACGGTCTTATCTAAGATCGTTTTTGTTTAATATAATTATGAATGTAACTGAATTAGCCAGAAGACTAAAAATACCCACCAGCGAACTAAAAGAACTTTTACCTCGATTGGGTTTTGATATTGGCAAAAAAGCGATCAAGGTCGATGATAAATCCGCCTTGATGATAATTGATAAAATCAGGGAGAATCCACAAATTATCGAGGATTTTCGCAAAGAAAAAATGCCGGACCAAGAAGAGGAAGCACAGGCTCTCACCGAGGACTCCCCGGAAGTAGAAATACCATCCATCATTACCGTTCGTGATTTTGCCGAACTGCTGGGCAAACCGGTGGCCACAATCATCCAGGAACTGATGAAAAACGGCATCTTGGCCAACCTCAACGAACAAATTGATTATGAAACTGCCAATATCATTGCAGAGGATTTTGGCTTCAAGACCATAGCCAAAGACGAAACCGAAGAGAAAAAAAATGACGAAGGTGAGATCGGAGGAATGCTAAAAGACAAATCAGGAAATCTTCAATCCAGACCACCCATCATCGTGGTCATGGGCCATGTAGACCACGGCAAGACTCAGTTATTAGACACCATCAGAAAAACCAAAGTGGCGGCCAAAGAATCAGGCGGCATTACCCAGCATATCGGCGCCTATCAGGCAGAAAAAAACGGCAAGAAAATTACTTTCATAGATACGCCCGGACACGAAGCGTTCACGGCCATGCGTTCCCGCGGCGCCCGAGTGGCTGATATCGCCGTTCTGGTCATCGCCGCTGACGACGGCATCAAGCCGCAAACCGAAGAGGTGATTAAAATAATCAATAATGCAAAAATTCCTTATATCGTAGCTATCAACAAAATTGATAAGCCGGAAGCTGATGTGGAAAAAGTAAAAAACCAGCTGGCTCAGAAAAATATGCTGCCGGAAGACTGGGGCGGCAAAGTGCTGACCGCATCAGTGTCTGCCAAAACAGGACAAGGTATCGAAGAACTTCTGGACAGCCTATTATTATTGGCTGATGTAGAAAGAGAAAAAATTCAGGCCGATCCCGACCAAGCGGCCATTGGCACTATTATTGAATCACATATTGATAAAGGTGAAGGCCCGGTAGCCACGGTCATTATCCGGTCCGGAACACTGCGAAAAAACGATTCAGTACAGGTAGGACAAGTCGTAGGCAAAATAAAATTCATGAAAGACTATACCGGAAAAACATTAGACACGGCCGGCCCTTCAACGCCCGTAAAAATATTGGGCCTAAAAAATATTCCCGTGGTGGGGGATATTCTGCAAACGATTAAATCAGACGCATCCCTGACAAAAATGATGAAGAAAATTAATACTCAGAAGAAGCTTTACCAGGACAAACAGCAGTGGCAACAAACCAAAAAAGATAAAGATAAGGACGAAGATGAAAAAGTGGTGAATGTCATACTAAAAGCTGATGCTTATGGTTCAGTAGAAGCGATCATGCAGTCCTTGGAAGTATTGCAACATGACGACATCAAAGTAAAAATTATAAAAAAAGGATTGGGTAATATTAATGATAACGACGTACTGCAAGCGGAAAAATCAAACGCCTTACTGATTGGTTTCAATGTAAAATCAGAAAATTTGGCTAAAGAAATCGCCCTGGAAAAAGATATAAAAATAAACCATTACTCGGTAATATACGACATCATCAAGCACGTCAAAAGCGAGGTGGAAAAACTAGTGGAATATGAAACGGAAATAGTGGAGGTGGGACGGGCTAAAGTACTGGCCGTCTTCCGCACTGAAAAGAAAAATAAAATTATCGGCTGTCTGATCACAAAAAACAAGGCTGAACTTAATGCCAAAGTCAGAATATTAAGGGACGACAAGAAAATCGGTGAAGGTGAAATAACCAAACTTCAGCAAAACAAAGCGGACGTCAAACAGATTGCTTCAGGCACAGAATGCGGAGTGCAGATAACCACCCTGGTGGATATTAAAGAAGGTGATTTCCTGGAAATGTATAAGGAGGAAATCAAAAATTAACAAATGTCACATCGCATAAAACAAGTAAACGAACTCGTCCGCGAGGAGCTGAACAAGGTCATTCTAAGGGAGGCCGGTCTGCCGGCCGGTTATTTGGCAACCATCACCAAGGTACAGACCTCGGCTGATTTAAGCCAATCACGAATTTTTATCAGCGTGCTGCCTGAAGACAAGCAGGGAACAGTTTTATCATTATTAAACAAACAAGCTGGCCACCTGCAACATGAATTAGGCCAGATAATTATATTAAGAAAAACCCCCAAATTAGTATTCAAAATT
>Ga0272443_10003379_pt1 | contig 18858 bp, 12 predicted proteins | sample SSMAcet12_FD_193581 | JGI IMG/M metagenome (GOLD analysis project Ga0272443, IMG submission 193581) | Marine sediment archaeal communities from Little Sippewissett salt marsh, Falmouth, MA, United States - SSM-Acet-12 | ecosystem: Environmental > Aquatic > Marine > Wetlands > Sediment ... | reverse complement strand
ACAAAACAGCCAACTTTGTATTCTTAGGACATCTTTGGAGGTAGTAACACCGCACCCCCCCCTAAAATTTATCTAACTTGCTGTATATCGGTGTGTTACATTACAAATGGAGGTGGGGGGACTATTGGAGTATGGGTTCCGTAACTCTCTATAATGCAACAAATTACGTTTTAATTTCAAGTCTCACATAAGTTTAGATTTTTGAATCGTTATGAAGGATTTTAAACAGTTTTGAAGGTTTTTGAATTTTTCGGGACACATATAGGGCACAGGAATCTCATCTATGGATTAGCATTAACCCAATTTGCTATTTCGAATAGTGGGTCATGAACATGCTTTACTAATACATCTCTTGCTTTTGGTCTTAGCCAATTATTTTGAGATCCTCCTTTCTCATCATAAGGGTGTGAGCCAGGGAGTTTATTTCTTCTATCGTTAACTATTACTAGATCTTGGCAAGGTGCTGGAAAGGCTCTTGATAGTGGGCTACCTTTTTGAATGAGACTCCCATATTTTACTAATTTTCCATTACTTGCGACCGTTTTTTGTTTACCAGCCGGCTGACCTTTCAGTTTTAAGTAGGCTATAAATTGTCTAACTATTGCATCATTGAAACTGTTTTGAAACTGTAGCCAATTCGATGGTGAAACATCATACATGGCATTGGCTTCGATCAGTAGTTGAAGTGCATGTTCATATTCGACACCTAATAATTTGCGCCATATTTTTGCATATACACTTCCATACATTTCTGATAATCTTTCAGCTATCCAATCTCGAGGAGTTTTACTGGCTCTTCGTATTACACCTAACGAACGTAATGAGTGCTGACACACTTGGGGTAAATTTTTCTGCCTTAATCCCAGACTATTTAGAGAACAGGATTTAATCTGCAATTGTCTACTCGCGGCCAACTGCTCTTCAATTGAACCTCGAAGCATGGATGCAATTACTCGCTTGGGAACGAACTCTGAATCAGGGATGCGACTTGACAGCAGTGCTCTACTCAAGTCCATTTCAGATTTTAAGCGTGTCCCAATGCGACAATGCCCTTCTTCTTGGCATCTAAGTAAGAAGTTCATTACTCCCCAAGATAGTCCAATAGACGATGATCTGTTTTTGGCATCCCTACGAGCCTCTTCAAGCATGTCTGGCAATTGATTGCTTGTACATAATCGAGCCAGTAAGTGCCACAATTCACCTCTTACATAAGCATATGGTAAACCACTTGTTAGCATAGATTTGAGAACATTGACAATTCGTTTCCCTCTCTTATATCTACCCAAATATGCTGAGAATGCGTCAATGTGTTCTGGATGACGTGGTAGAAGACGTAAAACTTTATCCAGCACTTTAGGATTCTTTGGTGCGCGATACATAACATATCTAAATCTTGACTTATCCACGATCTTCATTGGTCGCCCATAAACACTGGGCTCAAGCAAATCAATGGCCTCTTCTGAGGTCATATTATTCGGTTCTTCACTTTGGTTTTCAGGTGGGATACTTGGCAGACTACCTAGTGCTTCACCCGGTGTCTTGGCGTAAGTTATTGAGAATTTTTTGCCTTGCGGTATTAAACCACGATCTCTACATAACCACTCTAGTGTAATTGCCGCGTTTCTTGCCTCGTTTTCATTCTTTCCAAAGAGTCGTATGTCATCTACATATCGTACATATTTAATATTCTTTCGTGCTAAAGCAATATCTACAGGAAGGAAGAATGCTTCGGCTAAAAAGTCAGATGCTATTGGACCTTGTGGTATGCCATGCGTAGTCATTGCATCTGGATTTGGTGCAGACCAAACTTGAAGCCAGTTTTTTACGATATTCCAAGTTTCCGGATGAGTGTTCTTAGGAGAGACTATTCTAACGAGCATATCATGTGAGATGGTATCGTAGTAGGCAGCCAAGTCAAAATGAGCTATCCAAGGATTTCCCGCATTATATAGTTCACTGCATTTGTCTTGAAAAGCATTATACGTTTTATGCCAGGATTGTAAAAAAAAGATAGAATCTGATTTATCGCTAAGTATATTACTAAATACTCGCTCAAATTCAATTGATGTACGCTTCTTGACTAGTTTTTTTGCGAAAATATTGGCTATTGCCTGTAACAATATTTGGTCCTCAATTCCAAGAAGCGAGATTGGCCTTTGCAGCCCAGATGGTTTTGGGAGATATAGACGATATGGATAGGACGGCTTCCATGCCTTTGCAAGAAGCTGATGCCTTAATACTCTTAGATTATCTTCAAGTGCAGTTTCATAAACTAGATAAAATTCTCTAAAGAAATGTTTATGGTGTAGATTCTTTCCAGTATTGATTCTACGCCATGCTAATCTGAGATTCTGTATAGATACTAATGATTCCCACCGCATCGGTGCCTGTCTTTCTATTAATTACAAATAGATAAACTACTATCCACCTGTCCTGTGTTCACGAATTCTGTCAATCCATTCCTTATCAATTTCTAGATTCAATAACCTCATTATATTATTGATTCGCTTATAAACTGCAATATGAGCAAATGCTGTTTCTTTAGCGCTCAAAATATCTTTCTCATTTTTTATTACTTCTTCCAGAATGGGGGGAATATCAAAATAGAATCGCCTCTTTGGTCTTTTTGAATCTCTTCTGAATTCCAGCCACATTGGTATATCTTTTCTAATAGAATCATCATAGTAAATGCGGCATGGCTGTGTATCTGTTTCAGTAAAAAGCTCATTCGGAAATTCATCTTTACCAAGAAAGTGTAGAAGAATACCAGCAGAGGTTGTCCCAATAAAATTCGCTTTTATACCATTTAATGAATCCCGAATTGAGGCCAGAGTTTTACGAGTTTCTTCTGTAATGTTTCCCCATCCGGAGGATTGAAGTAATTGGCTTCTGCGATTTGACATATAATCATATAGGTCTTCTTTGAACTTTGCTAGTCTTCCTTTTCCGCCAATCAAAGTTCTAGGTGGAAATCCAAGATTGACCAAATCTTCTATACCTTTTTTAATATCAGCAATATTCTTGTTGGTGCGATATGACACTGTTCGTATACCATGGGCGAAACCTAAATTGACCGCTTCTTGTTGAAATCCATTGGCTGAAAAAAATGTTCCAACTTCTGTAAATCGTTCTTGGTCGCTAGTGTGATCAATATCAATGAAATAGTTTTCAGATATATCTTTGACAACACCCAAAAATTCTCTCATTTGATCCTTTTGTACTTCCCCTTTGTGCGCTTTGAGAAATTTCATTTCGGTGATTAACCGAAGTGGATATATGAATGGGATATGTCGTTCAAATATACATGGCGCATCGATCTGATGCCAGGTTCCTCGGCCTTTAAGCTCTATCCAAAACGGGCTACTATAACTAAATTTATCTGGATCACCTTTTGATTGTATTTTCCAACCATTTTGTTCTAATAGAATGCGAACGAATACTTCAAAAATGTGTCCGCGAATGTTTGAGCGGTTTAGCGGTTTTGTTTTTGGGACCATATTTCTTTACGTAATTCCTACTGTTCTTTCTTCTTTTTTGGTTTCTTTTTTCCCCATTCTTCGATTGTGCCGGCTACTCGGAGAACAACATCAAGACTGAATTCCGGTAGATTCACATTTTGATCAGCATAGCCAGACAAGTATTGGGCTGAGGTTGTTACTATATTCCGCCTTTGGCAAACAATGTAGCTGATGGATTCAGCTTCCATTTCCTCTTTTGATCTACCCAATTTCGAACGGTCAGGCACTTTTCTCTCCTTGAGTGGACCTAAATGGCCTGCAAGTATATGACCTATCTCGTGAACAAGAGTGGCATAGGCTTCCTCTTTAGTGAAGCTATCTTTCAGAATGATTTCAAACTTCGGGGCTGGTAATTCTTCTTTAGATAAGCTATATGAATCATTTATTCTTTTTGCCGATCCTGCCTGCCTTGTGCCCATTGGAGATTTATAAACAGCGATTCGATTAGCACCGCAGTTGAGTAGCGTGTTTTCCCATATTCTTTGATCTATACTGCCAAGGGTACGGAAAGGTCTTAATACATCATCTGGAATATCTGGTCCTTCAGTATCGAGCATATCATATACAAAAAGAACCGGGCTCATTGGAGCAAGTATTACAAGGGGACGGGCTCCTCTTTTGACCGTTCTACAAAATCTTGTTTGCCATTGTCTTGCTGTGGCTACATAACTAAGCCGAGGATTCTGGGTATAGAGTAAAAACATATTATAAGGCGCATATATAGGTAAGCCTGATATGAATTTAAGCATCTCAAAATACTCACGACTATTTCTGTACTGTGAAACTTCAGAAAATAGCTGATCTAACGCCTCACGTCCTGCATCTCGTCCAGATATAGGTTTTTTATCTAACAGTAGTCTATCCCCCAATCATTTTCTAAATTATTTCAACATTCTAATAATCAATCGTCCTTAATTGTTGAAATAACATAACATATCCTAATCTTTTTCAATTGGGTCAGCTACGTTCCTCCAACCGCTTTTGATTAAATCAGCTAATACAATATATGACACATAAGGTCTGCCATATTTAAGAGTAGCCACATACTTATAGTCAGCAACAAGCTTATCAAATTCCTGCCTTAATTCTTTTGGCAAGCTGTTTCTTGCTTCTTCTTCCTTTGGTGACATATTATTTTTCATATACGTCTCATGTTTTATAGTTATGAACTACTCAAGTAAAATACTTTTCTGCATTAACATAAGATTATCAGAATAAAATGGAACATCTGTTAATCCGAGTACAGATGATGGTATTTCAGATAATTCTGATAAATTATCCATAGGAACTATTACAACTTTTGCTCCATTTTCCGAAAGCATTGTAACTTTGTCAGCAAAATTACCAGCTCTTTCAATGGCTCCGCCAATGGATATATTACCCAATACTGCCATTCCTGGCTTTAAATTCTTCTTATAAATGGATGAGACAATAGCTATGTAGACAGCGGAACCTATTCCTGATGTAATTGAAGCACCCAAGAGATTACTGACTTGAATCGTAATATCAAAATTCTTTAATGAATGCTGATCATTAAGAATTAGTTTCTCGTTTGCTCTAATATATTGATATGTGTTCTTTATATTTTCCTTAACAACGTTATTACTAATTCCAGTGATATTGAGCTTGCCATTTCCTTGGGTTGTAACTGCTTCTATTCTCACCAATGCAATGCTTTCTCCATCGCTTGTGCTAGTATAACATATTCCCGGTTGTAGTGGCGTACTCTCTATTAGATGAGAACCCCTTTCCTCTGGAAGTCCGATAAATTGCTCTTCTTGAGTTTCCTTATCTATGTACGAAAAATTAGTATCCCAGAATTCCATTCCGCCAATTCTTTTAAGCTGTTCTTTGACCCTTCGTCTCATTTCTAAGGCAAATACTAGGTATTCTTTAATATCGTCTTTAGAGTAGTTTCCGTCTGGATGAAGCAATTTAATAAATCCCGATACTATTTTCTTTACAGGTTTTGTATCTCGTTGTTTAAGGTGTGATCCTAACGAAAAATATTTATCCAATACATCAGTATAAGTTACCCTTCTAAATGACTTAAGAGCTTCAGAGAAATAATCGGTACTAAACCCAAAATTAATGGTAAAGTGCTTTGGGGAGAACTTAATCATTTCCCATCCAGGCAAATAGCAGTGTACTCTATCCAAAAAAGCTGTATCACTATTAACTTCATCTGACAAAGGACTAAATAAATGTGAAGTCTGTAGCACGGTTTCGACAGGTTGATTTATATTGCCATTATAAATAATTGAAGCGGCACCAGAAATCTCACCTCCCGCGCCAGCACGAGAAAAAGAACCAGATTCCATATAGTCCTTCATTAAAGGAATGGCGTCTCTATCTTTAAATATTTTATCAGTTGCTTCATCAAAACAAATGGCATCCCATTGCCCAACTGCTCCGACCTTTCCAGTAGTGCCATGGACAAATAGTTTGGCAACCGTACCTTGTCCACCAGAAATTAAAACGGCATAGGGGGTTAATTCTTTATATACAAATGATTTCCCTGTAGACCGTGGGCCCAACTCAACGAAATTAAAATTCGTTTCTACCATTGGAATTAATCTAGATAACAGTAACATCTTAATCCGATGTGTCATTCCTTCTGCGGTTGGCTCATATCCACAACTTCTCAAAACGATATCTAACCATTCAGCCTTAGTAAACTCTTTACGATTATTTAATATCTTGGAATTGTCAAATGTTGATAATTGTATTGGCTTAATATTGTGAATAACAAATGGAAATATCTTACTGCCAATAGTTATCAACGGGTCATATTCAAGATCAATAACCGCCCAAATACCACCCATCATCATTTTATCATGCTGATTAACAAGAGCATCACTGATATTGGCATCCTTTATATTGCTATTTTGTAGATGTCCCCAATATTTGTCCTTTTTTGAATCAAGACGAACAGAGATTTTATCGATAATTTTATATTTACCTTTTTCTCTTATTCTTGATTGAATTAAATCACCCTCTTCAGGATTTACATAATGATCCGAGAGTACTTTTTTAACATTTTCCATTCCCTCTTTGATTTTTTCCTCATCATCAGTGGAGCAGGAATTTGCAATCAAATACTCTAAAACGAAAACCGGAACATTTGCTCCTACCTTTAATGATGTTACAAGGTCTTTCTTCACAACAAAACCTTTGAAAATATCTAACAATTTTCTATCGAGTGCACTTAATTCAATCATATGTTAACCTCATAGTAAACCATCTAAATCACGTGATTTATCCTGACAAATTACTGCTTTATCCAATCTTTCTTTTGATTCAGCATCAAGCAGCAAAACTTCTATTTTTTTATTTTCATCAAACGAATATTCTTTTGCTATCTCTTCTTCGGGAGATATTGTCATTATGTCACTTTTCATTAATTGTTTTCCCTTGCTGAAAAATACTAAATATATCTTCCTTTCAGAGGAAAATAAATCATCAGAACCTCTGTCTGCTTTTATTTTAATTCGATATAATTCCCCGGTTATATTGAGTAATTCTTGCTTATTTGTAATTATAACTGGCATTTGATTTAAATTAAGGTCTTTGGTCTCCCAGCAGAAGTAAGGAGTTATCAATTCCTGTGGCGAAATTCCACCATGACTATATCCATAAGCGCCGATTGATTTAAAAGGAGCCAATGTCTTTGAAAAATACAGGTAGTTGTATTCGCCGTATGATTGCTCAATTTCTATAAGTAGCTTTTTGTTATATGTCTGCTTATCTCTTGACCGCACGAATCGTTCGTTTTTAGCGATATCTCCTTCAAACTTGACATCTATTTTATCAGATTCATTTAATATCCCGGTTAATACATAGCCATGATCGCTAATTAGATACACACGCTTATATCCGTTTTTTAAAAGCAGTTCTATCTTAGTTGCAATAAAATTCTCAGCTTCTCTGAAATATTTAAGAGCGTTTTGCTGTAGTTTCTCTCCGATAGAATCAAAGTCTTTATAAGAACAGATTAAATACTCATATTGTGGAACTTCATCCGTTATGTCATCTAACTTTGCATATCCAATATTTTTGTCATTGTTGGATTCCATTAAGAATTTTTCGCGTTTGTTTTGAACAGCCTCGATTTTGCCGCTTTTAATGAATATATGGCTCATATTATTCTCTGTTTCAGAGGGGAGACCAGCCATAATTATTTCACATGATAAATTATTACTTTTTGGGGTTATGCTAGCAATGTTGATAGCAATTTCAAATGAAATACCATCACCGACAATAATAGCCGTTTTGGTTTCATTATTGTTGATTATTTGATCTAAAGAGCCAGTCTGACTTTCCTTATATTGATCAAAATAACCAAACCATTTTTCGAAAAAGACATTAACAAGATTTTTGTAATATTCTTGAAATGGTTCAAGTAAGTCTTTCTTATTAAGAAATTCAGTATATAGAACTCTTATTGCACGATCTACTTTGTAAAAATTAGTTTTGTAAAAATCAATACACTGATCAAATGATGTCAAATGGGCGATATTATTCTCATCAAATTCAATGAGTTCAGAGATATTTTTCCAATATACAATTCCCAATGATTCAACCTGGGGGCTTTGGAATCGTAATATAAATTTAGTAAGAAACTTGGGTAAATAATCCTTGTTGTGGATGTTCTCACCCAACTCCTTTAACCATTTTTCATCAATAATAGAAAATGGATGTCCAGGGTTTACGTCCCAAATATCAATGTTACGTGGGAGTTTATACTTATCTACATATTCCTTGAATGAGGACTTATATTTTACTGAATCAAGCCAACTACAATATACATCATATAAGATGTCGTTGATATTGTCGTTGGCCAATCCGTCAAATATTGCATTTACTACTTCAGTGGCAAGCGTTTTGGGCGGTTTCTCAATATATTCCTGCTTTAAAATATCGTTAACTTTTTTATAAAATATCTCCAAAACCTGTGAATCATACTTTGCAGTAAATTCTTCAGGATCATGAATAAAGGGAAGCAATTCTTTTGACATCTCAAATATTTCACTAGAGCCTTTATGACTAAGATCCATCCAATAGGTCTGGTCTTTACCGATACTAATTTTTGCAGCCGATATTAATTCGTCGTTTGGCAAATTTAGATTTAGAGTAAGAGTGGTATGGACTTTTTCTTTGATATAGTTATGTAAATATTTTATCTCTACTGCACCATTGGTTTCACAATATTCTCGGAGAAACTTTAGTTTGTTTTTGGGAATTTGAGTATAAACCAGAAACTTGGTATCATCGGATCTGTTTTTTTCGATTTGATATTTAGCGTAAAGCTCTTCAATCTCATTATGGGCATTAAATATTTGGTACTTATCATCAATAGTATCAAGTATGAATTCAGCTGTGCCAGATTCATCTATAAAAACAACTACTGAATGTTTCTTATAAATTTCGTTCAGATCATCTTTAAACCATTTATCAATCATATCTGTCACCAATCTGCATTCAGATATTTTTTCAATTGCCCAGCGTTTAACACATCATAGGCAATCATTTTTTTCTTTTGTAGTGGAGCAATATTCTTTCCTACCCCGTCATCCAAAACAGGATCATATCCTTCATTCAAAAGCTCGTCTATTTTTTTCTTAAAGGACTCTATTTCTATGATTTGTTTGCTAATTATTTCTTTTTCATTTTGTGCCCTAGCGCTTTCGTTGTCAGCTAAGTCTGTTTGTCTGTTCATAAGTGAGCGTTCTCTATGCTCAATATAAACTGACCGGAGCCTCATCAATTTGTCTCGACTCCATTTGTAAATGATTATATAGCAATCAAATCCCTGTTGAGGACCTGAAGTAAGATGCCAAATAAATGGCGTTTTAGGTAGATACATGAACAGATTAAGATGATCTGAGAGCCCTTTGAAGAAATGTCTATTCAAATACTCATTTACTGGCTTTCCCAAAACAGAATCAAAACTTGAATACTGAGCGAGGGAGAACCCCTTTTCAATAAATTTCTCCTCTAAACGATCGTATAACACCTTATCTCCTGCGTTAGGGACTAAAGGAATTATCCCATCTTCATCATCCGTTAAGATTTCGCGAATCATATCTGCCAAAAATTCCATAGCAAGATCATTCATTCTTTGCTTTGGAATCACACTGCTCTCTTTGAACCAATACCAGATATTGATCGGATTAACATGATGGCGAATGCAAAACTCTTCCAGGTCGTTATTGCTTTGATAGAGTGAAGGAAATTCTCTCACGATTTCATCAATCTCTACCGCATTAAATGTCTTTATAGGTAATGATTCAATAAATTCTTTAATATTATCTAAAGGGAACTCTCGGGTAGATTCCTTTTCATTCAAATAGGCATCTAATGCTTTCATACTAACTGGCAATCCTCCAATAGACTCACCTTCTTGATTTAACACCATATGCTTGTCTTGGTCGGTCAAGTTGTAAATATCAAAAATCATTCTGTTAATTATTGCTTCATTAATAAACACCTGAGTCAGTAGATGATTTTCATAGTTAAGATAAGATTTTACAACGTTTTCAAGATTATCTGGTAATACTCTAATAGGAGAACTGATATAATTCGTTTCTTTAATGGAATAATTTTGGAGATATTTTTTAATACTTACACAATTATTTCCTAATGAAGATGCAATCTTATAATTACCTCCATTTGGAATAACAAACGGCAATCTTTCAACATCGCCGACGGTAGTACTAACAGTTGGATTGAGGCATTTAGCGACATATAAAAGTAACTTAGAATTTACGGCTGCCAATATAAAATCAATGTCTTTACTATCAGTTAAAAATACTGAGCGTGATGCACTGTCAAAAATACATCCTTTTTCAAGCAACCTATAGTTCACTCCCTTGCTACCAACTGAACTAAATGTTATACCCTTTTGAAAATAGTAATTCTCATTTCGAACAGAAGCACCTTTATAATTTTTTATCTCATTACCATTGTTTGCCCAATTTAAAACTGTCCACATATTGCCATAATATTTATTATAGTTTCCGCCCTTGGCATATTGAACCCATTTTTTGTTTTCTGCCGAATAATTTTGCTCAATTTCCCACCAATATCTCAGAAATCTATTATTATTCGCTGTTGTTAATCCCTCTGCAACTTTTGATTTATCTTTAAAAATAGTTTTACCGAACTTTTCTCTAAACTCATCAGATATCCAATAAATAAACGGCCAAGATTTAATGATTTTTAAATCATCCTGCGAAATTGAATACAAAAGTTCATGGCTGCTACCGACAAGATAATTATTGTATGCTTCGAATAGTGCATCATATCGTTTAGTTTCATAAAGATGATTCAATTTTATAAATGTTGCATTATTCTTCTCATTAAGCTCTTTTCTAAGAATATATAATGCGCTATCAACGCGCGCGGATGGATTAAACATTCCCAGATAGCCCCATTCAACAAAGAAATTAATTTGGGTTTTATTAATAATGAATTTTCGAACATCCTCAAAAGTTTTAATGTACATAAAGGTTGGCGGATGAACCATTGCCATATATCCATGATCATATATGAAATCAAAACAACGTTTAATAAATGTAGCGTAAAGATTGGTGTGAAACTTGTAAGGTTTTTTATAATTACTTTCAATAAAGCTTTTTAGTTTTGAGCCGAAATCACCGCTATCGGTATAAGGTGGATTTGCAGTAGCTACATCATATTTGGTAGTAACAATATTTAAAAATGTAATGGCATCTTTAGTCTTATTGATCAGAAATGTTTTCCCGTGTTTAGACGCATATTTATCAATTGCGATCGTTAACGTAGAAAAGAAGAATTCAGTAAATTGGCTGTAATTCTGAATAGTCTGTGATATAAAAAGACTAGGCTTACCCTTTTTTTCTAGTTTATCTTGTTCATCAAACAGATTTTCAAGTTTCCCTTTTATCTTTTCATCAATCTTGATAAGAGATCCAAATTTATATGCATTTTGTAAATCAGACCAAATTTCTTGAATAATGGTTTTCTGATTATCATCGAGATTGGAGCCATTTTCAAATATATGTTTTACTTTGTCGTAATCCGGGAGGAAAAAATCAGACGACACAACATTGAATTTAAGTTGTCCAATTCTTCTATTTTTCTGTCTTGCCTTAATATACAATCCGAGTTGAGCAAGCTGGACTGCACGATCGTCAAGATCGATACCATGAAGATTGTTTTCTATTATCAGCTTAACAATATCATCTTCATCGAAGTCAGCTCCATAATATTCAATTTGATCGAGGTAAAGCTCATAAAATAGATCAAAGGCGTATAACAGGAAATTACCTGATCCACAGGCAGGATCGATTATCTTAATCTCGTTTAACGGTTTTCTCTCTCGAGTTTGCTTATCAGGCGCATTTGCAATTTTGTGTTTAATTTTAATTCTGGAATCAGGGTACATTTCAAGATATAATTTACCTAAGGAATTGTTGACTAGGAATTCAACCACCCAGCGCGGAGTATATACTTGAGATTGTAGTGAGACTTTATCGTATTCTGTTTTATTACCAGAGTCTTTAAATTCCTTCTTCTTTACATTATTATAGCTTTCATACAACCAGCCTAAAATATCATCAGATTTCCATATGTCATCATCTATTTGATCATCTTTTTCAACTACGTTAAACAAATCGATAATCTCGTTTAATTCGATTACATATGGTAAAATTGCATATGGATAATCCTTATTATACAGGGGAATAGTTTCACCTAGAGAATTAAAAGCATCTTTTAAATATTCACGAATACCTTCAAGCTCTTCACTCCTCATATTAGGATTTTCTTCGAGCCATGCTTTATGTCCAAATGATCTATCGCCGTGTTCGCTTTGCTTTATGATTATTGGAGGGAATAGGCTATGCGACTCCATTACCTTTATCGCCGCTATTCGATTAAACAGAGTGAATGTAAGCTCATCAAGGGCTTTTTCTCTTGCCTCTTTGTAAGTCCCAGTCTCACCTATATGACTGTTAATAAGTTGATCTATCTTTATTCGCTTATTATGGAGATCTTCCTGAAGAGTTGAAATATCAGAAATATTTTTGGTTCCAACGCCCAATCGAGAAAACTGCTTATCAAAGGCATTGTATATTTTGGTTTTTATTAAGTTAACATGATCCGGTAATTTCAACTTATTCCCCCGCTAATCTTCAAATGTTATTTCTACTTCATCATCATCATTCAAACCCGCCAAAGATTTTAACTGGTCAGATAAAAGGGAGCGATATTCTTTGGCCGGCATGACCTTCTTTGATGTTTTGAAAGTAATTTTCTTAGGACTTTTTGGTTTTCCTGAGCCGCCAGGTTTCGGTTTTTCTTTTACAAAAGAGCTTTGAATTGTGATCAGTTCAGCTTCTTTAGTTGGTGCAAGCTCTATATAGTCATTTATATCAGAAAGCGAGAACTTACAATTCCTACACTCTTTATTAAACTCTAGTTTTATTTCCTTTACAACTCTGGAGTTGCAATAGTCTTTTAAGTCATTCAGCTTAACAATATTATGCTGATTAAGATTTTCCGGGTAATTAGCCTTTAGTTCTTTTGCCACTTTCTCAATCTTCTTCTTCAAAGTTTGATAATTTGAAGTCATTAAATCAGCGGCATTTTTCATTAGATTATGATATTCATCTTTTATTTTCTGTGCAAATTCTCTCAATTGGGAGTAATTTGAGACTAAATCTTTACTGTAGAGACTGTTAAATTCATCATAGGATTCTGCTATTATATCATTCTGTTTATTTGCTTTTTTAAGTTCGCCAACAACATCTTCAGCAAATCGCTTGTATATTTTTATGTCCTCATAATTTCGCTTAATGAATTTTTGAGTCTTAATGATTGTTTTTATAGCCGTTATATAAGGCTCCTTTCTTTCCAAAAGAAATTCCACCTTATTGATATAATTAGATTCAGTAGTTTTGGAAGAGTATTCTTGGAGTGTTTCTTTCTGATCCAGAGTATTAGAGAAATACTTGTCAAAATCAGGCATTGTATTTTCCATGCTGTTAACAATGTCGATGAAATGTTCCGCCAAGAGCTTTATAGAATCAGCCAACTCAAAATCGTTGGTATTCCAATCGATATTTTTGCCAATATGATCCTTTATATCAAGATCCAATAAAACCTGAACTAGTTTATTCTTCTGTGAGGAAGATAGAGTTTTAGATATTGACTTATAAGCAGCTATCTTAAATCTGCTACTTGTAGCAAATACTTCATGAATCGATTTGTCTTTGTAATCATAATATTCGTTTCCATTATATCTAACAATCAGCCTTCCGGCCCTGAACAATGCCGCAAGCGTAGTAACAATTGTGCCATATTGATATCCCCAAGGATCTTGAGACAATTCAATTTCAATTGATTTGCCATTAACATATTTACTATTAATAATAGATGTTAATTCTTCAATAACCTTTAAGTGATCACCGGTAAAATTGCCATTGGCGTCGAAGAATTTAAACTCATCATTAGAAAAATATCTATGAAGCTTATCATTAGACATTTCCTTCAATATCTTTGGGGCAATGCTTTCAGAAAGTTGGGTCTTCAGCCTCTTTGTATAGATGTTCTTAACTAACTTTTTCTGCAATTCATTTATAGTGCCTTTAAAATTATCACTATTTAACAAGAATGCATCATACATATATATCAGTGTACCATTATTGTAAGCTTCTTCGATCTTGGTCTTTAAGGTTTTTTCTTTTTCTTCTTTTATTGTCGAGAATTCGCGTAGTATTTGTCTTCTGTCTTGATCACTGTCATTGGAATATTTCTCTTCCATATAAGAGTATCGTTTAACCTCTGTGATGAGCTTATCAATAATATCATATTGAGAGTTGTCAGGAATTAGAGTGATTTTATCTTTATTGTATTGCGTTTCCTGTTTGATCTTTTCTATGAATTCTTGTCTGTCATCTGTGATGTTAAACAGACTATAAACAACCATATTTAGGCTTTTGTTTGAAGAAGAAGATATATCATCTTCCTGGTCAGTAATTATGTTAAATTTATAAGACACCGTATCTTCATTTATTGCAGAGACACTGCTAAAGCGACCTGATTTCTTTAAATATGTTACCAGTTCCCTCTTTTTTAAAAATAACTCAACATCAAAATCCCTCATCTCATCAAGCAATTTGCCCTCTAAATCTGAAGTGATCTTATAATTGTTATTTGAGAGTAGCAGGATTTTAGAGTCTACCAAAAGCCCAAGAGCATTTTCGATTTTCGGTTTTATATCGTAATATTCAGATAGATCACCAATATAGGATTTGGTAATGTTTTCAATTGTTGGGAAAACAAGTTCGGAATTACTCAAGAAATGTATAGCTTTTAGTAACTTATCACCATTTATATCTGATTTGTTATTTTTTAGTATATCAATTGCATTATCGTATTTTAAGCCAAGGCTGGTGGGCGGAGTAGTCTGTGCTTCTGAACAAATATCGTGTGCAGTAATAAAGTTAAAAAGCTGTTTATTATTTAATCGACGTCTTAAAACATCAAAGGTCGTAATGATCATTCCTCTGGCTGCAATTTGAGTTGCAACTAAGGCATTAGAGCTAAAAAGAAATTTTTGTAGCAGTTGAAACTGATATTTGTGAAAAGGATAATAGGCAGTAAAGTCATCAACGGATTCGGTTTTAGTAGGATATAGCGATTTAAGATTAGTGCTGTCTGAGATTAGTCCATCATTATTTACGTAATACTCATTAAGTATGCTTACATATTTATTTTGCTTTTGTAATAGTCTACTACGAATGATTACGTCAACTTCTGTTGACTCTAAGTGAATTTTGGTTTTAAAGCGATCCGTAACCTTTGTAAGTTGACTTCGATTAACATTTGCGTTATTAATTACATCATCAAGCTTTTCTTGAGCAATCGCAATTGTCCACACTTTATTTGTAATACTGGAAAGAGCCTCACTAACCCCCTCTAAATCAATAAGAGAAATTTTGTCTTGTCCAATTGCTTCACTAGCCTCGTCAAAAATAAATACCAGTATTTCTTCAGGATTCTTACTTAAGTATTTTGTTATTTCTTCCTTGAATTTATTTGCCGAAAAGGATTCAATAGCCTTACTATAAACATCATGTGTATTTGAATAATCCTTTTCGCTATAACCCAATTCCATAAAGAGCTGTCTTGTAGCTTTCGCCACTTTTCTATTGCTTCTCTTTAATTCATTCCAATCTTCGGAGAATATCTCTTTACATTTGTCAAAATATTCATCTTGTTTATCATCGATATAAAGATCGTATTCTATATATCCATAGATGTCATCTCTAAATCCCAGATGTTTTAAGAAATTTGTAAATAGGGTAAACGCCAATCCTTTTTCTGTATTCTGTTTTGCTATGTCTAAGAAGATCACGTGACTTTTTATTGATTCGAGCTTTCTTATTTCATTTTCAATGATACTTTCATTAGATACACCCTTAAGCCTTGGAATAAATCGGTCTATTGCTGATGTCCCATTAATTTGAGGATTACTTATTATATTACCTAATATTTTGCCAAAATATGATTTTCCTGAACCATAAAAACCCGAAATCCACACCCCAGTTTCTTTTATGTTCGACGTATATTGATTTGTAAAATTATATAGATGCTCGGCAATTCCTTCTGTTACAATATATGACTCAATTTCCTGCTGAATCTCCTGCTCTGATTGATCCTCAACATCTATAACGCTTTTAATATCTTCTTTTAGGTCTATAACTAGCGTGTCATTTATCTTGGTCATACGGTCCTCTTATTTTATTAACGTGCATCTATATTTGGAAGCAGGTCTAAAGTTTAGAAATAGCAAATTGTCTTCGTCAATCTTTGAAGGGTAGAATATTACCAATGGCAAAGAAAGGGTTACAATGGAATTGTGTTCCATTATATTAATATTCTCAATTCCCGTTCCATACAGTGCCCCTGACCTGATAATCATAGGAATCTTTCCTTGACTATCTGCATTGATTATTTCAGTTATAATTAGATTGAAATAATCATCGTTACTATCCTCGGCCTTAAATAATTTATATGGAGTATTTTTAAAATCATGATAAAGCTCTTTAAAATCAGGCCATCCAATGCTTTCAATATAAGTCACAAGCAAGTCACCAATATTAATGAAGATTGCATTATTGCTGTACAACTCCTCTGCTTTTCGTATATATTCATTTTCCTCAATTGGCGGATACGAGAATAGAATACTATTTCCTCCGTTAGCGATCCGACGCAATTGATCCTTATTCTTTAAATGATAATCTAAATCATTAAACTTGCTCTTATGATCACTTAGAAACGACATTTTTTAATCCCTCAATACCACAAGTCATATCTATATTCAAAGAATCCCCAGTATATTTCATTTTCAAGAATCCTCTTTGTGATAGTTTTTTTATGCGAGCAATTAGATTATCTTTTTGCATCATTGAAAAAGATAGTAAATCGCTGTTTAAAATATTAGATTGTGTGGGTTTGTGAGCCTTAAGTAAGAATAGGAATATCAATAAAGACTCATCAGATAAATGAACATGAGAAAAATGAACTTGTACTCTACCAGTCACAATGTTGAGTTTCTTTAAAATTGTTAGATATTTGGACGCTACTATATTTATAGTTTTATCTGACCATCTATTCTTGGAATTATCTTCGAATGACAGCAGTTCAATAAGGTATGCAGTAATATCGTTTTTAGAAATGGAAGACCTTCCAGAGAAATAGTGCTTAATGAATACATCTTTCGATATTTTATAGAAAAGATTGTTATTAATACTGAATTGCCAAAATAGTACCAAAAGCTTTACTTCGGTCGATAAATCAAGGGTAAATATTCTTTTCATTATTTCTTCGTGTTGAGGACTACTAAATGATAATATCGAAGAGTTAACTACTCTCAAGAATCTTCTCCTAGATTCTTCAGTTCTAATATTAAAAATGTTTTGATTGATAATGATTTCGGATAATTTCTCAGGATTTATGAAATGCTGTTCAATTGTATTAAAAATCAGGTGGTAATCTGGTATGCTACCGATTATATTTATTGCGGTATCGAATTGATCCTTTGATTTCATCTTTACGCTTTCTTCTGTCTAACCCATTCATCAATTTCGGAAATTCGTAATTTCCATAAACGTCCTACTTTATGGGCAGGCAGTTTTTTCCTTTTAATCCACTTATAAACGGTATCTTGCTTGATGCCGAGATATTGAGCTATCTCGTCAACCGATAGCCATCTTTCTTCCATAGACCTAGCCCTTAATTTTCAGAAATTATTCTATTAGAACCGGCAATTAACAGCAAAAATGCGGATTATTACCTGTCCAATTGATCCTAATTAATACTGATAGGGAGTATAAGGAATTTCAATTCAATCGTCAAGTGTGACCAAGGAATAATCTACTAATTCTAAAAGAAGTTAGGCCTGGTAAATCTAGCACTTGAGGTAAATCGGGCTTCAAGTTATAACGATTTCCGTTTCCGATTCCAGTTCTTATTAATACTCATTTTCCTCCTATTCCACACTAAACCAACCACTTACCCCAGAATCCGTAATCTAAAGGAATTCGTAGAATTCTAAATATAAACCCCGGCCACCGGCCGGGGAAGTATCAATCCTCCATCCGAAGGATGGACTACCTTTTTGTTTTGGGAATATTTCTTTTTTGAATATTCTTCAAAGTAAATGTCGTAATCGGTTCATCCTCATTGTTGAGGATAACATCAAACTTATGACCTGTCATCTGCTCTAGGACATTAGCCATTTGGCGTTGTTTTCTCACCAGATTTGTCAATACTTTTATAAAGTCTTTACCATTTAAAAGTCTTTCCATTTTCTCTTTCAAACTGCCTATCTCTTCTTTTTGTATGTCTAATCTTTTAGATAGTAGCTTTTCTCTCTGTTTAGATCTATATAATTCACCCTTGATATCCTCAAGATTATTACTATAGTGTTTTTTAATAATCTTTTTCCTATTTACGGCCAAATAATTAACATAGGAATCAAACCACCTGCTTGCTGGGGAGTGACCCAATCTCAGGTTAATATCTTCTACTGACCAACCCTTTTTATGCAAAGCACAGGCCATACCTTTTCTAAGATGAATCCATGAGGGTTTATTCCCTGTAGGTACGCATTTAGTATTCGTCTTTTTAACAACGCTATCAAACAACTTTAATGCTTGCCTATTGTAAGTCTTCAAAACCTTTCGGATTTTATCAGCTAAATTATAAGAGATACTTTTATTCATATCAAGTCGTTTAAGTTACTAATTCTTCATGTTTTTCAAATTGTGATATTTTCGTAATTTCATTG
>Ga0272443_10003377_pt1 | contig 18868 bp, 25 predicted proteins | sample SSMAcet12_FD_193581 | JGI IMG/M metagenome (GOLD analysis project Ga0272443, IMG submission 193581) | Marine sediment archaeal communities from Little Sippewissett salt marsh, Falmouth, MA, United States - SSM-Acet-12 | ecosystem: Environmental > Aquatic > Marine > Wetlands > Sediment ... | reverse complement strand
GCGTAATGACTTTTCTATTGTCAGGCTGTGAAAGGTGTCGCCTGACAGTGTTGTAGTAGTAGACATATTCTTTGATATGTCCTAAGGCAATAAAAAACCTTAACTTAAAGAAAAAGGCCGGGGCCGATAGTCGGACTTAAAGTTTAGGTCTTTTAAATATGCTTCATTTTTCTTCTTTTCCCTGCGCATAAATTCCATCATATTCTACACTTCCCAAGTTTAGGGATTTTGTAATATAGACACCTTAACGGTCCTAAGTGATCGCCTCTTGGGGACAAACCATTCAAAGGAAAATCCCCACAAATTATGGAATAATAGAGATAATTTATTCTTTCTTATTTTTTTTTCTACGAATTTCGAATAACTCTTGAAATAGAGCAGATAAACCAATTCCTAGAAGAAGAGGCAATAATATGATTAAAATAGCATTCAACCGGATAATATCATTATTTTTTAAAATCAAATGTAAATCAGTTTTCTCAAAATCTACGTCTATTAGGTGTATTTTTCCATAAGTTATATGAAAAAAAGTATCTGACATTGTAGGCCATTCAGATGTTATTGAATGACTCTGACCACCAACGACAATAAACTTGTAATTTGTTACTTCATTAGAGAGCAAAGAAAGGAATCCATATTTTCCCTTTGAAGGAAAGACATCACCACTAATTAATAATTCGTATTCTCCAGGTCCAATCCTCTTAAACCCTTTGAACCAATAAAAAGATAATACTCCTCCAAACCTATCTACTTTAGATAATTGTATAGATAAATCAGTTTGATCATGCTTTTCAGAATAACGAATCTCAAAATTACTTTTATTCTTCAATGCAAAACCACTCCCGTGGCTAAAATCTAACAAATTATGTCTTATTGAATAACCAGAATTTAAATTACAATCATAATCATCTGGTATATATGTTAGATAATCTATTTCCCCAGGGATTGCAAGATGCATGTGAGTAAAATTTTCTTTAATCTCGTCCCAGTTACTAATCCAAATAGAAATCTTAGTTGGATAATATTTCTTAAATGAAGGTTTATAGGTGTCAATTATTGAATCTGGTTCTTCTGAAAGTTCGCTTACAAAATTAGGCCATACAATTACATATATCTCTGGGGAGACATTTATATCGGTATTTATTGTGAAATAACTTGTTGTTGTCAATATTTTTTGGTTATTATTTATTTTTGAATAGGTCTCAGGCATTTTATTGTCTTCGTTTATGATTCCAAATAATAAAAATGAACATAATATAATTAATGTGAAAGATATGAATAATGTTAAATTAAATCTAAAACGCATTTTAATGGTTAATATATTATTCCTATCTATTTAATTCCATATGGCAATATTATTATTCGTCCCTTACCTCTGTGTAGATGTCATCATACTGCACACTTCCCAAGTTGTTAGGGATCTTATAATGAAGGCATCTGAAAGGACCTAAGTGATTGCCTTCATGGCTTCGCAAAAAAAGAGTATGTTGTTCCTTTTACCGCATATACTTCCTTGCAAAGATTGTGATGAAAGCTGCCCACATGAATGTTCCAAAGAACGCTTCGATGAGAGCCAGCCATTGCCAAGTGGGAGATATTTTGTAACCGCCGAATCCCGGTGTCATTGCGGTGGTCGTGCTGAAATAAAAATATTCGATAAATTCTGATCCTGCATCAAGCGTTTGAAAGTTAAAGTATATTCCTGCAAATGCAAGAATGACTACAAACCAAACACAAAAGGTTCTGAGTGGTTTTACGCCGTAGCCAAATATTAACTGAACAAGAATATATTCTGACCATCTGAAAAATTCCGGTTTTTGCTTCCGTTTGCCCTCCATTTCGCGATAAAAATAATTGTCTGCCTCGTGATTATCACCAAATTTAATACAACTGTTTTTTGCTGCCCGACAGGCATTTTCCTGTGCTTTAGGGGAGGTAAATTTAGTATCTTTAAAATCTATGATTCCCATCACGTGGATGGGACTTAAGTCTACACGGTCAGGAAATGAATTTCTTCTGAATAGGGCATCCCCTCCAATTTCCGTACCATCAAACCAAGCATATCCACCGATTTTTGCACATGAAAACCAGAGAGTTCCGCCGATTTTTGCACGCGCAAAAAGTGCATTCCCTCTGATTTCCACACCATCAGACAAAATATCTCCGCCGATTTTTGTAAATATAAACATAGCATCCCCACCGATTTTCGCATTTGAAAAATAAACCCATTTGCCGATTTCTGCACTATGAAATCCAGCATTTCCGCCGATATTTGCACCATTAAATTCGGCATTCCCACCGATTTTCGCATCTGAAAACTTGGCATCATCTATGATCTGCACTCTATTGAAATTGATATCTCCATTTGTCTCAACTGGTAATTCAAAAGAATAGAGTATTGCACCTTCAAAATTGAAATCGCCTGAGTTCACCTTTTCTTGCGCCTTTTTTTCCTTCATTTCCTTGAGTCGCTGATACTCTGGATCTTCAGTATCCTCTGGAAAAGGGGTGTGTAGCACACAGAATTGAGACCCTTCTATTGCAGGTTCTTGGCATTTCTCGCCGTTATAATAAATGTAATCACACAAAAAAGCGTCTCCTCCTGCTTTCACGGATTTTGATATCAGAATACATTATTTTATTATTCTTATGATTTACTATAAAGTGATAACATATATCTTGAATTTAAAAGATGAACTATCTGGCTTAAATCGGCAGAAAGTAAATTATTCTCTAAAATTAGTTAGTTGAGTCAAAGGAGATTAATTTATCCTCATATAAATTATTTCTGAACTTCAGAGGTCTCTTTCTTAGCCGGTTCCGGCATATCATAATTTACATAAGAAATAAACTCAGCCAGACTGTAAACCCCGATTAACTTTTCATCAACCTGATTCTTTATCCACCGGATAGCACCGGCCTTCTGGCCGTTTCCATCCACAACAACAATGGCCGGGCAGGGGAACTGGTTCTTTATGTTGGTGACGAGGTAAGGAAACTTTTCATCATTTGAACCTGCTTTCTGCTGCCATTTGGATTCTATTGCAAGACCCTCAGGGAAATCAGGGATATTTGTTATGAAAAAGTCGGTTTTCAGGTTATGCCCATAGATGGATTTACATAACCTGAAGCCCTGTTTGAAGCTGTAGCCTTTCTGAGAGAGAATGACAGCTATCGTTGTTTCTGCCATCTTTCCGGTACGGGTTGCCCTTGCACCCTGTGAAGGAGGATTTACTATCCGGTTGTTTGCTACAGCGTTGTTTACCATACATCTCCCTCCTCATAAAACATCTCCCGGAAGATTGTTCCAAGTCCGCTGAAGGACTGATAGAAGCTGCTGATGTTTTCGCCCAGGTAAAATATTGCCGAAGGGAAAGGTGCAGAGTTTTCAGCCTGTGAAAACTTAAGCCTGCCCCGGACAGCACACCAGACATAACCGTTTAGCTTCTGGAACCATGCCGTATCCGTTCTTGAAGGAACCAGAACAATTGCCTCAGTGACATTCCCGTTCTTATACTCATCAACGAGCTTTTCAACCCAGCTTACAATTTCCCTGCCGTATGGAGGGTTCATATAGATCTTTCCTTCCCATTTCTGAGCAAGGCCGTCATCATCTATCGTGTAATGCTTTAGTGCCGGTACATTGGGCTTATCATGCGAGTTACTGCATGGATCAAGATCAATCTCACCGAATACCTCAATGACTGAACTGATTATATCTTCAGGCGTGTACCATTCGGGTGTGTCGCTCGTAAACAGTCCGGTGTTGATCTTCTTTGCCATGTTGATTACTTCTTTCTGTGTTGTTTTGATTTCCCGGCTGAGAATCTTCTGCTTTTCCTCTTCTCCGAATTCCTTTCCGATTGTATCAACGGACTCGGCAAATTTGCCTGCGCGCTCTACAGTTCTTTGTCCTACATTGAAATCCTGAGCAATTTTCTCGGATGTTTTTGCAGAGTCGTCATTGTGACGACTCTGCTCAACAGTATGTTGATTTGCTCCTGTGCCCCCATGTTCCTTCTTCTTCTCGTTGTAGAGCTTGCCAATCAGGTAATTCCTCTGTTCCGGTGTAACATTCCGGCGGGCAAGCTGGTTTTCTATCATCCAGTTTTTAACGGATTCCTTTGATTCAAACTCCTTTGTTATCACCGGAATTTTAAGGCCGTATTTTTTGCAGGCATTGTGGCGGTTGTGGCCATCAATGATGAAGCCTTCAGAATCTATAATCACCGGGTCTCTGCAACCTTCCTTACGGATGGATGCCTCAAGCCTTTCTTTCTCATCGTGTGTGAGAGGCACAATCCATTCCGATAGTTCAGGGTCGATTTTCAGCTCATCAGGGCTTAGATGTTCAACCTTTCCGGAAGACTTCATTCATATGCCTCCCGTTGAATAAATGGATTCAGACAATACCCTGCTGAGTTCTGACCTGAATGTTTCATCAGAAAACATGCTTATGAGTTCATCTTTTACGTCTTCATTCTTAACTTTCTTTGAGGCTTTTCCGTCAGAACAGCAATTTATATTGCCTGTTAAATCCAATCTATTCCCGGCGGCCTTCTTTATTCGTTCGTGGTGGATTGACATATTGGAGTCGCCAATGCTGATTTCATTAATCATGATTTAGTCACCTTCACTTCTGAGAAGTTTTTATTGCATTTACTATCGCCTGATTCTGTCAGTATGAGAAGTTTTTTCTCGATTTCAGAGCTTTGTTTCTTAATTTTAAGCAGGCATTCAATCAGATCTGACAGACTGAATTCCTCAGCTTTATCATCATTCATCTTACCCGGAAAAATAATATTGTCAGAGTTTTTATTTTTAAAACTCAGATCTGAAACTAATTTATTATCTCCGGGTATTTCACTGTCAAAAGGAGTATGTGCTCCTGACATCGTTTTTATCATGATTATCCCTCTGCGTCATTCGTGGTGGATTGACATTTTTTCTTAGTTTGTAGCGTTTTCTCTGTTCTTTTCCAGTGCAGCTTTCTTCCGGCTGCATATGGCATCGACCTTCCTTTCTTCCTCGGTTTCATTCCTGCTCATGTTGAGAACGAATGTCCCAAAAAGACGGATGCCTTCTCTGACCATCTCGGCATCGGAATATCCGAATTGATAGCCCACATTTACAATTTCTATGAGTGGTTCGGTCAATCTTGCTGAGATATGTGTTTTTCCGATTTGTTTTTCTGTTCTCATTATGAAAACACCAGTTCAACCTATGCTCCAATAGTATTTATTGTTTTCATTTGTTTTCACATTTAAAACAAGAATTGATAACAACTGAAAACAATTTTCTTCTGATACTTTGACTAAAACAGTTCATATTGGTGCACGGATTCCAGAGGAATTATTCAATAAATTAGAAGATTTAAGAGAAAAAAAAGAGCGTTCAAGGAATTTTATTATTATTGATGCTCTAAATGAATATGTTGAACACCACTATGGGAAAGAAAACAATATTGATGCTGAACTTGAAGCATCAAATATCAATATAGAAGATTCGGACTTTCTCAAAAAGGAAGTTCTGGACTTTTTCAGAAGCGATGAAGGGCAGGAGCTTCTGGTAAGTTCTTTACAGAAAATGAAAGAGAAATCCTGAGAATATTAGTTATTTTTGAGTTTTAATGATATGAATGGCTTATTAACAGATATTCATGATAAAGCACAATTTGCATTGCCTTTAATTCCAATGGAATATTGGCTATTTCAATTAAATGATTGGAATTTTGAATTTAATAATAAAGTTTTATTTTTTGTATTAGTAAATATAGGAGCGATTTTTTTTATTTTCCAACTTTATTTAAGAAAGAAATATTCTCAAAAAAATGGTCAGTATCGTGATTCTAAAGAACTGTTACAAGATACTTCCAATAAATTGGAACATAAAGAAATTTCTAAGATAAAACGTATATTTATGTTTCAAAAGAGAGAAGAACCTTTAATTTTGCATTTTGATAACAGATTTGGGGCGAATGCAAATAATTTATACATTATATCTTTTGTTTGTATATTATATGGATTTTCTACATTTATCTATTTCCTCCTCTATGATAACAATAAAAATTATATTACGTGGAATTTGTTCATAATTTTTATAATCTGCTATTCTTATCTTATCTTCAAAACGAATGAACATAGACTCAGTTATAAGCATAAATAAAGAATCTATATACAAAAATTAATATTTATATTTGATATTTATAATTATCATAGACATTCAAATTTATTGGTAACGTAAGTTTTCTATCTTCAGAATTTCTATGACTGTGTGTTTCTTCAACGAAAATAGCCTGAGAAAGATATAATATTGCTGAACGTGCTAATTTTAAAAGTTTAAGAGTTTTAGCTTCTAAATCATCTATCACAACAGAATAAGCCAATTTATCTTCTCCATAGGGAAAAGTGTTAAGATCTTTTGTAATATGGTATTCAATTTCGTGAACTTTTACATATCTATGTTCAATATAGTTTCTGATCTTATTAATTTCTTCAGAGTCTAGTTCTATTGAATCCTTAATGTTTGAATTAAAGAAATCTTTACTTATCCAATATAAGGCCCTTAATGGTAAGTTTTCTTTTTTGTAAAATACGTCTCTTATTTCTTTTTTATCGAAATTAGAATACCACATTGTTCTAAAATTGACTCTACGATCATTAATGCCAATATTGAAGTAATAATTTATAAAATTTGCAATTTTATCAAATATTGAATATGATATCCTGAATGCCATCTTAATTTTCTCTATATTTATTCCATATTTTACATAATCCTTAGTATCTAAAAGTAATACTTCATTGTCTGAGTAGTGTTTTTCACTTTGATTAATACCCTCATAATACAAGAATCTGGCTGATACAAATTCTTGTTTTATTTGATTAAAAAATCCTTGAAATTGGGGGCCTGTGTTAATGTCTGTTGTAATAGAAGGTGTAGAAAGTACATCTCTTGCTGCGATTGAAAACTCTCCAATATCATTTAAAGGGTTTAAAAATAAACGGTTTTTCAGAGCCCATTTTCTATATTTTATTTCCTCTTCAGAATCTCCAAATGAAAAAGAGGTTAAATCATAGCTCTTTGTTAATATATCCTCTGGACAATTTCTATTTAGAATTTCAATTATTTGTTTATAATATTCCTCTACATGAGGGAAAATATTGCCACATATAGCTTCGCTTAACAATTTATGCGCATAATTTAGAAATATAGCTTGATGCCCAATGTCATAAATATGTTGTGAATAATAAAAGAATGTGCTTCCTTTATTCCCTTTTGCCATTGAAAAATGAGGATCTATTTCTAAAGCTAAATCTCTAATTTCTACACTTTCAGCAATTCTTCCAATACTTGAAAGAATATTTCCGTAATTTGTCAATATTTCACATTTACGTTTGTTTGATATGATATTGTCAACCTTACTGTGAATTAAGTATTTTAGAGAGTATCTGATATTTATTATTTCATTCTCTAGTTCTTCTTGTTCCCAAACCCAAGCTTCATCTTTATCTGTTCTTTTTAATTTACCAATGTCTGACCAAATATTTGCTATAAAATAATGTAATTCTACTTTCTCGGCATTACTTAAATCCCGGCTTTTAAGTTCCTCAGACAATAATATGGCGAGCTCTAAACCTTCAATTCTCTTTAAGAAATAAGAGGCGTCGTCAAGTAAACCTAATTTAAGTAACGCAGTTTTATTATCATATTCACCTAATGACCCAAGTTCAAGTAATTCATCATATATTTTTTCATAATTTGTCATTCACTTTGTACCTTACCTTTAAATGAGCTATGGTTCAATATAAATGTTGAATATAATTAACTCTTAGGTCTGTGGATATTCATAAAAATGACCTTCTTTTTTTTCTGTTTTAGCAAAAAAGTTAGTCTCTTCTTTGATTATTTTGGATTTTTCTTCCATTTCCTCAGTCCATTCATCTAAAGTATATTTTATTATATCGTATGATACTGGAATATTTTTCGAATTACGCATTTCAGTTGCTATCCCAATAACGGTTGAATTTTTTATGAATTCTTTTCTGGCAAGAATACACCTTAAATGTAATTCTGCTTTTCTTTCATCTCTGTCTTCATTAGGAGCATTAGCCTGAAATACATATGTTACTCCTGAATTTGATTCTGTCATTCTTGCTTTGATTCTATTATATAGCATTTCTCCAAATTGATCAGATAATAGTCTCCTGTTAAACCTATTCTCTCCTGCCATTATTCGAATCGCAGATTCAAATTCGTCAAGATTATGATTCATAATTAATTCACCATTGTAATACCAGTTACATAGATCCTCAATCAATGAATCCCAAGCATAACTGATTTTATTCTTTTCATTCCTCTTTGAATATACGTCAGAATTCTCAAATTCTTCCCAGATATGATTTTGAACAATTAGTTTCTGGACATCAGTTGGAAATTTTCGTCCTTCTCGTAAATAAAGGGCTAATAGGTCTTCTTCACCACCTTCAATAACGATATCTGGGCAACTCTGAATAAATTCCTCTTTTTTTATAAGATATTCAATAAAGTCTGATATTGTATCAAGCTCTGTCATAAGTTTATCAAGAGATAATTCATCAAAAATATGGTATAAAAAGTCTCCAATTTTTCCAGATAAAATTGGTACTTTCCCTTTACTACCAAAGGCAATACCTATTCTAATTATTCTTTTACTTGATGGAATATTGATGCCATAAGCTCCATCATTTGTAATTACTTTTTCATTTGAATTTATCCATTTTACTGCCCCATCAATCTGTGAAATTGATTTTGTTACGGCCTCCTTTATCCAACGCTTTTTACTTACAGAGTTCTCGCGATTTTCATTGAAATTGATATCCTTTATTGAGATTATTATTACATAGGGATCGAAAACAACTAGAACATCACATAATTCTTTCTTTTTTTTATATTGTGGATTGGGATAACTCCATAATGAAAAAAAAGATTTTTCGCATAAATTTTTGACTATTCTTTCTGAAGGATTCATAATATTAAAATAGAACTTCTTTAGAAATAAGTTTGAAGGATAAATATATATTGGGTCCCCTGAAAGAGATATTATGGAAAAGAAATCTAAATTGACATTAATTACTGAAATTGGAGAAATTCCAGCAGAAAAACTATTGAATCTAATTAATGAATATGATGTCGTAAAAGAAACAGAAAATGGATATGGTGTTTATCCAATATGGAATGAAAATATTTGTATAAAAGACGGTTTTAAAGAAATGTGTGAGGCACATTCATTTTATTCAAAGCTCATAAGATTCATTGATACAAATATAAATGTTTCAGATGTATTTGATGTAAATGACATTATTGAACATCCAGAAATTTACAAATCAAGATAAAACCCACTTTGATTTTATTGGACATCTGATTTAAATAAATTTATGTCTCTATCTTTTTTTCATTATAAATCCCGTCATATTCCACACTTCCAAGGTTATTGGGGATCTTATAGTGGAGGCATCTGAAAGGACCTAAGTGATCGCCTTCCGGAATTACGATATATGCCTGGTGCGTCTTCATCTTTTTCCACCTGGGGTTAAACCGGGCAAGGTCGGGAGCGTCATTTGCAAAGAGGGTTCGGCGTCTTGGAACAAGCCATTCAAAGGATAGTCTGACTGGTTTGTATAATTGCGTCCACTGATGGGTTGTTGATATGAAGCGGATGCCGGTGCTCCTGAGTTTTTGAAGATTCTTTTTGAACTGGTTGTTTGTCTTTTTCTGAATTGCAGATGCTTTCCGGTCTTCATAAATTCCATGTCCCTGAGAAGGGCAGACGTTATGAATTTCATCATAGATGACAGCCAGAGGTCTGTGAATCCAACCCCTGTTAGCAAGCCAGACCAGACGTTCAAAGATGACTGCAAGGACTGAAGCGTGAGTTACATCGTCAAGTATGAAGGGATCTATGCTTACGATATTGAGCCGGTCAGGCTTGCAGTATTTCCATATCATCTGAGGATTATCTACATGGATATATTCAATGTCATAATCCTGTTCTGATATTATTTTTACATCGCAGCCGGTCAGGGTGATTATCCGGACTGCTCCGAAGTAATACAGGAGGGTTAGGATCTCGTTTCCGGATTCTCCTGTATATTGGTTATACTGAGCCTTGCCGATATCAAACCAGACCAGGGCTTCCCTTGGTGCATACTCTTTGAAGAGATCAATTAACCAGTACAGGAAATTGGTTTTACCTGTCCCTGTGCTGCCGAGTTCTAAAAGGTGCTGCCCTGGGTTCTTAACAAACCGGGTGATAAAAAACTTCAGTATTTTATCGACAGTCTCCTGATTATCTAACAGAAGATCTTCGTCATTATCCTGAAATACAACTGTTTCCATCCGAAAGCACTTCCAAAACCGATTATTATTCCGAGCCACAGCATTAGAATGAGGCCAAGATCCAGCATCCAGTAAGGGCAGAAGAAAGATCCCGCCGGGATAAGTATGCAGTCAGTTCCCGGAGCAGAGGCAGAGAGTGCAGGAGAGAGATTCATTATTCTTCCTCCATCATCTTTGCATGAGCTGCACCAGGAAGGGCGATCTCTTTTATCAGCTCCCGGTCAAGGATGTTGAATTCTTCAATGATGCTTTTAGCCTCTGCCAGAATTGAATCATATGCTGATTCATATGTTCCCATTTTGCCATAATTGTAGAGCTGATTCTCCATTGTTGGCTGATAACCCTGCCTTAACAGGCTGAAGTCAGCTTTCAGGGTTTCAATTCTGGAACTGAGATCTTTTACATCCTTTCCGTCTTTCCTCATGCCGTTTTTCTTTGCTTCAAGGTCTGTTACTATCTCTGAGATTATATTCATCCGGAAGCGAAGGGTATTTCCTCCGGACTCTATGAGCTTAATCAGAGAGTAAAACAGATGATAGCTCATTGGTGAAAGGGTGCTGTTCTGCCTCCTGCTCATTTAGTCCCTCCTCCAGAATGCTATTCTGTCCATCAGGCTTGTCTTTTCAGGATCTACTGTTCCGGGTGCTCCATAATATGCCTGGGGCTGTATCTGGCCGTTTATCTGGCCAATTACTCCTTTCAGGTATTCATCTATGCCTTTTCTGTCAAGCGGAACCCTGTTTCTTTTCAGGATGGTGATAAAGTCCATTACTCCGTCTAACCGGATTACTCCGCTGTCATGGAGTGCCTGGAGTATTGCAAAGTCTATTGCTTCATCATATGACAGTTCGGTGAGGGTGTTCTCCGGATCTCTTCCAAGCACCTGCACCATGTCAAGCCTTCTCATCAGGGGATCGTTGCCTGAGATGTCGGTCTGGATTTTCTGCCGGATGTCATCCGGAAGAAGGCTGCCCTGATTTGCTGCTGCATTCTGAGTCATAAGATCATCCTGCCATTCCCTGGCCTATGAGTATTCCGAGGAAGAGGGTTGCAAGACCGACCAGGGCGAGCATGGCAATTGCAGGCTGCCGGTTAAGTGCGTTTGAAAGCATGGTCTTTGATGTCAGGACTCCCATAAGGTCGGGGTCTGTTTTCATCCGGATGACTGTTTCATCTATTACGATTCTTGCCGGTCTTCCGGTCTCTTCATCGAATACATGAACCTTGTTCCCGTCTTCATCATAAATCGGGGTTGCAGTCCATCCGTCCAGGGGATCGACTTCCACAGGCATCCGTTCAACCTCTGCCTGAAGTGGTGCTCCGGTCTCTTCGTTGAATAGATAAGCGGGTTTTCCTTTTAGGTCAAAGAGAGGCCTTAACCTCATTGGACCATAAACCCGGTCTTTTCCGACATCCCGGACAAAATCCCCTTCCTTAAGAAGAGTCGGGAATTTGTATTGTCCTCCGTTTTTTCCTATGAGCAGACATCTTACCTGTTCTGTTCTCTTTACAAATTTGATTGGATTCCATGATTTGATATTCCATGCCATTATCTGTTACACCTCTTTTTCAGAATTTTCTTATCTTCAAGCTGTCTTCTTGCGTCCTGGTTGGCCTCCTCCGGGGAAGCTCCAAGGCCTTTGGCCATCCGGGTTCCGTAATAGCTGTATTCTGTTTTCCATTGTTTTGATGACATATTCACCTCAGAACGGTTTGATTGCGTCAATAATCCGGTGGAATATTGATATGATTACACTGATGAATCCGATCAGGGCTTCCACCAGGGCACGGTTATATCTGACAAACTTTCTCAGGAATGAAATGATGTCCCTGCTTTGATGGGCTGCATAAGCCATGCAAACCGATTCATAAAGGACAATTATACTGAGAAGGTGATCTACGAAGAGTAGTTTAAAAACATAAATCAGGCTGAAAACGATTTCACCTGCACTGGTTACAAAGCTGAAAAGAGTTCCTAACCATGACAGGATGCTGAAGTCCTCGTCTTTGATCTCTTCCTTGACATCAGCTATTTCAGCGTATTTTATGACTGCGTTTATTTTGTCATCAGCACATGAGATGCTGACTTTTGTAATTGGAAAGTCTCCTATGTCTGGAATGGCTGAAAAGACTGAATTAGTATATCCTCCTAAGGTTGAACCAATCCAGCCATCGGTTATCATAAGGCCGTCCTGGTTTAAGTCCTGGTCTCTGACATAAGCAGTGATATAGATCTTTTCCAGGGTTACATCCAGTCCGGACCAGCTCTTTGATTCATTGTTAAGCTGAAGTGTAAATTCCCCGGTTGTTCCGAGTACTCCGGATTTTGAGTATATGATCTTGCCTGTATGAACTGCTCCGTTTCCCTGGGTGAGAGTAATATCTACAGTTGCAGGTTGTATTCCGGATATTGTGATTTCTGCAATTGCTGAATTCTGTTCTGCTGCGTCAAAACTGATGGAATTTACATCATTGAATGATATTGTTTCTCCGTCTACACTCCAGACATTAAGCATTGTATAATTGCCCGCCGAAGCAGGGATTATGATTAAGGTCAGGACTAAGAGGAAGAGGAGGATCTTTTTCATTTCAATCTCCTTTACCTTCTTTTGCCGCCCTTTGGAGTGAGCCAGTCACACATACACACAATTAAAACAACTACACTCAGGGTTGCAATTGCTTCAAGATTATCAAAAATGATATTCAGAGCACCTTCGGCTTTCTGCTCTGTGGATCTGTGGTCGGGGGTTGGTGCTGCTGTAGGTTCTCCGGGGAGAACCACCCCTTCCGGCCTGATGGCTATATACTCATTGATGGAGTTTCCCGGCCAGTTTGGGGTATATGTCCGGGATACTGAAACATAGCCGTCCTTCTGGATTTTGTAAGATATTGAGGTTGTTTTATTCACCTCAAAACTGACATATCCGGCAGAGGTTGTAAGTTTAGTTTCTCCGTTCAGGGTGACATATGCCGGACTGGTCAGGGGGGTTGAACTGCCGGTATAGGTTGTCTGTTCGGAGATGTAGAAATTATAAAGTCCTGTTCCTTCCTCTGGATCTTCTAAGGTTGGAACAAGCCAGATGTCGTTAAAAGTGTCTCCGGTGAATATGCTGCTTGACGGAATGCTTGTCTGGTTTTCATAACCGGAAGCCTCAGCCCAGTATTCATACTCTAAATTTTTTTGCAGGATGAATTCATCTGAGCCGGAAGCAAGGGTTTTATTTTGTAAATCGCTGCCGTCTAATGCACGATAATAAACTTTTGCTCCGGCTATAAGGGATTTATCTGAGAGGGATTTAACGCGGGTTATTACTGATGCTGTTGTAGGAGATTCTCCGTTATCTTCACTGATGTAAGTGTAATTTGTTCCGGAGGGTGAAGTTATAATTACAGTAAATGGTCTTGTTAATACAATATCATTCAAATCATTTTTTGAATAATCATTAACAACAATGTTATACTCTTCATCAATTCTAAAATATTCAGAATAGTCAGAATTTCTCATCAATTGAATGCTATAAGGATAGCTATCTGATATTGTTAAAGAGTTTTCCCATTTTGGTTCTCTTACAACCTGCCAAGTACCGCCGGCAATTTCTGTTGCTGATGATAATTCAAGCCTTGCAACATTCGGGTTGCTCCCTGCCGGGTATATTGTTCTTTTTGTTAAAATCTTAAATTGATAATCGCTATCAATTAAAGCAAAAGGCATATTTGTTGGATATGTAATTATCTCATTAATATTGTCATTAAAATTCAGCCAAACAAATATTTTATCATATTGTCCTAAAATGTTGTATTGTGTTTGCCAGTTTATGTTGCCTGCTTCTTCTCCGAATAAACTAAATGGCACTGAACCACTATCAATATATTTACTGTTAGTTGGATCATAAACGATTATACCTGAACCCTCATAAGTAAAAAATGTTATATCCTGCATTTTCTCTATGCTATCAGCCGATACAATAGTAGAAATTACAGTTTGTGAGGCAGCTCCTTCGTTAGTGGTCTGTTCACCGATCATATATCCTTCTTCAGAAAATATTTCCTGGTAAGCACTCACCGGACTACTGATCAGCAGAACCGCAAGCCCAACAATCAGCAGGAAGGGGAGGGCCTTTCTTCCGTTCATGGGGTGGCCTCCTTTTGCAGCTTCCTGATTATCTTTTCTGTTTTTACTTTAGTTTCCTCTTTTGATTCTGTTAATTCGTTCATGATTGTTTCCTCCTTGATTTTTTGCTTTTCTTTCAGCGTTTTTTGTTAGCGTTTCTTTGCCAGCATGAATATCACAACAAGGATCAGAAATACAGCAATCCAGTTATTCAGGACGAAATTGAGAAATTTCTGATACATTGTTTCCGGCTGAATGTTTACGGCTCCGGGCTGAAGCTGCACTGTGAAAAATGTTGATTCGTTGTAGTCAAGCCGGACAACTGAACTCGTGTTGCTGTGGATGATGTCATCCCCGGAAGAATCAAAGACTGTTATGTCCTGAGTAGTAAGGCCGAGGTCCTGAAACTGAACTGATATCCTTGTGTCTTCCTCTGCTGATGCCGGAACAGCTGCGAGGATGAGAACTGAAAAGAAGGCTACTAAAAGGAGGATTGGAAAAGTTGAAATTTTCATCTTTTCACACCTCAGAACTTTGCGAGAATCGCGGCAAAGATGCCGCCGATAAAGGCCGAGATTGCAATTGCGATACTGAGCGGGATGAGATTGACGACCAGATCCACAAGATTTGGCACGAATGAGACGACCCCATCTAAGATCTCTGCGATTGGAGTTAGGTTGATTGCCATCGGAGTTTTCACCTCGTTATTGGCAGTATAGGACAGGGGTTATGATATAGGTCTCAAACACTACGCCGAGAGGACGACCTTTTTTATTACTTACATACATAGAAATTAAAAAAAGGAAGCGAACCACCCATGCCAGAACTGAACCTTGGAACCGTAAAACTCACAAATGACAGCTTAATAGGAAGAGTATTCAGAAGATCCTTATATCGGAAGAGTCATTCCAGAAAGAAGCTGACTGTGTATATTGATGTCGAGCTTCTGGAACATTATGAAAAGAATCAGCCCAGGAAGAATAACGGATCCTTCGGCGGTGCACTATCAGATGATATTAATAAAGGTCTGGCCGTCTGGTTGCAGGTTCATGATTTAATCTGAATATATTGAACATATAAATTTAAGCTAGATATAGTATTATAATGGATTAAAATGAGTATTAGCTATGTCTAAATTTATTACAGAAATTTCTGATGAGGAAATTAAGAAATATGTTGAAAAGTATAAAATCCTCAATAAAGATGATTTGTCAAAAGAGTTGGATTCTAAATTGAAGGATTTTAGGGCTTCTTCCCCTGATATCAAAGCTCTTGATTTAAAATTAGATTTTGATACATTTGTACCAGATTTAAAAAAAGTAATCTGTAAAGATTTAAAATATTGTACGAATCAAAAAAAATACGAGTTAGCTTACGAAAAATTAGTGCCAATTATAGTTCCATTCCTTATTACAGCTGCTGGTATTGCAATTAGTGTTGAAATTGCTTGTATATTAGTTATAATTGTATTGAAGATAGGTTTAGATATTTTTTGTGAATGTCCTTAAAAAATGTTTTTTCTATTTTTTATTCAATAATTAGAACTACACCAACCAGGGCAGTCATAAAGTAGAAACTGAATAATATCATTATGTGCCAGTCCTTTTCCTTCAGTCCATACCTGACCCAAAGACCATTGGCAATGATCCAACATCCAAACCCTGCCAGGTGTGCAGCTGCATCCGGAAGGGCGATCAGTGTTGCTCCTGCCATGCCGAGGATGACAGCAGGGGTTTTTGTTGGGTGAACTTTGCTCTTTAGATGATGTTTGATATTGGGCAGTGAGAGATAAGGCAATACAGGGGCCTTCTCGTTGATGTTTTCCGGAGGCATTCAGATCACCTCTGAATAATACTTCTTTCTGATGTAATCCTGACCTTGTGAGATCAAATTATCAAAATAGTCCTGCCTGAGCTCTTCCGGTGATTGCCATTCTCCGGAGAGCAGCTGCTGCCGGTTCTCATCTGTAGCTTCCATAACCAATTGAATGATATTCAACGGGCATTCTAACAGACGGGAGATATGACCCTGGTAATAATTTACTTGGGCACTCTGCAGGTACCCGGGAAGTTTAAGATTCATCATCAGTCTGCCTCCTCTAAAATCCATTTCAACAGTTTGATTCTGATACCAAGTTTCTTTTGTAGTGATAAATCACCCTGAAACGAGGTTCTAAGCTCTTCATAGTCGTGTAATTTTTTCCTGATTTCTGTTTCATTTCTCATAGCTATCGCTCCTTTACCAGGCATCTGCTAAGGTCATGCCTCCGGAATCACCGGGCTTTGCCTTTAAGGCCTGAAGGTCCCGGTACATCTGAGCCGCCGAGATGAAACCAGGCGGATCTTTCTTGATGCCGTTTTTCACATAGTCATACATGGGCGGCCGGATGACATCGGCCATGTTAATCTCTGCCGGGATGATCTCCGGGACCGGCTGCTGTACATAATGCAGCCTCTTTCTTCTCCTCTCCATCCAGTCCGGAATTCTGCCTTCTGCCATACATCCGGCATACTCCCACTGGGCAGGGTGTTCTGCTTTCCACTCTGCGAGGATCTCCCGGTTGGCTGCTCTTGCTGCTCTTTCCTCCTCTGACATCTTCCGGGGGCTCATCCGCTGTGATGCCTGGAAGAATTTCTTGTTTACTGACCAGTAATGTTCAAAGCCCATCTGGTCAAAAATGACTTTGTTGAGGTATTTTTTCAGGTATTGCTTCGCTGATTCGTCTTTTCTGGCATCTGCCGGGCGTTTGTTGGGATTGGTCCATAGCCATTCATTCTTTGAATTCCGGCTGACTGCACAGACATCTACTATCTGACCCTGACCGCATCGTACCCAGTCGGCAGAAATCTTATTCCGGTGATCTAACCAGTTCCGGCCGAAGATCATTATGTGCATGTGAATCAGGCCGTTTTTCTGGAATTCATTTACTGCGACATATCGGGGACGGTAAGATAAATCTGATTCTGCCAGTTTTTCCCGGATTTCTTCCTTTTCGGCTCTTGTAAGTTTTTTATCAAGGGTTATGCCCTTGTCTTTGTCTTCTTTTGTTAGCCTTCTGCCGAGCCTGTAAGCTTTGGCAGCGTACAGCTCATTTCTCCGGGCTGCATATCCTCTCTGAGTAAGATATGATACGTACCTGTTCCAGGCAACGGACATATGCCGGTTCGCTTCCCAGAGATTCGGGAAAAGTTTAGGGTCTGTTGTTAATGTGAGAAATACGGCTGAATCATAGTATTCCTCTGCCTCTCTCCACTTGTCTTCAAAGTTATCCAGGGCGGTTAATTGTCTGGATGTATTATTGAATCTGGTTCTGTAGTCCATGAACCAGTATTCTGTATCTGGTGCACCTTTCGGAGTCAGAACTATCATTTTGTCGTTGATGTCGTCCAGATAGTCATTATACTGGTTTTTGATTCCGTCCAGGAGAGTTTCCAGAACCGGGTTTAAGGTGTCCGGAGAGGGACGGGTGAAAAGTCCGGTTGAAGTCGGGATTTCATTGAGTTTCTTGATGGCTACTATTCTGTCCGGAGAGGTTCGGTTCGGCCATCTCTTCCATTTTGGTATTTTGCACGGTTTTTTGTAAATCGTTGAGCTTTCCGGAATCGGGGTGGAATTACCCCCGTGTGCAAAACAGTTTGAGTTTTGCACCTGCCCTATCAAGGTAAAGGCCTTTTTTGTGATGCCCCACCAGACGGACTGTCTTTCTCCCCATCCAAGATCATACACTCCCTTCCTTGAAATTAAGAATCCGTGTTTTTCCCATCGTTTCAGGGTGCGATACAGACGATAATATTCAGCGGTAGGGGTGGTTCTTTTTCCGGGGTTCTGCTCTCCATGCTGATACTGTTTTGCATAAAGAGTTACTCCGATAGCCTGGGCTATCATGCCGATATTGACATCATGATAAAAAAGAGGAGTGAGATCAATCTGCTGATTGTTCACCTTATAGAGGAAGATGCTGTTTGCTACGGTTGCGGGGTCGTGCAGGTTTGGGTATAGGTGCACTTCCTCTTTTGTGGCTAATGAAAAGATGCCGTCAGCTAATTCAGTCAGCTGACGATAGCCGGAGCTATCGGACAAAGATAAAACACCCCTTCAGCTAACTGATACTGCGAACTTTCCTAAGTCCTGCCTGTAACCTATCAGGCCGTGTTTGCCCTGGTGGTTTAGTGCCCGGTAGAACTCTACAATTATGATATTGTAGCCCGTTGCGATGTCAAGAAGGTCAGGAATCAGGTAACTCATCGGAATCTGATTCTGTGTCCTGGTCTTTGGTTTCCGGTTCTTGTCCTGGAGAGATACAAAAGTGCCGGAGTATTGACCGCCGGATTCCCAGACATGGTGAATGTCTATATTTTCGGCATTTTCCCAGAGTTTTACCTG
>Ga0272443_10003376_pt1 | contig 18868 bp, 19 predicted proteins | sample SSMAcet12_FD_193581 | JGI IMG/M metagenome (GOLD analysis project Ga0272443, IMG submission 193581) | Marine sediment archaeal communities from Little Sippewissett salt marsh, Falmouth, MA, United States - SSM-Acet-12 | ecosystem: Environmental > Aquatic > Marine > Wetlands > Sediment ... | reverse complement strand
GCCTTCTCGGCAGCGGCCTTCTCGGCAGCAGCCTTCTCGGCAGCGGCCTTCTCGGCAGCAGCCTTCTCGGCAGCGGCCTTCTCGGCAGCAGCCTTCTCGGCAGCGGCCTTCTCGGCAGCAGCCTTCTCGGCAGCGGCCTTCTCGGCAGCAGCCTTCTCGGCAGCGGCCTTCTCGGCAGCGGCCTTCTCGGCAGCAGCCTTCTCGGCAGCAGCCTTCTCGGCAGCAGCCTTCTCGGCAGCAGCCTTCTCGGCAGCAGCCTTCTCGGCAGCAGCCTTCTCGGCAGCAGCCTTCAAATCCGCCGCATTGTAGGTGTTGGCCAGCAGGCCTTTGATCCGTTTGGCGTCCTTGGCTTCGAAACCGGCCAGAAAATCCGGTGCCGTGAAAGTCGATTTCTCGACCAGCTCTTTGGGGACGCTGTAGAGTACTTTGGGGGTCGCGGCGTCAAACTTTTTCTTGAGAAGCGTTTTTACCGGTACCGGTTTGGCCTTGGGCGGGGCTTTTGTAGGAGCGGTCTTCTTCACCGGTTTGGCTGCCGGCTTGACTTTGGCTGCCGGTTTGGATGCGGCGGCTGCTTTTTTAGCTGGAGCGGTTTTCTTCGCCGGCGCTTTTTTCTTCGGGCTGGTTTTTGCTGCGACTTTTTTCTTGGCCGCCTTCTTCTTCTTCTTCGAAGTGGATTTGGTGAGACTCTTTTTCCCCATGAAAAACCCCTTTGAATTTGGATTGGCCTATAGTAAAACGGTGTGACAACCATGGTTTATAAAGGATTACATGCTGATTGTAAATAATTTTTTGCCATTTGCCGCGCCGGCGCGAATGCGGGTCAACCACTGGAAAAAATGAAATATGCAGGCATCCCTTCAGGATAAAAAAGCGAAGCTGGCCCGGGTTTTAAAATCATTCGACCGTCTTGCCGTGGCCCTTTCCGGAGGTGTGGACAGCGCCGTCCTGCTGGCCGAAGCCAGGGCCGTGTTGGGCGAGCGGGTGATCGCGCTCACGGCGCGATCCCCCATTCATCCGCAGCAGGATTTGGCCGATGCGAAAACACTCGCCGCTAAAATGGGGGTGCCGCACCTGATTGTCGACTCGCATGAAATCGACCATACCGACTTTCTTGCTAATACCGAACAGCGATGCTACATTTGCAAAAAAATGGTATTCGGGCAACTGGCAGAGATGGCCGGGCAGCGGGGATTTTCTACGCTGGCCCACGGTGCCAATGCCGACGACATGGGCGACTATCGCCCCGGAATGAAAGCCGTCCGTGAACTCGGGGTAACGGCCCCGCTGCTGGAAGCAGGGTTGACCAAGGCGGATATCCGTCAGTTGGCCAGACAGCGGGATCTGGCCGTCTGGAACAAACCGGCCATGGCCTGCCTGGCCACACGGTTTCCCTACGGCACCCCCATCACGCTGGAAAAGCTGGAGCGGATCCGGCAGGCCGAGCAGGTCCTGGGTTCCGCCGGGTTCCAGAATTGTCGGGTACGCTGCCATGGAAATGTGGCTCGCATCGAAGTGCCTTCGGACCAACTGTCGGCCCTGTTCACCGATCCGCTGCGGCAACGGATCGTCGACCGGTTGAGGGAAATCGGTTTTATACACATTGCCGCAGATCTGGAAGGGTATGTGTCTGGAAGCATGAATCGTGCGCTGGACAACGTTTGACAGCGTCGTAAAAAGTCCGATATCGGCGTTACGCGAATCCCTCGTCACTGTGGAGTACGTTCAGGTACGCCTCGCTCCTCGGGACTCGCAAGCCTTGATCTCGAACTTTTTACGACGCTGTCCGAAAAACGACCTTTTGCCAGTTCGCCAACGATTATGTATTTCAACGGTCACAAATAACGCGAGGTCAACATGACCGATTTACTTGTAAAACTCTACGATCTGCCCGACCATGAAGAATTGACGACGTCGCTGGCCCGGCAGGAAACGATCGTTCGAAGAGCCATGGCCAGCGAGAGAAAGCAGGTCGCGGTGTGGGTCCAGCAACTGTTCGGCGACGGGTGGGCTGCCGAGAGCCAGGTCTCCTTTGCCCGGCAGCCCATTGCCTGCATGGTCGCCGTCTCCGGCGGGCGCCTGGTCGGTTTCGCCAGTTACGACAGCACCTGCCGCAATTTTTTCGGCCCCATCGGCGTCGATCCGAACTTCCGCCATCGCGGCATCGGTCAGGGCCTGCTGCTGGCTGCGCTGGAGGCGATGGCCCATGCCGGGTACGCTTATGCCATCATCGGGGGGGCCGGGCCGATGGCGTTTTTCGAAAAGAGTGTGGGGGCCTTTCCCATTCCGGGATCGACGCCGGGAATATATCAGGCGGCCATTAAAAGAGTGTAACCCAATGTCCTTCACCTGGTTTGTGGGCGCACGCTATCTGCAGGCCCGTCAGAAGCAAGCCTTCATCTCCCTGATTACCCTGCTGGCTACTGCCGGCATTGCCGTGGGCGTGATGGCCCTGATCGTCGTCATCGCCGTGATGACTGGATTCGAATCGGAGCTGCAAAACCGCATCCTGGGCATCGAGTCCCATGTGCTGGTGATGCGCTACGGTGAAACCGTGGCCGATATCGACAAAACGGTGCAGGCCATCGAGTCCGTTGAAGGGGTGCAGTCCGCCACTCCGTTTATTTATACCCAGGTGATGCTCAGAAGTCCCCACGGCATCAGCGGGGCGGTGCTGAAGGCCCTCGATCCATCCCGGCCGGGGCCGCCCGTTTTCGTCAGCAAGACGAAGTCCATCGGCGATTCATTGAAGGATGCCGCGCCGGACGAACGCGCCGGAAAGGCGCCCGGATTGATCGTCGGTAAGGTAACGGCCGAAAAACTCAAGGTCGCCGTGGGCGATCCCATCTATCTCATCTCCCCCTTAGGGAAAGGATCGACGGCCAACCGGATGCCGACGGTGAAGCGTTTTAGTGTTGCCGGCGTTTTTGAAACCGGGATGAACGAATACGACGACGCCATGTCCTTCGTGCGTCTGGATGTGGCCCAGCGTCTGCTGCAGATGCCGGCGCAGGCCTCGGGCATCGAGGTGCGTGTGACGAACATTTACCAGGCCAGGAAGATCGCCGATGAGATCGTGGCCCGGCTCGGCTTTCCCTTCTGGGCCAGGGACTGGATGCAGATGAATCGCAACCTGTTCTCCATGCTTCGACTCCAGAAAACGGTGATGTTTATCATTTTGACGCTTATCGTGCTCGTCGCCGCCTTCAATATCGCCAGCGCCCTGATCATGATGGTGATGGAAAAGACACGCGATATTGCCATTTTAAAAACCATGGGGGCAACCAACCGGCATATCCGCCGAATTTTTGTATTCAGGGGGCTGGCCATCGGCTGCGTGGGAACGATCATCGGCGGTCTGCTTGGATTCGTCCTGTGTGCCGTGCTCAAACGCTATCCGTTCATAAAACTGCCCGGAGACGTATACTTTCTGACCACCTTGCCGGTCAGCCTGCAGCCACTGGATGTTCTTGCCATTGGGTTGTGCACGGTAATCATCTGTTTTCTCGCCACATTGTACCCCGCTGCCAGTGCCTCGGCCCTGGATCCGGTGGACGGTATCCGATACGGTTGAACCGTTTTTCCAAAGCCGTTCTGGCGCAAGTTTTGCTTTATTGTAGCGGCACAAGAGGCGAAACCGTTTTGATCAACCGCCCGGCAAAGAGAGACGGCCATGAACGAAGAGGCATATTGGTTCGATTATCGGATTGAACTGGAAGATGGGCAAACCACCTGTTTTCACATTGAACTGGATCCGGTCACGTTGACCATGGCCCCGACATCCAAGGGGCCTTACCCGCCGTGGACCCAGCTCTCCTACAAACAGTGCCAATGCTGCCCCCTGTCCCCCCAGACAGAACTGTATTGCCCCGTTGCCGTTAATATTTCCGATCTGGTGAACCGGTTCAAGGATATCCTTTCCCATAAAAACTGCATGGTGGTCTGTGAAACCATTGACCGGACCTATTCCAAAAAAACGTCGGCCATGGATGCCCTGACGTCGGTTTTCGGAATCGTCATGGCAACCAGCAACTGCCCGGTGATGGACTTTCTCAAGCCCATGGCCCGTTTTCACCTGCCGTTTTCGTCCGTGGAGGAGACCACGGCCCGCAGCACCTCGCTGTTTTTACTGGGGCAGTATTTCAAGTACAAGAAGGGCGAGGTGAACGGTTTTGATTTCGACGAACTCGAAAAAAGCTACGCCCGGGTGCAACTGGTCAACGAGGGGCTTCTGGCCCGCATTCAAAGCCTGGGAAAAAAGGATGCCGACAAGAATGCGATCATCACGCTGCATTCCCTTTCCCAGTTTTTGTCCCTGGAGATGGATTTCAGCCTGAGTACCGTGGCCCCTTTGTTCGAAAGGGGTTCGGATGCATGAACCATGGGCCGTAAAAAGGTATTTTTTCCGGCTGCGGCCTGGATGGGCGGTGTGCCTGCTGCTGGCTTTATGGCTGGCGGGATGCGCCGCAAGCGCTGAGCCTGAGCCTGAGCCTTCACCGGGGCCTTATGCTGCCGATGGCCAACCACCGGAGGCGGTTCTGCGCAACGGTATCCGCCCCTGGCTGGGCACGCCCCATCGGATGGGGGGAATGGGGCCGCGAGGCATCGATTGTTCGGGCCTGGCGGTCCGTCTGTACCGGGACCTTTTCCACATGCGCCTGCCCCGCACCACCGTTGCCCAGATGCACAGCGGTCGTCCGATGGTCCGGTCCGACCTTACTGCCGGCGACCTTGTTTTTTTCAAGCCCGTCAACAAAAAATACTACCATGTCGGCGTTTACCTGGGCGGCGGCGAATTCGTGCACACCTCCACCAGCAACGGCGTAATGATTTCCCGAATGGACGACGATTATTGGAGTCGGTGCTACCTGACCGGCCGCCGGTTGCTGCCCTGAAATCGATAAACCTTGCATTTCGCGGTCGATCTTCGTATATTACTGCGGGCCATTCATCCAGGCCCACTTTTTTTAGATAAGCCTCCGGTTGAAACCGGAGACGGTCCCAACGAATGGGAAATGCAATGAAAGGAAATGCAGGTTAACTGAGTTTTGATAGGAAAACTGATTAATGCCTTACGGGGCAGGCTATTCGATACCCACCGCCCCGACACCGCCAAGCCATCGGAAAGACCCGGTCAACAAACACCCGAAGTACCATCGACTCCCGGATCGGTACCGAAAAACAAACGCCCCGCCCGTCGCAAGCCAGCGGACAGGAACCGCCGCGGATCAATGCCCAAAGCGGCAGATCCTGAGAAAGAGCCGTCCGTTGCCTGGTCTCCGGAAATGTTTCCGGCCGCCGCGGAGGAGGGCAAGACCCGGTTTCACGACCTGGGGCTGCCGGATTCGGTATTGCATGCTATTGCCGACGCCGGTTTTCAATACTGCACCCCCATACAGGCGGAAATCCTGCCGGACTGCCTCAAGGGCAGGGATGCTTTCGGTCGGGCCCAGACCGGCACCGGAAAGACCGCCGCTTTTCTGATTACGATCCTGACGCGCATGCTGGCAGATCCCATTAAGGGAAAACGACCCTCCGGTACACCGCGGGTGCTGATTATCGCCCCCACACGGGAATTGGTCCTGCAGATTGCAGAAGAAGCCAACCTGCTGTCCGCCCATTGTCCGTTTTCCATTGTCAGTGTCTTTGGCGGCATGGACTACGAAAAGCAGCGGCGGCAGTTGCACGGCAAACCCGTGGATATCGTGGTGGCGACGCCCGGCCGCCTGCTGGATTTCAAGCGTCGCAAGGATCTGGATCTGCGGCAGGTGGAGATGCTGATTATCGACGAGGCGGATCGCATGCTCGATATGGGATTCATTCCCGATGTCCGCCAGATCGTTTACAGCACCCCCCACAAAGACAAACGGCAGACCCTGTTCTTCAGCGCCACCCTCACGCCGGACGTCACCCGGCTGTGTGCGAGCTGGACCCGCGATCCGGTTTCCGTGGAAATCGAACCCGAACAGGTGGCCGTGGATACGGTGGAGCAGATAGTCTACATCGTCACCACCGACGAGAAATTCGCCCTGACCTATAATATCATCGACCGGAAAGATCTGAAGCGAGTACTGATCTTCTGCAACCGGCGCGACGAAACCCGGCGGTTGGCCGAGATGCTTGACCGCTACCGGATCAACTGTGCCGTTCTCTCCGGCGAGATCCCCCAGAAGAAACGGATCCGCACCTTGGACGACTTCAAGGCCGGCAAAATTCGCGTCCTGGTGGCCACAGATGTGGCCGGGCGGGGCATTCACATCGAAGATATGGATTATGTGATCAATTTCACACTGCCCCGCGACCCCGAGGACTATGTCCATCGCATCGGTCGAACCGGACGCGCCGGCGCCATCGGCACCTCCATCAGCTTCGCCTGCGAGGAGGATTCGTTTTACCTGCCGCCCATCGAGGCGTTCATCGGACGGCCGCTGCATTGCATCCCTCCGGAAGACCAGTGGCTGGAACTGCCGCCGGCGCCTCCCCGTCGGAAAAAAAAGCCGGCGCCCAACAAAGGCAGGCCCAATCAGGGGAATCGCAGGAGAAGGCCGCGCCAGGGCAGCGGGGACAAACGCTACTCCGGCAAACGGAGTTCACGCCCGCCGCGCAGCGGCTCCCGAAAGCCTGGGAAAAAGGCTTCGGCATGAACCCGAAAGCGTGCATGGTCAATCTGATGGCCGACCTCATCGGCCTGGACGAGACTTACGCCGGGGATCGGCTCAATGATCCCGAGGTGTGGTCCCGCTTCATGGACGAGGTGTTCAAGCGCATGGATACGATCGAGGACGAAGAGATTCGCACCGCCCTGAACAGCATCGATACCGAAGAATTTCAGGCATGGATCGACAACCCGGATTACTGGCTGGCGATCGAGCGGGAAATCCAAAGACGCATCAACGTGGTGAAAACCCTCCTTCCTTCCCGAAACGAGGGCAACTGCTGACCGGTCCCTTTTAACAGGCGACATCGATTCAACGATTGATGACGTCATAGAAAGTACCATTTAAGACGGATTCGTCAGCGATTCGTTTCAATCAGGCAACCCACCCATGTTCGACTACCAGAAAAAGGGCGTCTATTTCGCCCAGATTGCTGATGGCCTCGAAGAAACCGGTGTCGCGGAACTGGCCGCACTGGGGGCAACCCATGCCCGACCGGTCCGTCGCGGCATCCATTTTAATGCCGACCCGGCCGGCCTGTATCGCATCAACTATTGCAGTCGGCTGTGCACCCGCATCCTGGCGCCGCTGAAGACGTTTGACTGCCCGGATGCCGACGCCCTTTACCGGGCCGGCAGCAGCATCCCCTGGGGCCGGTTTTTCGACTGCGATGAAACCTTCGCCATTTTTGCCAGCACCGCCGGCAGCAGCGTTCCCCATTCCCAGTTCGCCGCACTGAAACTCAAGGACGCCGTGGCCGACCGGTTCCGGCGGGACTACGGCCGGCGTCCCAACGTCGATGTGCGTCACCCCGACCTGTGGATCAACCTGCATCTGCAAAAAGAGAAAGGCACCATCAGCATCGATACCTCCGGCGGCAGCCTGCACCGCCGGGGATACCGGATCAAGGGCTGCGATGCGCCCATGCAGGAGACCGTGGCGGCGGCCGTGGTGCACCATTGCGGCTGGGACGGCCGGGTGCCGCTGACCGATCCCATGTGCGGGTCGGGGACGCTGGCCATCGAGGCGGCCATGGCCTACTGTCGCATCCCTGCCGGAGTGCTGCGATCCGCCTTCGGGTTTGAACGGCTTGCCGACTTCGACAAGGTCGAGTGGGAGAAAGTCAAAAAACAGGCCGACGGTCGGATTCGCAAGCTGCCGGACCGCCTCGTCACGGCCAGCGATATCGACGCAAAAGCCGTTGCCGCCACCCGGACCAATTGCAAAGCGGTTCCCGGATTGCGTAGGATCGACGTTTTGCGAATAGACTTTGCGGCGATCGAGAATCTGGAAAATCGCATTATCCTGTGCAACCCGCCTTATGGCATTCGCATGAAGGGGCAGGGTCGCCTGGAAGACTTCTATCGAAACCTGGGAGATTTTCTCAAGCAGCGCTGCAAGGGCTCCCAAGTTTACATCTATTTCGGCAACCGCGAGATGATCAAGCGCATCGGATTGAAGCCGTCCTGGAAAAAGCCGCTGCGCAACGGCGGGCTGGACGGGCGGTTGGTGAGGTATGACTTGTATTGAGGGATGAGGGATGCAGGATGTGAGACGCGGGTGGCTGGTAAATAGACCCCAACGTTGCAAAAGCCGGAGCGATTCAGAGCCAAGGCGCCAAGGGTGCCGCCGTAGTGATCTACTGCAATCCCTTGGCAACGCCGGATCTGGATTGCTCCGGCTTTCCCGCAAGGGGAACAACATGAGAAAATCATTGTTTTTCCAGCAAATCCCATTGGGTGCATTACGAAAATGTCTGGTGGTTGTTATGATTTATTCATGTTTTCAAACGGTAACAATGATTTCCGCATGTTGTTATGCAACGATGGGGTAGACCATGGCATTGATTACCCTTCGTGATGTTTGTGTCAGCTTCGGAATGCAGCCACTGCTGGACCGTGTGAATCTCACCGTCCAGCCGGGAGAGCGGATTTGTTTGCTGGGGCGCAACGGCGTGGGCAAGAGCACGCTCATGGATGTGATTGCCGGCCGGTTGATTCCGGACAGCGGAGAGGTGATGCGATCCCAGGGGGGCATCGTCGGCAGCCTGGCCCAACAGGTGCCCGAGACCATGCACGGAACGGTCCTGGATGCCATCTTCAGCGCCATCGGTCCCCGCGGGGAGCATCTGGCCGCCTACCGGCAATTGGGCCAGAAGAGCGAATCCGGAGACGGGCCGCAACCCGCCGTCGAGCAGCGGCGAGTCGCCTTGCAGCAGGCCATCGACGAAGAAGGCGGCTGGGAGATCCAGCAGCGGGCCGAGCAAATCGTTTCCCGACTGCATCTTCCGATGGACACCCAGGTGCATGCCTTTTCCGCCGGGATGAAGCGGCAGGTCCTGCTGGCAGCGGCCATGGCGGTCGCGCCGGATATCCTGCTGCTGGACGAACCCACCAACCATCTGGACATGGCCGCCATCGAATGGCTGGAGACGTTCCTGCTCAAGTGGGGCGGGACGCTGATGATGGTCACCCATGACCGCATGATGATCCGCCGTCTGGCCACCCGCATTCTGGAAATCGACCGGGGCAGCATCTATTCCTGGGACTGCGACTACGATACCTACCTGCAGCGCAACCAGGAGCGCCTGGAATCCGAAGAAAAGGACAACCGTCGCTTCGACAAAAAGCTGTCTGCCGAGGAGGCCTGGATTCGGCAGGGTATCAAGGCCCGCCGCACCCGCAACGAGGGCCGGGTCCGGGCCCTGGAGCAGCTTCGCGAGGTCCGCCGCAGACGCAGGGACCGTAACGGCCAGGTGCGCATGTCCCTGGATCTGGCCGGCCAGAGCGGGAAACGGGTCGTGGAGGCCACTGACCTGACCTTTCGCTTCGGCGAGAAAACCATTGTGGAGAATTTCTCGTGCACCATCATGCGCGGGGATCGCATCGGGATCATGGGCCCCAATGGCGCCGGAAAAACCACGCTGATCCGCCTGCTTCTGGGTGAGCTGGAGTCTGATCGCGGGCGGATCAAGCACGGGACCAACCTTGAAGTCTGCTACTTTGACCAGCTTCGCGGACAGTTGGACGAGGGAAAAACCGTCCAGCAGAATCTTTCTCCGGACAGCGACATGCTGGACATTGGCGGCAGGCAGCGCCATGTGATCGGCTATCTGAAAGATTTTCTCTTTTCTCCTGAACGGGCCAGAACCCCTGTGCGGGTACTTTCCGGCGGGGAGAAAAACCGGCTGCTGCTGGCCAAGCTCTTTGCCCGGCCGGCCAATGTTCTTGTTTTAGACGAACCCACCAACGACCTGGATGTGGAAACCCTGGAACTTCTCGAAGAACTTTTGCTGGACTACGCGGGAACCGTTCTGCTGGTCAGCCACGACCGGGCCTTTATCAACAATGCGGTGACAAGCACGCTGGTTTTCGAGGCGCCCGGACGGGTTGAAGCCTATGCCGGCGGGTACGATGACTGGCTCGACCAGCGGCCTGCGGCCGAGCCGTCGCGGGAAAAGAAGACTGCCGCCAAAAACGGCCGGAAGTCCCCAGCTCCGGTCGCCGCACCGAAAAAACTCGGGTACATGCAGCAGCGTGAACTCGACGGTCTGCCCGCACGAATCGAGTCCCTGGAGTCCCGGCAGGAGGCGCTTTTCCAGATCATGTCCCAGGAGGATTTCTACCGTCAGGATGGCCAGCGGATCGCCGCGGTGAAGCAGGAGCTGGCCGATGTGGAGCAGGAGCTGGAAAAGGCGTTCGCCCGCTGGGAAGCGTTGGAATCCATGAACGGATAATCTGCAATGGACTCGAAAAAGGTTTCAGGATCGTCATGCCGGACCTGATCCGGCATCCAGAAAATCCCAAACCCAAGAACGTCGAACATCGAACGGCCAACTTCGAACGTCGAATGAGGCATCCTGCCGTTTTTCATACGATCAAATCCTATTTCACAGACCCTATCAACGACCGGTGATTCTTTTGATCGATTGACGAAGCGAAGCGATCTCAACATTCGACGTTGGACGTTCGATGTTCACTGTTCGACGTTCAAATAACAATTTAAAAATGCTGGATTCCCGCCTGCGCGGGAATGACATGTCTGTTGACATTTTACGAGTAAATCAATCTGTCAGTTCAGGAAAAGTGATTGTAGCCGCCGGCCAGGGCCTGGCTTTTTCCGTCGGGCATTCGAAGAAAGATTCCCGCGGCGGCATCGGTGACCTTGCCCACCGTGACAACATCGATGCCGCGGCGTTCCAGTTGCTGCCGGTCCTGCGGGGCAATGGAGAAGAGCAGTTCGAAATCCTCGCCGCCGGACAGGGCGAAGCTCAACGGGTCGTTTTCGGTCAGGCGGGCGGCTTCGACCGCCAGCGGGTGCAGGGGAATGTCGGCGGCCACGATCTCGGCGCCGGTTTTGCTTTGCTTGCAGATGTGGTTGACTTCGGCGGCCAGGCCGTCACTGATATCGATCATGGCATGGGCCCGCGGCGCAATGGCCGGGCTGACGTCCAGGCGGCAGCCGGGCGTCAGGTGCTTTTCCTTCAGCAGGTCGGGCGTTTCAAACCCCGCGGACATCATGGCCAGGCCTGCGGCGGCTGTGCCCACAGGCCCGGTTACGCAAAGAAGGTCGCCGGGGCGGGCATGGCTGCGCAAGCAAAGGTTTTCGGGGGCCACGCGCCCCAGCAGGGCGATGTTGATGGTAACTGCCGCCCCATGGGTGGTGTCCCCGCCGGCGAGGATCACCCCGTAGCGTCGACAGGCCCTGCCCATTCCCCGGTAGAGCGATTCCGCCCATTCCACCTCGGTGGTCGGTGGCAGGGCCAGAGAGACGAACATGAAGGTGGGCGTGCCGCCCATGGCGGCGATATCGCTGACATTGCAGACCACCGACTTGATTCCGATCTGCTCTGGTGCGGCCCATTCGCACTTAAAATGGCTGTTTTCCACCAGCATGTCCGTGGTGACCAGCAGGTGGCTGCCATCGGCCTGGATTCCGCCAATGACGGCGGCATCGTCTCCGATACCGGCCAGCAGGTTTTTATGCACAGCGGGCACATGGGCGCAAAGCCGTTCGATCAGGGTGAACTCACCGCCGATGTCAGCAATTCTCATCTTGCGCATCCTCGAAGATTTCCCTGATCTTGCGGGACAGGGAAACCATACGAAACGGCTTCTGGATGAAGCCGTTACACGCCTTCAAAGAACGGCGGACGGCCTCTGCGTCCTGGCTGTAGCCGCTGGCCAGCAGCACGGGGATCGACCCGTCGATTTCCCGCAGCCGCCGGATGGTATCGTCTATGGGAGGGCCGGGCATGATCATGTCGAGGATGACCAGACGGACGGCTCCGGGTTCCGATGAGAACTGTTCGACCGCCTCTTCGCTGCCGGCGGCCGCGATGACCGTGTAGCCGAGCATTTCCAGCATTTCCCGTCCCACATCGAGAAAATCCGGCTCGTCGTCCACGATCATCAGGGTCTCCGTGCCTGTCTGTACGACGGGTTCGGCAGCGACCTCCAACCCCTCCGTACTGTCGGATGCCGGCAGCAGCACGTTGAACTGCGAACCTTCCTCCGGTTCGCTGTATACTTCAATGTAGCCTTTGTGGGCTTTGACAATTCCGTACGTGGAAGCCAGTCCCAGTCCCGTACCCTCACCGCGCTCCTTGGTGGTAAAAAAGGGTTCGAAGATCTGCTTTTGGGTCTTTCGGTCCATGCCCTTGCCGGTATCCCGTACCGAAAGCATGGCATACCGGCCGGGAACGATCTCGTAGACGCGGCTTTCGTTCCTGCTCAGCCGGGTCGGTGCGGTTTCGATGAACAGTTGCCCGCCTTCCGGCATGGCATGCACGGCGTTGATCATCAGATTCAACAATACCTGTTCGATCTGGGTGGGGTCGCCTTTGATGTTGGGGGTATCGGGATCCGTGTGGGTCTCGATGACGATCTGCCGCTGGGTGCGTCCGAACATTTCCAGGGTGCCTTCGATCAGCCGGTTGAGATTGATTTCTCGCACTTCCACCTGTCCGCCCCGTGCGTAGCCGAGCAACTGGCCGGTGAGTCTGGCGCCCCGTTCCACGATTTGGCAGATGATATCCATGCGTTTGCGTTGGGGGTCGCCATCGGAAAGCTGACGCCGGACGATCTCCACGTTGCCCTGAATGCCGGCCAGCATATTGTTGAAGTCGTGGGCGATGCCGCTGGCCAGGGTGCCCACGGCCTCCATTTTCTGGGATTGGATCAGTTTCCGTTCGGTTTTTTTGCGGTGGGTGATGTCCCGGACGCTGACCACGCGGCAACGGCGACCGGCAAACTCACCGGTTCGGCCACGCAATTCAACGGGGAACGTCCGCCCGGTGATGGAGCGGGCCATGATCTCATAGGGCAGGGGATTATCGGAGTCGATGCGATGCCTGACACGCTCCCAGTCTTCGAATGCAACGAAGTTTTCGATCACGTTCATTCCGATCAGACGCTGGCACGGGAATTCGACCAGTTCGGCAAAGGCGTCGTTGACCTCGATGATGATTCCGTTATCGTGAAACAGGATTCCTTCGGTGGAGGCTTCGGAGAGCTGCCGGTAACGGTTGCGGCTTTCCTGCAGCTCTCGCTGGACCTCCTCCCGTTGCGCGATTTCGGTCTTCAGTTTTTCGTTGGCTTCCTTTAACCATGCGTTCTGTTCCTGGACCCTGGCGGTCAGCTTCACCCGGTCCTGTTCCAGAAAGGATTCGAAGGCTTTGCGGTCGGTAATGTCGTTGCCCACGCATAAAATTCCGGAAACCTTTCCGTTTTCGTCCCGAAAGGCGCGGTTGGACCAGACCACCCAGACACGCTGGCCGTCTTTACGGAGGTTTTCGTTGATCTGACGGGCGTGGTCGTCAGGGCTGCGAAGCAGGTCATCGATCATCACTTTCAGGTCGCCGCCCGAACGGTCTTTTTCCGGAATGATGGTGCCAACGGCGGGTCGACCGAAAATTTCCGAGCGGCGATACCCGAAGAATTCCAGGCCGAAACGATTGAGAAAATGCACCCGCCCCTGGCCATCCAGAATCAAAACGATGGAATTGGCATCCTCCAGCGAGATGGAGGCATTTTCGGCAGGCGGTAAGGGGGGTGACGCTTCCGGTGGCATGATCGATGCGACCCTCAAAAAAAAAGTGTGCGAACGTCGGGACAGGCTTTATCTGGATAAAGTACCTGTTTTTTAATGTTCTTTCAAGTGTTATAGGAGGTTTGGAAGATTCAGGGCCTTTTTCAGTGTCTTTCGGTCTGTCGTCTTGTGTGCAAAAGATCAAGCAGGAGAGCGTATGTTTGAAGAATTGGAAAAGATCAACCGGCGGGCGGAACCGTTTGCGTTTTACACGGCCGGCGATCTGTGGACCGGCGATCATACCTCCAGGCAGATGCTTTCTTACCACCTCAACGAGGCCATCGACGTCTCTTCGAGAAACGCGGCATTCATCGATCGATCCGTACAATGGATCGCAGACAGATTCAACATGGGTGCCGGCATGAGCATCGCCGACTTTGGATGCGGCCCCGGATTGTATGCCCAGCGATTGGCAAAGCGCGGAGCGGATGTGACCGGCATCGATTTTTCGAGCCGGTCCATCGAATATGCAAAAAATGCTGCAGCCCGCGAGCAGTTGAATATCCGGTACGTGACTCGGAATTATCTGGAGTATACAACGGAACACCGGTTCGATCTGATCCTGATGATCATGTGCGATTTTTGCGCACTAAGTCCGACTCAACGAAAAGGGCTTCTGGACAAATTTCACCAAATCGTAAAACCCGGGGGCCGGGTCCTGCTCGATGTGTATTCCCTTTTGGCATTCGAACAAAGGGAAGAGTCCGCGACCTATGCGCTGAACCAGCTCGACGGATTCTGGTCGCCCGACCGGTACTATGGCTTTGTAAATACCTTCAGGTACGAACGGGAAAAGGTCGTGCTTGACAAATACACAATCGTTGAAGCACAACGAACCCGAACGATCTACAACTGGCTGCAATATTTCGCACCCGAAGTACTCGAAAGGGAGTTGACGGATGCGGGTTTTTCCATCGAGGGGTTTTACTCGGATGTTGCCGGAACCCCTTACGATCCGCAATCGCAGGAATTTGCAATTGTCGCGAGAAAAGAGGAGAATTGATTGAGGGCCTTAATCCTTTACTATTCCTGTTCGGGAAACACCGGACGATTGGGGCAGCAAGCGCAGGAGGCCTTACGCTCCAGGCAATGGAATGCCGATATTTTCCACCTCCGCGATTTTGATGCGGACAACTATCCGCACCATCCGGATCTGGTCGTCTTGGGCGTGCCGGTGCAATACTGGGATATTCCCAACTCCGCCAGGCGGTTGATCCAAAACCTGCCCCCATTCGAGGGCGCTTCCGCTTTCGTGTTTTCAACTTTCGGCAAATGCGTCATCAACAGCGTACCCTTTCTTCTGGCGAAAGAATTGATTGCGAAAGGCTGCACGATCGTCGGCGGCGCGCAGATCGTCGCTCCCCACGCGGCCAAAGTCGATGGCCGGCAGCGCCTGGGAGATTTGGAGATCGCGTTCGGAAAAGGACAACCCGACGACACTGCCTCAAGCCAATTCACAGCGGTCATTCAGGGCATCGCCGAAAAGATCGAGAAAAAGAACCCCGCCCGGATTGAACTGGCGGCGCTGAGAAAACTGCATACAAAGGGAATGCTCGCGTCTTTGATGGGGTATTGCACGTCGAACAGGGAACGAATAAGGTTTATGCCGCATATCGACCACGATGCAGCGAAGTGCAAAAACTGCCATCAGTGCATCGAATCCTGCGATGCCGGGGCAATCGGTTGTACACCGGAAAAAAAGATCGCCATCGACAAAAGCAGATGCAATAAATGCTATCATTGCATCGATGTGTGCCCATCCGGCGCCCTGGGGACCAACTGGAACCAGGCGGTTTTCTGGACGAGGGCGGTCCGTTGGTTTGCCAGGGGAGCCGAGACGAAATTCACTGTGGGATAATATTTGTTAAATTCGACGAATTCGCAAAAAGTCACCAGGCTTGTCATTCCCGCGGGAATCCATAGCTGCAAAAGGCGAACCGCTCAATTTCCCTTTTCCTGATTCGGCTTTAGAAAGGCGGCCAGCAGGACACCCGTTAAAATCAATCCCCCCACGATGACGATGCCGCCGGCGAAGCTTCCCCGGTCTCCCATAAAGCCGATAAAAAGGGGCATGACGCCTCCGCCGACCATAAACCCCGCCGGCACGGCCAGCGAAACCGAGACGTTGCGCACATCGGACGGGCCGACCGCGGACAGGAGCGCAAATGCGGGCGGGAAAAAGCTGACCGCCGTGAGCGGCTGCAGGAAAACCAGGAGAATCACCCATGAACCGGGCATCAACCCAAGCAGGATCGTCATGGTACCGGTCAGGAACAATACGATCATCAGGGTGTGTTTGGAACCCAGTCGGTCATTGACCACGCCGGCCAGCAGGGCCATGGCGATGCTCAGTACGCGGGACAGGCCGATAAGTTCGTTTGCAACGCTGCGGTCCATCCCATGCTCCGTTACCAGAAAAAGCGGCAGCATCGTGTAGATTCCCATGGTGGAACTGATTCCCACCATAAAAAGCACCGTCATGATCCAGAAGGCCGGAAGCCTGAAAAGCGTCTTGCAGGCCCCGAAACCGGGTGCGCTGCCGGGAAAATCGCCGCCCCGGCCGAATCTGGAAAATGCGACCGACAGCACCAGCGTCAGGCTGCCAAGGACGATCAGGACACTGCGCCATGAAATCCATCCCAGCATGAACTCGGCAAGCAACGGCGCCGCGACAAAGGCCAGGTTGGGGGCCACCTCATGGATAGACAGCGCCTTTCCCCAGTGCCGGGCATCGACCAGGCGGGTAATCGACGCGATTCCCGAAGGCAGGTAGAGGCCCGCGGCCATCCCCACAAGGATCAGGCTGGTCCGCATCCCGAAAAGTCCACGGCTGAATGCGGTGAGATAAAGGGCGATCCCTAATGCTACCGCCGAAAGCACGATGGTCCGTCGATGGAGAATACGTGCCGAAACAAAGCCGGATGCCAGCAGGGCCACGAAATATCCGACCGAGATCAAGAGAAAAAGCGATCCAGCCTCGCCGTGGCTGATGCCAAGATCCTGCTCGATGGTCGGCAACAGCGGTGCCAGGATGATCCTCGACAAAAAGTTGAGAAAGAATATCGATGCCAGGAAAAGGATGGGAAACAGGTGCGCTTTAAACCCGTTGGCGTGTTGTGGGGTTTTTGGGACGTTCGGTTGCATAATGGTTCTTTAATTCCAGTTCTAAATTCGACGCTTTGATCTTTCATCAAGCTATTTGTTGACGACATCGTAAAAAGCCTTTTCAGGCCACCCATGGCCACACACCCGAAAGAAAGTGGTGGATTCGCGGGAGCGGCTTCCAGCCGCGATTTTGCCGATAATCATTTTGATTGGGCCGCCGCTTCTATGAGCTCGATCCAGAACGGAGGCCTATATCACAAATTGCCACAAAAGACTGCACGATTGACGCTTTCGCAAAAAGTTTCCAGACATGACATTCACGCGGAGGCGGGCGCACGCAGTGAAGCGCTATCCATGATCGGTGTAAAAACACGAATCGGAAAATCGACGGCTGCCAGAACCGCCCTGTTGCCGCGCAGCCTCAGCCAAACGTCCCCTTGCCACTGCGGGGAGAGGGACAGGGTGAGGGGGAAAAACGTAACAGGAGCCCGATCCAACATCCGTCGTCCTGGAAAAACCACGGACCGCATTTGCAAATCCTGTTTTCTATGGTAATACACCGACTATCAAGGACCATCTCTTAAACCTGAAATAGGCGTTTCGCCCTTTTTGAAAAATAAGGGAAGACCATAATTTCGTTAGCTTACGTACTGATTTTTCCCGCAAAAGGCGAAACCCTCCGGGATTGCCGATCTCACCACATCTTCGGCGTTAGCCGCCGCGGCGCATAGCCCACTATAGCACCACCACGACGGCTGCCTTGAATCTGCTGCAAGCTCGACAATCGCCTAATTTAGGTTATAGACGGATAAACCATCCGTAAACGGAGTTGGCAATGAAACCCGACTTCACAATCGAAATAAAATTTTCCATGGCAGACGGCTTTCCACATTCCATCGCCGCCTTTGCTCCTTTCGCCATGGTGAAACGGGTTCCACCGAAATTCTGCTCCTGAACCGCCGCTGCCGTTTCGGTCTGCGGTGTTTTTTGTTTTGCGTTGCGTCTGATCGTGCATAAGAAATGCACGTTCCTGAATAAAGCAGTTTGTTCTTCAACAAGGAGGAATCGATGAAGCGTTATGTAATCCTGATGATCTGTGCTGCGTTATTATCCGGCTGTGCGACCACGCAAATGCTCAAACCGGAACAACCTCCTGAACTGGCAGCCAAAGAAGATAAAGCGCTGCTGGTTATCCTTCGGGACACCTATTTTGGCGGCGCGATTGTTTTCTGGAATTATCTGGACGATCAATTTATCGGCGAAACAATGGGCAATACCTATTTCATTACCGACGTGGAGCCGGGGCAGCATTATGTCGTTGTGGAGACTGAAAATACGTGTGTCGCTAATCTGACTTTCGAGGCCGGAAAAAGATACTTCCTCCGTGAGGGAATCGCTATGGGGGTGTGGCGGGCCAGAACATCCGGATTCTCACCGGTCAGCGCCGAAGAGGCCATGAAATCCATTCAAGGCCTGACCTACCTGGAGCGCGACCCCAATGGCGAGCTAAAGAATATGGATCCGGAAGTCTTTAAAACGGCCATCGACGAATACAAGGCTGATGTCGAGGCCAATCCGGATGCCTATAAGGACATGCTTCAGTATAAGGGCGAATAATTAAGATGTGGCCCCTTGATTACCCAGATAGATAATTATCTACACAACATTGGAGCAAAGTCATGAAAATCGCGTTTATAGACATTCAAAATTTCAGGAAGCTTAAATGTTGTCGTGTAGAATTATCGAAAAATAAGACAGTATTTGTCGGAGCAAATAATAGCGGTAAAACTTCGGCAATGGATGCGTTAATGATTTTTCTTAAAAAAACTCGACATAAAGATTTGTCTACAATGGATTTCACACTCTCTAATTGGAGAAACATCAATCAAATAGCAACGTAAGCGTCTACTCAACCACACGCGTTGCGGCAGCGTCGATGATGGCCTTGTCGATTCTATTGGGAAGCAGATCGAGAAAATCGGCTTCATTTTGGGCTGAAGGGATTTTGGTGAACAGGTAAC
>Ga0272443_10003375_pt1 | contig 18870 bp, 22 predicted proteins | sample SSMAcet12_FD_193581 | JGI IMG/M metagenome (GOLD analysis project Ga0272443, IMG submission 193581) | Marine sediment archaeal communities from Little Sippewissett salt marsh, Falmouth, MA, United States - SSM-Acet-12 | ecosystem: Environmental > Aquatic > Marine > Wetlands > Sediment ... | reverse complement strand
TCAACAGTTCAACAATCAATTCGCCTTGACCCGCATGCCATCATCGAGATCGTTCGTGGGATGCACCACGACCCGGTCCCCCTCCGTCAGCCCCTCCAGCACCTCCGCGTAGTAGGTGCCACGACGGCCAAGTTGTACGTTGCGCATCACCGCGCGCCCTTCGTCGAGCGCGAAGACCATCCACCCGTCCTCACCCCTGAAAATAGCGCTCACGGGCACCTTGAGGATGTTTTCCCCCTCCCAGAGAACGATTCTGGCCTGAACCCGGTAATTGTCGCCGAGCGCAGGGTTCGTCTCGGAGAGATCGACGACGATGTTGACCCTTTTCTCCTCGATGCCGAGAGCCGAGATCTTGGTGAACGCAGCCGGTTCGACCGTGCGGACGACGCCCTCGAGATCGGCTCCGCCTCCCCACTCCTCGACAGCCACAGCCATGCCGGGCTCGACCTTCACGGCCTCGGAGGAAAGCAGATCGACGACCACCTCGATATCCCGGGGGTCGCCTATCTCGACGAGAGGCGTGCCGGCGGCGACGACCCGTTCGCTCTTTTCGATAACCCGAAGCACCTTCCCGCTGTCGGGAGCCATGACATCGAACGGCCGGCCTTCGACCGCACGGTCGATGACCGAGCGGGCGGCATCCCGCTCGTACCTGGCCGATTCGGCATTGAGACTCGCCGCCTGATACTGCCTTGCGAGCACTTCCCAGGCAGTCTTCACCTCTTCATAGGTTTCCGACGAGACCGCGCCCTTGGCATACAGGTTCCGGTACCGGGAGTGCTTCCTCGCGGCCCGGTCCAGATCGAGCTTTACCCTTCGCTGTTCTGCATTGGCGGCTTCCAGCAAAGCCTCGGCGGACTTCGCCCTTGCCTCTGCGCTCTCGTACTCCCTCGAATTCAGCGGCGGCGGGGTTATGCGGGCGACGACCTGCCCGGAGACGACGCGGTCTCCCTCCTCGAGTGAAATCCTTTGCAGGCGTCCGTTCACGGGAGATGCCACCGTGTAGCTGTCGCGCACCCTGCTCACTCCCTCGCCGTCGAGCGTGACCTGCAGGGCCCCTTTCGAAACGACCCCGGAATCGACCTGCATGGGAGAGGGCATCAGGACCAGAAACAGCATCGCGGCGGCGACCGCCGCGGCAATGATGGAGATTCGCTGTGTCTTGGAAAGCTTCATGCGACCAGGAATTTTCTTCATGTAAACATACGCATTGTATTTCTCCCCTCCTCACTCCCTCGTTTTCAGCACCGCGATCAGATCGAGGCGGTTCAGACGGTAGCGGATCATCAGCCCGGAAGCGACGCTGACCATGACGATCACCACAAGCGCGAAGACGAAATTGACTCCGCTGAACACCACCGGCATCCGATACAGTTCGGAACTGAGGCCGAGTGCGAGCAGCACCGACAAACCGACACCGATCAGGAACCCGATGGGAATGGCTATAACGGTCAGTATGGCCTGCTCACCCAGCAGAATGACGGCGATCTCCCTTTTCGTGAGGCCCAGGACCCTCAGGCTCGAAAGTTCGCGCGCCCTTTCCGAAAGGGAAATTCTCGCGCCGTTGTAGACGACCGCGAAGGCGAGTATCGAGGCGAACGACGTGAGAATAACGGTCGATGTGGTCATGCTTCTGGCGATCAGCTCCTCGAAGCTCTTCTGCATGGCCTTCAGCATCATGACCCCGGCAATCCCGGGCATCTCCTTGAAATCCGCAAACAGCCGCTCCGACATGGTGTCGTCGATTCTGAGATAGGCCGCCGAGACCACGCCGGAATTTCCCGCGATGCGGTCGAGATTGTCGAGGCGCATGTAGGCGGAAAGGCCGAGCATCTCGTCGATACCGCCCGCGACCGGAACGCTCGCGACCCGCCGTTCCCCCTGAAGAAACTCGACCGTCAGGGTATCTCCCGGCTGCACGCCGAGAATATCTGAGAGGGTCGAGGTCAAAAGAACCCCGTTTTCGGGAAGCGCGAACTCGCGGTTCCGGGCGTCGAGCAACCGCATCAGGCCGTCCGACTCGGCAAGTCCGGTGATCGACTGTCTCCGGGAGCGGTGCCCGTAAACCAGCCGCGCCGCTTCCTCGCGGTAGAACTCCTGTTCAAGCACACCGTCCATGGAAGCGAAATCGTATCGCACTGAACGGGGACGGGCCTCGTTGAAAATGACGGTCACGTCCTCGCGATGCTTCCCGCTGAATTCGACGAGCATGATGTGGTTGACCGCATCGTAGCTGTAACGCCCCGAAATGAGAATCGCCACGGCCAGCGCAATCATGAAAATCGAAAGCACGGCTTTCCATCGACGCCGTTCGAGGTTGCGGATGATGATGCGGAAAGCGACCGATATTTTTTTCTGAAACGCGCGTCGGTCCAGAAATCCCGCCCTGTAGACCGCAGGAGCCTCGGGCCTCATCGCTTCGGCGGGAGGAAGGCGCACCGCGTGGCGCACCGCTCCGAGCGCACCCACGAGAGATGCCCCCGAACTCAGGAGTACGGCCAGCAACGCGTCGCGAAAACGGAAGGAATAGACCAGTTCCGCAAAGTTGTAGAAATCCTCGTAAACCTTTGTCAGGCCGACCCCGAGCCACGCGCCGAGACCCGTGCCCGCGACGGCGCCCAGTGCCACGGGCACCATGGCGAACCCCAGATAGTGCAGGCCGATCTCTTCGTTGGTGTAGCCGACGGCCTTCATCACGGCGATCAGGTCACGCTGCGTACTCACGAGCCGCCGCAGCACGATATTGAGCAGAAAGACCGCGACACCGAGAAAAATCGTCGGCAGAACGGTGATCTGAATGCCGACCTGCTTTATCTCGTCCGAGATGAACCTGTCGGACATCTGTTCGTCCCTTCCGTACGCCCCGAGCGAACCGTATCGCGAAAACATGTCATCGAGACGGTCCACGACATCTTTTTCCATCGCCCCGTGGGCGAGCGTGAGGGAAAGGTCGTTGAATGCCCCGGTCATGTCGAGCGCCGATTCGAGAGCGTCGCGGCTCATCCAGAAAACTCCGAACCGGCGGTTGTCGGGGAAAAAAGCGCCCGGCTGCACTTCGTAGATATACTCCGGTGAAAGTCCCTTGCCTACAATGACCAGTTCCTTCCAGCGTCCGTTGATCACCGCCCCGATCCGGTCGCCCAGCCCCAGGCCGTTTGCTTCCATGAACGGTTCGCTGGCGATGACCTCTTCGGGATGTCCCGGCTGGATGTAACGGCCTTCACGCAGAAAAACGTCGTTCAGCACGGGACGCCTTCTGTCCGGAATCGAAAGCAGTCGTCCGGTCGCGGGCTCTTCGAGTCCCGGCACGTCGAGCGTGACATCGGTGACGATCCTCGACCTTACGGCCGCCGCCCCCGGAATTCGGCTCACGCCATCGAGCATCGAAACGGGGGCCCTTTTCATCTGCATGAAAACATCGGCGAAACGGTACTGGCTGTAGTAGCTTTGCCTTGAAAGCCTGAGGGAGTGTTCCACGCTGCTCATCGAAACGAATACCGAAATGCCGCAGGCCACGACCGCGGCCACGGCCAGCATCTGCCCTTTCATGCGCATCAGTTCGCGCAGCAGTTTCCGGTTCAGTGGCTTCATGCTCCCGCTACCAGCTCAGTTCGGAAGGAGAAACCTTCCGCTCGTTTCGTTCGACCTCGGTAATCTCACCGCTCCGCATGTGGACGACCGTGTCGGCCATTGCCGCAATGGAGACGTTGTGCGTGATGACGAGCGTGGTCGTACCGAGTTCCTCGTTCACCTTGCGGATCACCTCGAGCACCAGCTTGCCCGTCTCGTAATCGAGCGCGCCGGTAGGCTCGTCGCACAGCAGCAGTTCGGGTTTTTTTGCCACGGCCCTGGCTATGGCGACGCGCTGCTGCTGTCCGCCCGAAAGCTGCGACGGGAAATGGTGCATCCGGTCGGCAAGCCCGACAAGCCGGAGTGCCTCCTCGGGCGGCATCGGATTCCTGGAAATTTCCGTCACCATCTGAACGTTCTCCAGCGCCGTAAGGCTTGAAATGAGATTGTAGAACTGAAACACGAAACCGATGGATTCGCGGCGGAAAGCGGTCAGTTCCTGTTCCGTGGCGGAGGTCATCTCGCGCCCGTGAAAAAAAATCCTGCCCTCGCTCGGCACGTCGAGACCGCCGATGATGTTCAGGAGGGTGGATTTGCCGCTGCCGGAAGTGCCGAGCAGCACGACCAGTTCGCCCGCGCGGAAATCGGCCGAGACATGCCGCAGCGCGTCCACGGTCACTTCACCCATGATATAGCGCTTGCTGACTTCGCTCACGCGAAGCACGACACCATCCATCCCGTTTCCGGCCAGGTTGTCGTCCATCTGTTTTCCGTCTGCTGTTGTCTGGCTTCGAGAGAGGCGCTTGCGTGCCGCTATACGTTTTCAGAAAAACTACCGTAACTTGCTCTGTAAACAAAATAATGGCCATGAATATCGAGGATATCAACACCTGGTTCATGGGACTCGGCAGCAGGTACGGAGTCGACCCGTTGATTTTCGGAGCGATCTACGTGGGAGCGATCCCCTTTTTCACGCTTTCCCTGGCCTGGCTCGTCAAAAACCTGAAAGAAAAAAAACCGGTTATCCTGCCCGCCGTCCTGACCGGATTCTTTTTTATCTCGGCCTATCTCTACCTCATCGCGGCCGGCAGGAACGTACCGTTCTGGGTTTACCTCGTCATCCTCGCCCTCGTGGTTTCCGGCGCCTGGTCCACGCTGCGAACGATCAGCAGAAAACTGTCACAAAAGGAGAACGAACCATGAGCTTCGACTACGATGTCATCGTTATCGGCGGAGGCGCGGCCGGCCTCACCGCAGCCGGCGTTTCGGCTTCGCTCGGCGCGAAAACCGCCCTGATCGAGGAAAAAAAACTCGGCGGGGACTGTACCTGGCACGGCTGCATACCGAGCAAAACCCTTTTGAAATCGGCGAAAGTAGCCAGTATCGTTCGCGGGGCGGCAGCGTTCGGCGTGAAGACCGGGGAACCCGAAATCGATTTCGGGGCGGTCATGAAAAGGGTGCTGGACATACAAGAGCAGGTCTATCGTGACGCCGACGCTCCGGAAATATACGAAAAGATGGGCGTGACGGTCATCGAGGGCCGGGGCGCCTTCGAAGATGAACACACGGTCAGGGTATCGGTGACAGGCGGTGAAGAACTGGCCCTGAAAGGGCGAAACATCGTCATAGCCACCGGCAGCCGCCCCGTGCAACCGCCTGTCAGCGGGCTCGATGCGGTTGCGTATCTCACAAACGAAACCCTCTTTTCCCTGAAAACCCTGCCGAAAAGACTGCTTGTCATCGGCGCAGGCCCTATCGGCATCGAAATGAGCCAGGCATTCGTGCGTTTCGGTTCGAACGTGACGGTGTTCGATTTCGGCGACCGGATTCTCCCGAAGGACCATCCTGAACTGACGGCTCTCCTGCAGGACATCCTCGCCGGTGAAGGGATCGACTTCAGACTCGACTCGGCCGTCACCGGCGTCGCCGCATCGGGCGGGACCATTACGGTGACGGCCGAGAAGAGGAATACGGGCACGACCGCCACAGTCGAAGGAGACGCCCTGCTTGTCGCGGCAGGCAGGACCCCCAACATCGAATCGCTCGGTCTCGAAGCGGCCGGTATCGAAACATACGAGCGCGGCATCCGCGTCAACGAAAGCTGCCAGACCTCGCGTCATCATATCTATGCCTGCGGCGACGTCACCGGAAGCGCGCAGTTCACGCACATGGCCGAACACATGGCCAAGGTCGCGGCGAGCAGAATGCTCACGCACCTGCCCATGAGAACCGACGAAAAACACCTTCCCTGGTGCACCTACACGGACCCGGAACTGGCGCATGTGGGCGCGACCGAGGAAGAACTGAAAAAAAAGCGCATCTCCTACGAAACCTACCGATTTCCCTTCGACCGGATCGACCGGGCGATAACCGAAAGCGAAACCGATGGATGGATAAGGGTCTACGCCGCCGGATTCGACGGGAGCATCTACGGAGCCGACATACTCGGGGCGCACGCCGGAGACCTGATAAGCGAATTCGCCCTTGCGATGCGCAACGGGGTGACCCTCCGGCAGATGTCGGACACGATCCACCCCTACCCGTCCTACGCGCTCGGCAACCGGAGAGCCGCCGACCAGTGGTATGTCAGCAAGCAGTCGGGAGCCCTCGTCGGGATGCTCCAGTTCTTCTTCGGCTATCAGGGCCGCATGCCAGACACGAGCGATCCCGACAGGATCGTCTGACAAGCCGGCGGGGGCTTTTCCGGGCTACGTTCCTTTTTCGTAAAATAAAGGCTTTATCGGCAGGAATCGGAACGAACGACAGAAAACCTCGGAAAAATGGAACCACATACTCCGGCCCTCTTCCTCGCGGTGCTTGCGGCGGGGCTTTCGGGAGGAATCCTGATCGGCAGAACATTCCGGCAGGGGAAAAACCGCGAAAACGCGGGCAGTGTGCGGATAGGCCCGTCCAATGTCAGCGGAAGAGGCGCCTTCGCCCGAAAAGACATCGCGAAAGGAGAGGTCATCGAACGCTGCCCGGTGCTCGAACTCGACGAGAAAGACGTGGGCGGCGAACTGATGAACTACGTGTTTTACGGGGAAAACGAAACCCGGCGGCTGGTGGCGATGGGCAACGGCATGCTCTTCAACCATTCCCCGACCCCCAATGTCGGCTACTACCTCGAAGACACGGCTCTCGGCCCGGAACTGGTGCTTTACGCCATGCAAGGCATCCGCGAGGGGGAGGAAATGTTCTACAACTACGGCGACGAATGGTGGTCGAGCCGGGAAGCGGGCACTCAGCCCTGATCCCCGGTGAGGCGTATCAGTTCCTCGACATAGGATACGTGACGCATCTCGTCCATCATGATCCTCAACATGAACTGGCGTATCTCGGGATCGTCCACCTGGTCGGCGAGCTGACGTGACTCGTCGACCATCCTGCGCTCCAGTTCGAGTATCTCCTGGAAATATTTTCTGTAGGCCTCCTTAGTAAACATCCCTGTCGCTGCCGAGAATTTTTTCAAGCAGTTCCTTCATGACCCGTTCATGCTGCCTCGATTCCTCGGTCAGCTTTTCCAGCAGATCGACCATCTTTTCGCGCACGGACTCTTCGATACCGGATATCCGGAGCGTATCCTTCAGATGCTTCGAATACAGCACGACGGCAACCTCCTCGGTTTTTATATCCTCGCGGATTCTTTTGACCAGGTCTTTCTTGCTTATCATGGCATTGCATTCATTCCCGGAAAGTTCGTCGTCGTGTAACCCGATTATAGGAAAAAAAACCGGGCCGTTCCAAAAGCGGAACCGACAGGCTTTCGCTCACCCGTCGAACACTATCCCTCTCGCCCCGCACCATTCGCCAAGGACTTCGGCGACTCTGGCCGACTCGTATTCCTCCCATTCCCGAAGCCTGCCCGCGGATTCGAGCATTTCCCTGAAACGTTCCTGCGAGGTTTCACCATCGGCGAAAATATCCCTCACGCGCGAATATTCCTCGGGAAAACGCTCGTCGACGAAATCGAAGGCGAGTTCCTGCCCGAGGTTCAGGCTTTCCCTGTGAGGCAGGGAATGGCAGGTTGCGGAATGGATATCGATGCCACGGATTTCGTTCAGGCCGAGCGGTTCGGAATAGTAGAAAATCTCCCCTTCTTCGGCGGCGACATAGGCGATGTTATCCCCCTCTTCCCGTGAACTGACGAAGTCGAAAGCCATTCTGATCTCACTGAAACTTAACTTCATGCAAAACGAATCCTTACCGGGGGAGGTTACTGTACTTCTTCAACCACGACGCCCATGTTGTAGATCAGCACCATCCTGCCGTCGTGGGCGAACTTGATCTTGTTGCCGTATTCGGTCGGTTCGATATCGATACGTCCCTGATAGGTCCTGACGGGCTCTCCCGACGCGGAGTAAACCGTCACCTTCCTCTCCAGCCCGACCCATTTGGACTGAAAATCCTTGACGCCGCGCTGAAACTTCTGGGAGCATCCGCCGAGCAGGAGGACCGGAAGCAGCAAGAACAGAAAATAACTCTTTTTCATAACCTCTCCATCAGAATCCGTTTGAGATTATCCTTTGCAAGAACAGCCGGATTGTTCTTGCTGCGGGTAAGATCGACGAGAACATCTGCATCGTCTTCCGTTATGCCGTAGCGGCCGAGCCTCGGAAAGGCAAGACGATCGACCCATGATTCGAGGATATCGACAAGCGAATCGCAGGCATCGGTGTCGTCGAGCGAAGGGTCGGCGGCGAACAGTCTTCCGGCGCGCGCATACTTTTCGATGAAAGGACGCGCCCGATCGCCGGCCGAGCGGAGAACCCGGATATTTTCTTTCGTGGCGCAGGCGAGCAGCGTCCCGCAGAGCGTGCCGTGCGGGATATCGACGTAGCCGCCGATGGATGAAGCGAAACCGTGCACGACACCCAGGCCGGCGTTGGCGAGCGCCATGCCGGAGACGAGGGCGGCATAGGCCATATCGCTTCTGACGGCGATGCTCGAAGTGCCGTCGGCACAGGCGGACGGAAAAGAACGGGCGAAATGTTCGAGACCGCTCCAGGCAAGGCTGTCGGTAAAAGGAGAAGCACCAGGCGAAACGTAGGCCTCGAGCAGCTGGGTGCCGGCATCCATGCCTGAAGAAGCGGTCAGACCGGGAGGAAGCCCCAGCATGAGGGAAGGATCGACTACCGCGATGTCGGGCACGAACTCCCGGTGGCGGAGAGAACGCTTGTACCCCTCGCGACCGATGCTGCTGATCACCGCGTTGTTCGTCGCCTCCGTGCCGGTGCCGGCCGTTGTGGGCACGGCGATGAACGGGATTTTCGATCCGTCGTGAGGACGGTATCCCGCCATGCCCTCGATGAACTGTCCGACAGGCTCTCCGCAGGGGATCATGGCCGAAACGGCCTTGCCGGCGTCGATCACGCTGCCGCCTCCGACGGCGAGCACGACGGCTATGCCCTCGGGCCTGTAGCGCCGTACCGCCCGATCGACGAGTTCAGGGGAAGGTTCGTGCGAGACCTCCATCCGTTCGCATTCGATCCCCTCCGCGGACATCAGCGCAAGAAGCTCGTCGAGGTGTCCCGAACGACGGAGCGCGCCGGATCCTGTAACGAGCAGCACCCGGCGGCCGTAGCGTGAAGAGAGAGACGGCAGCTCGCGAAAGGTTCCGGGGCCGAAAACCACGCGGGGCTGACGAAGCAGGGTGAATCCGGATAGTTCCATATCGGGCTGTATGGATTGCGCCACGCGTACCGCGTTCCCGGAACGTTTCAGCGTCCGGAGGACGGGTCCGCGACGATTCCCTTTGCCAACACGGGAATCATGACAAGAATCGCTGTAATAAGCGAAACTGCCCCCAAAGGTGCAACCATTTTCGCTGCGACGAAACCGAGGCCTGCAAGATAGGCCGCCCCCGAGTGCAGCAGCCCCAACAGGAGCAGCCACGAAGCGACACGCGACAGGAGCGGCGCAGCGGAACCGAAACGAAAGAGCAGATAGCCGAAAACGACGTTCAGCAGCGCTTCGAGGCTGCCGTGCAGGTGAGCGCCGGCGAGCATGCGGCGTGCCGGGCTCTCCAGCCAGGCCGGGTCCTGTGCCTGCAGCATTTTCATGAGAAACATGCCGAGCCCGAGGGTAAGCACGAAGTAGGCCGCTCCGCCAATGATGTTCTTTTTTCCAGGTGTGTTCATTTTTGTCTGCTGTATGGTTATCTGATTGTTCTTCATGAAAGAATCGCGTTATTCATCAAGCGGTTTTTCACTCCAGACGATCCGGCCTTCGGAATCGATATACGCCTGGACGCCTCTCCGGGCAACCTTTGCGAGCCCTTTGTGGAAACTCGCCGCCTCGCCGAAGACGGGTTCTATCACCAGGGTTCCCGCCGTATCGACATAGCCCCACTTCATTCCCTGCCTGACCGGGGCGAGACCGCCGTTGAAAGGCTTCACGTCGCGGTAGACGATCGGCACGACCTCCCGGCCCTCTTTATCGACGAAGCCCCACCGGTTCCGTTGACGGACCCTGGCGTAGCCGCCTGAATAATTTTCGGCGCCGTCGTAGATACAGTCGACGACAAGCGTGCCCGACGTATCGATGAACCCCCATTTACCGCCGAGCTTCACCCTGGCCCGGTCCTCTATGAAACTCCACGCATCATCGTATTGCGGCGGAACGACCATCGCCCCGGTCGTGTCGATAAACCCCCATCGGCCGTCGACCCTGACTCTTGCACGGCTGCCCCAGAAATTGTCGGCCTCGACGTAGTTCGCCGCAATGACCATGGTTCCACGTTTGTCGATGTAGCCCCATTTGCCGTTTTTCTTCACCAGGCCCCTGCCGCGCGAAAAGAAATAGCCGAGCTCGAATGAAGGCGGGATGACCATTTTGCCCGTGGTATCGATGGCTCCGTACAGCTCTGCCGTCTTGACGAATGCCAGCCCTTCGGAAAAGTGATAGCCGAAGTCCACCAGCAGGTCGCCCACCCGCGAACCGTCCTTGCGGATGTAGACCTGCCTGTCACCGACACGGGCGCGCGCGAAACCGTTCTTGAAGGGCGTGACGCTCTCGTAGGACGGTTCTATGACGTAGCGGCCCGTAGAATCTATAAAGCCCCATTTGTCACCAGTCCTGACCGGGGCGAGACCGTCGCGAAAGATGTAGGCTATATCGAACCGGGGTTCGATTACCATGTTGCCCTCCGGATCGATATAGCCGAACCGGCCGTCGCTGTAGGCCACCTGGAGAGATTCGGCGGCAACAGGCTCCGTCCGGACGTTCGCGCCCGGAGTTACGGACGGCCCTGAACAGCCCGCTGAAAGCGACAGGAAAATCATGACGGGAAACAGCAGGGATAAAAAAGTCCTACGCATCGGCCTCCCCTCCCGGCGTTTGTGTCCCGCAGCGGCCCTTGCGCACCATGAGACCTCCGCATTCCGGACATTCGGTCTCACGGCAGGGCACGCCGTGTATGTGAGCTGTTTCGAACCCGCAGCCGGTACAGATGCAGTGTTCGTCGTCCGACATGGCAAGCCGCTGCTTCCTGACGACGACCCCGCCCTCGATCGTCACCGACTTGCCGTTGACGAGCGCGTCGGCGACCTTCCTTCGGGCAGCGTCGATAATCCGCCCGAAGGTCTGGCGGGACACGTTCATTCTTTCAGCCGCTTGTGACTGGTAGAGGCCGTCGAGGTCGGCCAGCCTCAGAGCCTCCAGTTCGTCTACCGTGAGCGAGACTTCCTCGAGTCCGCTCAGGGGCACGCCCTGCGGCTTGAACCTGCGCACCTTGGGCATATCCTGCACCCATCGACAACTTTTCGGTCTTCCCGCCTGATTTTTTTTCATGCCTTATTGTAAGCATATGCTCATTATTTTTCAACAAAAAAGCCGACGGGAGCATGTGCCGCCGGCTTTTTCAGTAAACAGTCCCTCAGTCCTCGACGCAGATCTCGGCATTCGCAATCGCTTTCGTCGTCACGACGACAAGCAGAAGGATAACCAGTGCGAGCAGGGCGAGTTCGAACAGGGCGAGGTTTTTGAAGAATGCGCTGTGGGTCATGTGAAGCATCACCACAGTCGCGAGTGTTTTCGCGGCCAGGGGGAAGGAGTATGCCCACCAGGACAGATAGAAATTGATCTTGGCGAGGATCTGCACCTTGAAAAGAATGAGTATCCACATGAACAGCGAGAAATAGTACATGATCCTGGCGAAAGCATCCAGACCGGCGCCGTCATGCCCCATGAGACCGGCCAGCTTCACATAGGCGATAAACGCAATGGCGGGCGGAGCGAAAAGAATGAACAGGGTCGGCAACAGCCTGTCGGGGATCGGCGTGTGGAAGAACATCCGGTACATGACGATGGTGAACAGCGCGATCCAGAAAATCAGGCCCACCGAGAAGAAAAACCACGAGATCTCGACGAAACCATGCGGCACGCCGGCGATAGGTACGATGAGCGAACCGACGATGGGAATGAACCAGCCGGGAGTCATCTGTTCGATCTTGAAATGGGTGTGGCGGATCCATATGGAGATGATCACGATCGAGGCGATGAACTGCAGTACGGCGCCGATGCTCCACAGATAGAGCGAAACCTGCATGTCCCTGTCGAGATAGGCGACGCTCAACACCAGGAAGATCTTTGCTATGAGCGGAAAGAAGTTGATCTTCACCGGATGGTTGAACTCCTTCTTGAGGGAAGAGGGGTACCTGACGATCTTGAAGAGGTAAATCAGGGCGACGAACGCGAACAGCGCTATCGTAATGTAGAGCAGGACCGTCGCAGGCGTTTCGAGCACGGGGAGAATACCTTTTCCGTCCTGCCCGCCCACCTTCTGGACCGCAAGCGAGAAACCGGCCATGCCGAGCACGATCGCGAAGAAGGTGATATGAAAATTCTGCAGTCGCAGCGGTGTTTCATGCGAAGGCGAAACCGCGTTGTTACTCATTGTCGTTTGTGTTTATCAGTTGATTAAAACGTTCGATGTTCAGGCCCCGGCCACTTTTGTCGCAACCTCGAAAACAGGCGGGTCCTGGATATGCTTTTTGACAGCGCAAAGGTTTGCCGCCTTGACGAGAGCGTCGCGGTATTTTTCCGGAAAATCTTCCGGCACCTCGATATCGATGGATATCTTTCCGATACCCGCCCCATCCTCTTTGCGATGGTGGTTCTGAACGATGCGCACGCCCTCGGTCGGGATACCGCGCTGCTGGCAGAAAGAGAAGACATAGATCCCGGCGCAGGTGCCGATCGAGGCGAGGAAAAGCGAAAACGGTTCGGGCGCCGATCCTTCTCCGCCGTTGCGTTCGGACTGGTCGGTTTCGATGGTAAAGCCCCGGTATTCGGCGTTGACCTTCTTGCCGCCTCCGGAAGTGATGATCATGGTATTGCTCATGGCCTGTGCAGGAATCGTTATTACGAAAATGCCCGTGCTGAAACCGGCGCGGCATCGGCGATGCGCGCCGATTCTATTCATTTACAACCGGACAACTAATCAATTGCCCATGATTATAAGCATATGCCCGGTATTTACCAACACCAAAGTGAGCGAATTTCGCCGATGCCCGAAGCTCAGTCCTCATCCTTCGATCGCAGGCAGTAAAAGCAGCCGTTATAGTCCGGATGCGCTTTGTCCGCCTCTGAAAACAGCGGAAACGACACCATGTTTTCCTCTTTCATTCTCGAAACGCACCAGCAGTCGCGGTAGTGCACTTCCTTCGTTTTCCGATTGCCGACATAAGTGAACAGCTTGCCGGAAGTCTCCTCGTGAGCCTTTATCATGACCAGTACGCTCATGGCCACGGCGAGCACCGCCAGCTCTCTGATACTTTCCGGATCGCGCGAATATCCGTCCCTGAAACGCATGTACCGCTCCTCGTAATGCTTGTAGGCATGGAGTGCGAGCCAGGTTACAAGACGGTCCGTTCTCCAGTTTTTCGCGGGAGTAAGGCTCCATTCGTCATGGCCGAGAACGGTCGGAGGCGCCGGATCCTCGCGGTTCCAGGCTTCGACACGTTCGATCACGTCGCTGGTAAAACCCGATTCGCCAAGCAGGTAATCCATGGCTTCGTCGAGATCGTGTTCGTATTCTGAATGCCAGTTTCCCATATATCCGGTCGCGTGATGCAGTACGCTGGCGTCCTGAACAGCATGCAATACCCGGCCGAACCCCCTGAACGACGCCGATGCGGTTGCCTGTCCGTACCAGTATCTGGCCAGATTGTCGACCGGCATGAACACGCTGTAAGGCACGCCTTTCCCGCTGCCTCCCATCGAGTCGGCCCTGGGAAAGCGCTTTGCGAGTTCCTCCCTGACGGTAGCGTATTCGCCCCGGTCACCGGGAAAGGAATACCGGTCGAGAGAGGGAGAGCAGTTCCTGTACCAGGGATGGCAGGACGCATGCACGTATTCGTCGTTCAGCCACCAGTTGAGCCCCTCGTCGATTTTCATGCCGGTGATGCGCGACAGGATTTCAGCGAAAAACGTCTTGACGTCCTCCACCTCGGTGGCATCGCTCGCATCCTGGAACTCGTCATGGCTCGCGGAGCCTTTATTATAACTGTAGCCGTCATAGTCGTCGAACAGCCCCGGACCTTTCTTTATGTCGATGAAGTGGTTGAACGCCGTGAGTTCCTTGCCGCTTTCCGTATAGTGCGCCTCGTCGCTGTCTTCCAGCAGGTCGTTCGCATGCGGATCGTCTTTTCCGAGATCGACATCGACAAACTCCAGGTCGCGCATCCTGTCCGTATCGACGGCGTATTCCGCCAGGGAACGGACAAGCGGATCGCCGCCGATATCCTCTGCCGTAAGCGCGTTGGTGAGTTGATGAAAGATTTTCGCGGCCTCGATGCTGACCTTTCTGTGGCTGCGTCCAAGCATGGCTAACCTCCGGGAAATAATGTTATGGGGGAATGAAACATCCGTCGTTGCGGACAGGAAAGAATACTGTTAAAAAATCCCGGCAAATACAACGTGGTTCATGCCTTCAGGAGACAACGGACCGACGCGGGGGGCCGGAGAATCAGGAGAGCAGGCACAGGGCGCCGGTCAACCAGACAACAGCCTCGACAAGCTCGCTCGAGGCTCCCAGCACATCGCCGGTTACGCCGGCGATCTTTCTCTGGCCCGCCAGACCGACAAGCATCGCCGTTGCGCTGGCGGCCATGACGGCCAGCAGAAGATAGTGCAGGGGAAAAGGAATGAGCAGGATCAGCGCGGCCAGGGTGAAAAGCGATCCCGCGGCGACATGCCCTCCACCTGCACCGGCGACAAAACCCGAGGCGGTTCCGCCTTCCCGGCGGGCGTAGGGAAGCGCCGCAGCCAGGCAGACCTGCGCGAAACGGGCGAGAACGACCCCCGCGACGATCCAGGCATAGCCGTCCAGGGCAAGCAGGCGAACCAGCACGACCCATTTAAGCAGAACAAGCAGCACGAGGGCCACCGCCCCGAAGGAGCCGACCGTGGGGTCTTTCATGATACGCAGGCGGCCGTCGGGATCCCTGGCGCCGAAAAAACCGTCGGCGACATCGGCCGCGCCATCCATATGCATGCCCCTGGTCAGCACGACACCGGCAAGAACAACGGCGAAGGCCGACAGTTCCGGCCATTGTGCGCGTATGCATATCCAGCCTGCGGCAGCTTCCAGAAACCCGAGCAGCAGGCCGACCAGCGGAAACCAGTAAAGGGAGTCGCTGAACCGCTCGGCATCCCGGCCGGGCACGGGCAGGACACTGAGCGTCCTGAGAGCGGTGACGAATCCGTTCAGCATGGTATGGAGTTCTTTTCCAGGAAGGCACGCAGAGCATCGACGAACGCTTCAGGCGCCTCTTCCTGCGGCAGGTGCGCGCAGTCGGGTATCACGGAGAGTTCGGCTCCCGGCAGCTCACGGGCGAGGCGCAGGCTCTCCTCTGTCTTCACCGTAAGGTCCTGCTCACCGGTAATCACCAGGGAAGGAACGCTCACGCCGGACATGCTACGGTCCAGATGCAGATGGTGCGTCTCGAGAAAAAGCTCCCAGAAGGCCCTCGACCATTCGCCGACCATGAGGTCACCGCGAAAGGCCGCGAGCGTCGATTCGTCCAGCCGCGATGGATCGCGCCAGAAACCCCGGATATTACGGTCGTAGAGGCGGGTGATGAGCGATCGCATCACCCTGGAAAAAAACGGCGTCATTGCACGCAGCACCGGCAGGACCGCACGGGGAACTTCGCTGGTGGCATAGCCGCTGTAGACCATCGCCCCGGCAAGCACGACAGCCCTGACCGATTCGGGATGGCGCAATGCGCAGAGCAGCGCGAGCGTGCCCCCGGTCGAATTGCCGATGAGCACACCTTTTTCGAACCCCAGCCTGTGCATCAGCGCCACGACCAGGTCGCTCTGCGCTTCGGGACTGTAACGCGGCATGCCCTCCCTGCCGGGCAGGGGCCTCGACGTAAGCCCGAAAGCCGGGCGGTCGAACATCAGCACCGTCGCGTTTTCCGCAAGCGGCCCTGCGACCTCACGCCAGGAGCGAATACTGAGAAAACTGCCGTGCAGGAGCACGATGAGGGTTTCTCCCCTGCCGGACAGCTTGTAATGAACCCTGAAACCGTTACAGTCGATGAAGCGGCTGTCGGCATCCGCCCTCTCCCGCTGTATGCGCTCGAATGCTTTCATCACTCCCGCCGTCAAGCTGATTTTCCGGAAACACTGGCCGAGCTGAAGGTGGCCATCTCGTTGTAGATCTTCACGGCGCCTTCGATGACCTGCATGGCCATTGCCGCGCCTGTCCCCTCGCCGAGCCGGAGATCGAGGTCGAGTATCGGCTTCGCTCCGAGCCTGTTCATGACCGCCTTGTGCCCCTGCTCGCTGGAGAGATGGCTGAAAAAGAGATAGTCGGAAACCCTGCAGGAAAGCTGCATGGCCGCGACCGCGCCGGCCGAGGAGATGAAACCGTCGACGACGACAGGCAGGCGGACCGATGCCGCGCCGAGGATAAGACCGCAGATGCCCGCGATCTCGAAGCCGCCCAGGGAGGCGAGTTTTTCCAGCGGAGTACCGAGTGTTCCGGCATTGACTTCGAGAGCGCGCCTGATAACCGACGCCTTGTGGGCAAGCATCGCATCGTCGATTCCCGTTCCTCTGCCGGTAATCTTCTCGACCGGAAGGTCGAGCATCGAGGCGTAGAGCGCTGTCGCCGGCGTGGTGTTGGCGATACCCATTTCTCCGGTCGCAAGCAGGTCGTATCCCTGCTCCGCAGCCTCGCGCGCGAGCCCGGCCCCCGCCATGATCGCCCGCACCGCCTCTTCGACGCTCATCGCCGGACCGGCCGCGATATTCGAGGCGGCCGGCCGGATCTTGTGTTTCCGCAGGCGTGGATGATCCGGAAAGTCATGGTTCACCCCCATATCGACGACGTCGATATCCGCTCCCGCATGCGCCGACAGCACGTTGATGGCCGCGCCGCCGGAGAGCATGTTGTAGACCATCTGCGGGGTGACTTCCGCGGGAAAGGCCGAAACGCCCTCGGCGGCTACTCCGTGGTCCCCCGCGAAACAGAACACTTTCTTCTTTTTCAGGACCGGCCTGGCCGTTCCCCTCGCGAGGGAGTATTTCAGCGCGATGTCCTCGAGGCGGCCGAGGCTGCCTTTCGGCTTGGTGAGATCGTCGAGATGCGCCCGCACCTTTCCCGCAAGGGACATGTCCACGGCGGCGATCGCCGCAAGCATGTCCTGAAACTGTTCGATCATGAAAGCTCTTATTTCTTTTTGCAATTATTAATTGAACAACCCGTTGACGGCTGGCGCATCAACGGCACGAAAGCCCGCATCCGAACGCTTACCTATCCCCCCGATTCAACGACTCAACAATTCAACAATTCAACACTCCTCAAGCTATTTCAACCGCAGCGGCATGCCGCTGCACAACAGCCACGCCTCGGTGGACGCCGCGGCGGTCTGCTGGTTAAGGCTCCCGGAAAGATCGCGGAACCTTCTCGCCATGGTGTTTTCAGGCACGATTCCCATTCCGACTTCGTTGGAAACAACGATGATGCTGACCGGCGGATCGGCAAGCACCTCGAGAAACCTTTCCATGCGGGCACGTATGCCCTCTTCCGTCCCGATATGGTGCATCAGGTTGCCAACCCACACCGTAAGGCAGTCGAGAACCACCACGTCGACCTGTTCGGGGGAAAGTTTCCGCAACGCAACGTCTATGTCCAGAGGCTCCTCTATCGTGACGAAATCCGCGCCCCGTTCTTCGCGGTGAAGCCGGATACGCCGTTCCATTTCCCCGTCGAACGCCTCGGCGGTCGCCAGAAAAGCCTTTCGGCCGAACCGGGAAGCACGCTCGAGTGCGAAAGAGCTTTTTCCGCTCCTCGCTCCGCCTGTCAGAAAAACGATCTCCTTCATGGCAACCTGATAAACATGGAAATACCGGTAACATCCAGCCCCTGAACGGGGGCAGGGCTCCGGAATTCGGAACCACAAAAGAAATAAAGAAAAAACCCGGACTCCAAAAGACGGGTCGGCCGAAAAAACGATATTTTTGATATGAACCGATATTTCGGTAAAATTAGAATTATTGTCGCACTCCTCGCCAACCTCCAAAACGACGGGAGCGGTATCATCGTCCGACAGCGAACATATCTGGTCCTTTGCGGATTCCTTGTTTCCATCTTCGCCGTTTCGACCGCGCATGCAAAGAAAAACGGAACCGTCGCGACGACGAACGTTTCGATCAGGCTTCCTGATTGCATAATTCTTCACTACTATTCAGGGCTTACGATCAACTTCGAGCAGTTTTCCTCGGCCTTCGATGAAGGCGCAGCCGAGTTCGACGTGCAGTTTACCGGAGAAGCAACCGGCAGCAGCGACATCGGAACGGAAATCCGCGAACCGGCCATTCCGGGCAGTGTTTCGCTCAATCTCCCGAACGTCTGGGCGATCAGGGGTCTCTCACCTTCGGGCAACGCGAAGGTTTCGATAACCGTTACCAGGAGCGAGCTTGTTTCGGGGCCATCAAAAATCTCCATATCCCAGGGCTCCAACGGCATCCTGATAGAAGACAATTACGGGCATGCCGGTACGAACATCAACACCAGCCTCAACGGCATAGGCACCGCGGAAGCCACTATCGGCAACGTCCGGATGACGCTCGACTTTTCCGAAACCACCAGAGCCGGCCTCCACACCGGCGGCCAGTACAAGATCACGGCCGAAACGATCTGATGCCACCTCGACGCACGCCCATCCTCCCGCCGCGACAACATCTCACGGCAACCTGCACCTGAAGGACAGCGCCCTGCACGAATGGCCAAGGAAGGCCACTCCACCGCGCCCAACCTCCCCGAATAACTGTTTCGATATCGCGCAG